>VMHT01163752.1_pt1 | contig 24144 bp, 33 predicted proteins | sample 4693611 | NCBI WGS metagenome assembly VMHT01 (sample SAMN12280063, study PRJNA550983) | marine metagenome | isolation source: seawater sampled from same location over 5 years 0.02-0.2 micron viral filtrate | place: USA: collected off the coast of southern California halfway between the port... ...
AGCAATTGTACACCAAAAAAGGGCCCGAAAGCCCTTTTTTTTCACTTTTTTTTAGATCCAGTAACCCTTGTACTTTAGCTGTTTCATGCGATTTTCGAGATCTACATGATCTGTAGCTTCAGATAGATACTTTTCTGATGCTGACATATTGACTGTTTTCCACCATGATTTTATTGCAGTAATCATGAATCGAACTCAGATCTAATAGAAGCAATCGTTTTAGTATTTAATGATGCAACCAAGTTGTAATATTCATCTTGCTTGTATTCTCCGACATTGATCAATTGCTGCGCTACGTGCCTATTGGCAGAAGTTTGGCGACCGATCATATATCCGACCATCATTCCTTCAAGTGTCTTTTTAAGTGCAGACCATACGTTATGTCCTGCGTGTAGTACCATTTGTGTCATTTTTTGATTCCTCGTTAATACCAATTTTGATTTTACGAGGCCGCTTCTCTTCTGGTAGGATGACTTCTAGATTAACAGTCAAGATCCCATCGGTAAGATCAGCTCCAGTTACTTCCGTATATTCGGACAGTCTAAATGACTTCTTCCAATTTCTCGCACTAATACCTTTATGAACGTACTTATCTTGCTCACGACGTTGTGGCCTGTCACCATTAATGTCAAGCACTCCATCATTTACAGAGATGTCAATATGTTCTTGTTTGAATCCAGCCACGGCGAGTTCTAGAGAATATTTCATCTCTTCTTCTTTAACTACGTTATGTGGTGGATAGGTATCCTTCGCATGCTTGTGAATACTCTCAAGCTGATCGAAGATGTGGTCGAAACCCAAAAAAGCGTTTCGCGGGTAGGCGAAGTTTCCAGTCATATGTTCCTCCTATTGACTAGCAAGGTTTATTTAGGACCCGTATTAAACGGCGTCCAATACTATATATAACATTTTATGTTTTTATAGTTTTTTCTTTATATATCGATACGCTGCATATGCTGCAAGCAAAACAACAATAGTTCCAATTCCATCGAACCATGATGTTTCGTTCATCGCATCAATAAGGTCGGCTGTGAGCCAATCCATTATAGACTCTTAATCATGTCAATACGATCATTAGCGTGTGCCATTTTATCTAGCTCAGCTTGTACCGCTTCCATGATATCCGAGTGTTCACCAATTCCTGCGGGATTGGCTAAGTATACTTCCACGTTTGCTTTATGTAAGGCTACCTCACCTTCTGCATGTGCAAGTAATGCTTTAATCATTTGCTCTCTCATGTTTTACTCCCAATATTATATTTTGGACAAAGTTCCCATTCCTCTTTTTCTTTGAAAGGAATGATTTTTATTTGTCTCAATGGTGCTTTTTCTTGACACGATTCTTTTGTATGAATATCGATCAAGCCCCAATCACTCATTAAAGTAGCGATTGTGTTTCTACGAGCGATGTCTGATTGCTCGAGATTTGCTTTTTTGCCGTCAAGCAAAAATAGTTCTTTGAAATGTACGATAAAATATCTACCTTGTTTGTGTAATATATGACAAGATTGAAATAATTTTTTATCTCTGCGTGATGCCACGCCTATACGAGTTAGTGTTTCTCTTACTTTTAGGAAATCATCTGGCTCGCCGAGGGTTACTTCCAGCATATTGCCTGGAGTCCACTCTATTAAGTTACTTTGTTCCACCTTTACTCACCTTTTTTCTCAACCCATTTATTTGATCGGGTGATAGAAGTGAGATGGCTTGACGAGCTTTTTCATTGCTATAGTCATAGTATTCTTTAATCACTTCAATATCACTCTCAACTTGAGGCTTTGCCCATTTTGAAAATCTTTTACGCTTTCTAACTATATTTATAAGAAAGTCAAATTGTAGACGACTATCTAGGTGACTATGGCGATTCATTTCATTCGCAATTAATACTGTATCATTAAAATAAGATAGACTGCGATTTACCATAAAGGCGTTATAACCTTTTTCTGCAATATCGTCAACCATAATATCTTTTTTAGTATCATTGATTGCTTGTACGTATTCGAACGGATTCATTAAAACCAACCTATCTTTATGCCATTATGAATGATAATAAAAAAGCAAGCGACCATGTGAGTAATAACCCATATAGTACGAATGATTGCTGCGATGTCATTTTGACGATTATCATTCGTTATCTTACTTCCAATAGTCTTACACCATATAGACCAAACATTACGTGAGCTCCACATTTGCCATCACCTCCGTCATACAAGCTACGACGTTAAGTTCATGATCAGCAACAAATGCATTTTTATACTGATAGTCTGCTAAGATAAGGACTAACTGAGGGACAGACTGTGGATTTACTTTGTCAGACATACGGTCATAGATTCCACGAAAGATAGATGAAGCATCAGTGTCAATATTGTTGACGACCCATTGCCGCATTTTCTTAAAGTCTTTTTGTTTTAATGATGTAAACAGCTCATCGTAACTGTTATCACTAAGCGATACCATAACACCGCTATCGATTTGACCTGATGTAGAATACCTTTGGCATTCATTTAAGACTCTACGCCAATCAGGTGCAAATTTCATAATAAGATCTGCAAGAACTTTTTGATTGTATTCAATCTTTTCGCTATCGAGAATAGTACAAAGGCGTTTATGGAAATTACCACAAAGATCTACCATATCTTTCTTAGAAGTATTAAACTCATAGACAGCACAACGAGAATGCAAAGGTTCAATAATTCTGTTTTTGAAATTACATGTTAGAATAAATCTACAGTTATTAGCAAACTCTTCGATAAATCCGCGAAGAGCAGGTTGTGTAGATTGTGGATTAAGATAATCAGCCTCATCGAGAATGACAACTTTATATCCACCTTGCAATGATACAGTACTTGCAAACTGTTTTATTTTTGTTCGAAGAGTGTCGATATTACCTTCTTCAGAACCATTGATTAGTATGTAATCGAGATCTAACTCGTTACATAAAGCGCGTGCAACAGTGGTCTTACCTAATCCAGCAGTACCCGTGAAAAGCATGTTTTGTAATTCACCAGAATCAACCATTAGCTGGAACTGAGTTAGCAGTTGGCTAGGTAATACACACTGTTGTACGGTTTTAGGGCGATACTTTTCTACCCATAAAAAGTCATTTGACATTCACAATCCTCATAATATAAAGTTGAACAAGTTATTTTTGTGCTTGTTCCTGTTGGTAGTTTTCGCAGAGTTGAATAATTGAAATTGACTGGTCACGCAATGTACCAATAGTCGATAATTCTTCTCCTTTGAAACCACCTCGCTGGGTGAGAGCGTCTACTACGGCAATAGTACTTCTAGCAGCACGATTAGCGATTTCGTAGATTTGAGCATGCTGGTCTTCAGCTGCTTCAGTTTTCTTTTCTTCAGTCATATTAAGCTCCAAACGTTGAAGATTTTTCGAGTGCAATCCAGTACTGAATGGACACTCCTTTGTTAACAAAATTTGAGATTAGCTTTGACGATATCGCCACATCATAATCTCCATCAATAATTTTCATGTTATTGATGTTGAGGATAAAATTGAAATTAGCCTCGGTATATTCTCCATCTACTTGAATAGAAAAAGTATTTGAAGTTGCGTTTTGGTTATCAATAATAGACAACTCAATAATGCCTTCGGACACTGCTTTAACAGATACTTCTGAGTGACCAAGGGTAGATGATGCTCGTTTAAGCTTGCTTAGAGTACCAGCATCTAAAGTAAACTTAACATCTTCACTAGGCATTGTAATATCTTTAGACGGTGCCGTCAACATTTCAATGTCTGAGAAGAAGTACTTTACTTTTGAACGACCAGATGAATCAGAGACAAGTGCAAAGTCATCATTGAATTCAAGCTTAGGTGTGTCTACTAAACTAAGTACACCAAGGAATTCACTTAGGTCGTAAATACCAACTGTCTTAGGAAAGCTTTCCTCGACAGTAGCAGTAGCTAAGACATTCTTAGCTTCAGTAATAGTCTTAAGAGTATTACCTTCAGCAATCACGATATTCGGATTGATGCTGGCAAAATTCTTAAGAATTGATAGGGTTGATTCTTTCAGTTCCATAACAAAAAAGTCCTTTGTTGATTATAATATAGTTATTATACCACAGTTTTAACGGATTGTACACTACTTTTTTTGACTAAAGTTCTTTTGTTTAACGAATTCGATCTTTTCAGCAAATTTGCCATCGAGAATATCTCCTTTATGAGAGATAACAAAAGTGTTAGTGTTATCGTCCAAGTTGTATAAAATTTTCATGAGGTTGTCAACACCATCATGATCTAGTGATGAGTCAAAAGTCTCATCGAGAATCAGCAGGTTAGTTGCTACTGAATTCTTCATTTTTGCAATCTGGCGCCACGTAAATAGTAATGCCAAATCAATTCTTTGTTTTTCGCCTTCAGAAAACGAGTCGTATGTAAACTCATCTCTGTGCCGAGATCTAATTGTTTCTTGAAAAGATTCATTTAGATCAAAGTGTACAAAGAAATCTAACACTTGCAAATATTGATTAACGAACTTATTTATAACAGGTATATATTGCTTAATGATTTTTGTTTTAATACCTGTGTCTTTAAGCATTTCAAGGATTACGTCATTATAAGATTTATCTTCATTCATTTTGAATTTAGATTCAATTAACGATTCTTTAGATGCTTGGATATTTTTTAGTTCTTCTTGAGCTAAGTTTAAGTCAGCTACTGCACTTGTTTCTAATTCATTTTTTAGAGTATCAATCTGCGAACGGAAAGTTGAAATCTGTCTGCTATTAGATTGTATAGTGTTTTGCTTTTCACGTACCCAGTTTAATGCTTCACTAAGCTTTGTGATTTTTTCTTCTACACCAGTTGATTCTACAGATGCAGTATCCATAGCGCTTTTAAGTTCTTTAGCTTTTAACTTTGCTGCAGAAAGCTTTTCTTCTCGAAGCTCATTTACAATATCTTGAGAGCATGTTGGACACGATTCATTTTCTTCGTAGAATTTTGCCTCTTTAGTTATCTGACTCATTTGTTGCTTAAACTGAGCATTATATTGTAACAGTGATTGCTTTTTATCGTGAAGAGAATTTAACTCTTGTTCGATGGGGTTTTGTCTTCTATCAACTTGTTCAGAAAATTCGGCGTTTTCTTTTTCAAGAGCTTTAATCTGGGAATCAGATTCCTCGATTTGATTTTTCTTTGATGATATATTTTGCTCAGTGAGTACCTTAACATCGCTAATATACTTTTTCTGTGTTTCTAGTTTGTTCTTTATAATATCTATCTGGTAATCATTGTCTCGCATGCGCTCGCGGAGGATTGCAGCCTTTTCTTTTTGAAGCTGATTCATCTTTGAGAATACATTAATGTCAAGTAGATCTTCAATTACTTCACGTCTAATGTCATTTCGTAATTGCATAAAAGGAACAAAAGATGATGAGCCAAGCACAACAATCTGGTGAAAAGATTTATGATTTAGTTTAAGATAGTTTTGTTCAAGAACTCTTTGATATTCTTTAGCATGTGATGATTGATTAATCATATGCTTGTTTTTCCAAATTTCAAACCTATTAGGCTTAATGCCTCTAATTACTTTGAAATCGTTTTTACCAATACTAAATTCTAATTCAACCAAGCAATCTTTTTGGTTGATAGAGTTTACAAGTTGATTTTTATTAATGGATCGATGAGGCTTACCAAACAAACCAAACGATATTGCGTCCAATAACGTAGATTTGCCAGATCCATTGTGTCCTACCACAAGTGTAGACTTAGACTTAAGGAAATCTATTTCAGTCCAAGTATTACCAGTTGATAAGAAATTTTTGTATTTTAGCTGCTTAAATATTATCATACTATTTCGAGGCTTTGCGCTTCTTTCATTAAATCTCGCATCTGAACTTTAAGTGCAGGTTTATCGAGATCTGTTTCAACATTATCTACATACGTATCTAAAAGAGTCTGAGTGTCTTCTAATGATACGCTTTCATCTTCAACATTATCGCCTAGGAATTCTTCGAAGTTTTCTTGTATTTTAACTTCAAGCGGGCTTTCGTTAATAACTCTATCAACAAATCTATCAAAAGTAAATAGATCTGTTTTGTTTTTAACAACTATCTTTACAAACTTTTGATTTAGATGTTTTACTTCATAACTGCTATAATCTGTTTTTTCATCGTCATACGTGATTTTTTCAAACAAAGTATTTGGATTGTGTATAGCGGTTAGTTCTCTAGTTTCAGTATCTAAGACATGGAAATACTTAGGGTCATGAGCATCTGACCAAAAGAATTCTAGCTGACTTCCAAGATATTTGATATTGCCTTCGTGAGAACGACAATGAAAGTGACCAGACATTACTAATTCAAATCGTTTGAATAAGTTTGGATCCATACCACCATGATGTTTCATGCCTCTCATTACTTCGAAGCCAGAAAGTTCAAGGTGAGCACCAATCATATCTGCATCACACTTAGCAATAAAATCCATAGAGCGTTCGTAGTTATCTTGACAAATCCAAGGGATAAGACCTAGCTTCAAAGAACCATAAGTCATCACTGTAGGTTCCATAACAATATGAACCTCATTCATATAATGACCCAACAGTTCTTTCAAAGAGTTAAGTTCATTTGTGTTCTTATAAAAAGTATCATGGTTGCCTGGGATAATATCCATAGACATTCCATACTCACGAAGTTTATGCAAGAAATGCTTTCTATTAGAACTTAAAGCTTTGAAGTTAATAAACTTTCTATGATCGTAATAATCGCCAAGGTGTACGATCTGTTTAATATCGTTTTCAATTAAGTAAGGAAAGAACACTTCTTCGTAAAAGCGTTCTGCATTATTATTGAATATTTCTGAAGAGTTACGGATACCACAATGAGTATCATTAAGAATCGCTATTTTCATTTCATAAATTCTGTTAGGTCAGAGTCTACTTGCTTTTTTCGTTTTTGCTTATTAGCTTTCGAAAATGCTTTGACCTGAGTATCGTGACTTCGTACCTTATCAATACGTTCCTTAAGGGTATCAACGAAATGAGTGGCTACAGTTCTAGCTACTTCGTTTTCACCTGCACCGTCCATAAATGCTTCAATACCGGATTGTTCTAAGTATTTGAATTTGACATCTTGTTGTTTCTTTTCTTTAGCAATACGCCGTAAGAAAGCAAACCAACTAATTTGAGTAAAGTATGCAAATGCATTAGGTTTACCGGTTCTTGTTGCTGCTTCTAAGTTATAATTTTCGATAGCTTTCAAACAATTTTCAACTGCATCCATGACCATTTCTTCGCGATATGTATAACGAATAAAATTAGATTTGTGAGACAAACCTTCGGCTATTCGTAAAAAACAGCCGGCAATATAGTTTGGTACGATTGGAAGAGCTTCTTTGTTCGATTTAGCTTCTCTGACCGTCTGTACGTAATCAACTACAGCTTGTGAAAACTGTGCGTTATTTACGTAATGAGGCCTGTCCTTTGGCTTCATCTGAACCTCCTGTGAAATAATATAAGATAATTATACCATAGTATGTACCGCTTGTACACCATTAAAATTATTTTTATTATTTTGCATTTTAGGGGTGTACATTTGCGGAAAACTGTGGTATAATTAAAGAGTACTGTTGAGGATAGGGATATACCGTTTTCTAATGTTTAGTATTTGATCCTGGGAACGTAATAATATTACCGTCAAGATCTGAATCATATTCGACCTCAACATCAGTTGCAAGATCAAAGGGGAGATCATTGCCGTTACCTGATTTTACCATCTCTTGGATTTTATCGTAATATTCGTTTACTGCCTTTTTAGTTTCATCTAAAGATTTAAGAACCTGTGTTTCTTCATTACTATTATGATCGTCAACAGCTTTCGTATATTGTTCGATCATTTCACGTGTAGGTGTACATTCTGCAACTACATGGTGTGGATTTACAATTTGTACATGATTTCCATCGCCTTGATATAGCATAAAAGGTCTAAATGCATAATATCTAACATTTTCTCTAGCGTGTTCTATAGCAACTAATTTGAAAGGATTTCTCACGGCCATATGATTTTCTTCATCGTCATAATCGCCATAGTCCATAATTTCACAAACTAGTTCTTCACCGCTTGTTAACTTAAGTTGTCTTAGTGCAATCTGTAATTGTGCCATGTTATTATATACCAATCTCGAAAAGCTTCACTTCGAACTTTTCTCTAGAATAAATTTTCAATCTTTCGGCTCCGTGTAAATAGGCGTAATTCTTTCTTTGTTTCCATGATAGGTCGTCGGTGATATCGTAGAGTGTAGTTCTGCGGCCATCATCAGACTTACGTAATCCTCGTCCAATAGATTGAAGAACCTTAATCTGAGACTTAGATGGTGAAGCAAATATAATGTTATGGAGATTTCTGATATTAATCCCAGTACTAAAAGTCCCAAGACTTGCCACGATGATAGCATCTTTTTGTTTCTCCGTTATTCGACGAATAGCTTCTCTATCGCCAGTTTCAGTATTACCTGAGACAAAGAAAACCTTTCTTCCTTCGTCTGCCTTACTATTTATCAACTCATAAAGAGGCTTCCCATGTTTTTCTACAAATTGAAACAATACGAGAGTATTACCTGTTTGATCTACAGTAAGATTTCTAATAAAGTTATTTCGCTTTTCGTTTCTTACGATGTAATCTATTTCGTCTTGATATTTTCTTTTGCCAAATCCTTTACGAACTTCTTCAGAATGTTTCAAAACAATTGCTTGGATTTTCAGCTGTGCAAGAGTATCACTTTCCATAAGATCGTAAGTAGTTGTTACGTTAAAAACGCGGCCAAACAATCCTTCCAATACAAGCTTATGTGTTTGAGTACCATCAAGAGTTCCTGTTGTTCCAAACCTATATGGTGCAACTTCGCATTTGTTCATGATTGACGTAAGAGATTTTGACTTAAACCCATGTACTTCATCACCAAACACTACACCAAATTGTTCAAACCAAGTCTTAGGTAATTTATAAACAGATTGCCACGTAGTAACAATAATATTTTCAGATAAATTCGTTTTTGGTTTACCAGAATAAATTCTATGAACTTCGTCTCTTACATCAAAAGCTTCGTCTTTTTCTGAATATTCTTCAAAGTCTGTATACATTTGTTCTACAAGAGAAGTAGTAGGAACAATCACTAAAACTTTTTGGTTTTCTAGTTTTTCGAGTAAAAACCTCATAATAATATAAATGATTAAAGATTTACCTGAACCTGTAGGTGAAAGAAGAATAGCTCTCTTAACAGTTAAAGCTCGTTGGACTGCATCAAACTGGTAGTCTCTTACACTGAAAGGCAAGTCTAAAGAATCGATATAACTCATAATGTCGTCTTCATCATACTTATTAGTATGCATAAGCTGATCTTCTACGGTTATTTCGTAGTTAAGCTTCTTAGCGAAGTTTATAACATATGTCAATAAGCCAAGAGGTAATTCGCAATTGTTAACATTAAACAAACGAATTTTTCCATCCCATACTTTATTCCTATATGCAGGCATAAACTTATAACCTGGGACGTAGAACGAGAAAAACTCAGAAAGTTCTTGCGCAACACCACGTTCGCAATCTACAAATATTGCGCTATCATTTATTTTTTTGATTGATATTAAATCAGACACCAGCCTCGAACTGTCTCCACTTTATCATGTTGCCAATTGTTTGATGGCGCCATTTTACATTTTCAATTATTTCGTATACTGTATCTATGCAAGTTTTTATGTACTGAATTTTATCTTCAGACTTCTGAATGTCAGTGTCTGCTTCGTAGTAGTATTCCATTTCGCCTTTCAAAACTTTTAATCCTTGAAATGGATCGAAGTCCCAACCATATTCTGCAATTTCTTCTTGAGACATTTTGCCATTATAGTAAAGCCACTTTTGTTTAAGCAAAATCTTTTGAGCATTTTCAGCTCTACGCTTTTGCATTTTTAAGTGACCTATAATTTCAAGGTATTTTGCATGTAAGACTGGAGTTTCTAGAGAAGCATCATCTAGTTTTTTATTAATTTTCGCGTCTTCTTTCCACATTTTGTGGATGCTTTCAAGATCTATCATAATTTATCCTTTATCCAATTATATATTAACCGATGACCTTCATTATTCGGGTGGCCATCATTTTCAGCAATGAACACATCTGTCCATTTTGATCCGGCGGTTTCTTCGACATAACTAGCAAGTCTAATGTGTGCTGAGTTCTCAATTAGATCCCAGTATATATCTTGTGTTTTTTGCTTGCCAATAATCTTATATTTGGTTTTAGGACCAAACGGATATGCGCCCATAATTTCATAAGTCTTACATGGCAAATAACTTATTGCTTGTCTTAAAGCTGTAAACTTTTCTATCATAACTTTCAATTGATACCATTGAGTTAACTCGCTAAGATGTTTGATAAAATTTGCTTCACTCCCTTTTTCGTGGCCACTCATAACAAAATTACTAGTACCTATTGTACACCTATGCAGTTGAGTCCAATTTACACATAACGTATCGTAATTATGTTTATCAAACTCTTCCATTATAGTTTGAAAGATTTTGTAATTATCACAGCCTGAATATCCAATGACTTTTACGTCGCCATCGAAATGTTCTGGCCAAGTTTTTAATTTTATGTTTGAGTAACAAGCAGATGTGGAATCAAAGAAGCTGTCGCCAACAGCAAGAATCATATTATATCGAAATCCGTAAAGCTAAATGTTATAGGACAAATTATATATTGTACATCGCCAGCAGCTGCTTCAAAAACAACATCGCCTAAACTAACTGGGAATGCATCTCTATATATGATTTTCTTTACAACATTATTATGTGAACTTAAGACAGATACAGTAATATCAGCTGTAGTTGGACCAGACGCGGTATCTGCAGCGCTCGATTGATTTCTGTCGGTAAATGTATGAAGCCAATTATATGTTTCCATGTATGATGACATGTTTTCATCTAACATAACATTGAATGTAACATCAGCGTGTGTTATAGAATCACCTGGGATAGGGATTCTACCAATTCTCGAATAATTAAGTTCAGATGCGTTTACCATCATTGATGGATGAAACACACTCTGTGCAAAAAACTGCAAATTTGGAAAGTACTTTCTATCAATAGAAATTCTAAATCCATTTGGTTGCAAATAGTTTGTATTCGTCGTTAGTGTCGAAGTATCAACACCGGATGTGACTGTTGTTGTATTGATTGCCATGTTACACCTTTATAGACTATTATAACACTATTTATACCGAAAGTACACAAAAAAAGAGGGGCCGAAGCCCCCCTTTTCCAGATTATTAAAACCTATGCGCCGAGGATATTGTCGACTCTAAAGATTCTGTAATACTGATTAGACTTAGCAGCAGCTAGGCCATCAGCAGGTGTTGCTCCTACGAATGGGTTTGAAGCCATACCGTAACGAGTTTTGAAACCAATCTTAGGTTGGAATGTATCTTCACCAACCGCTCTCACCATTGTTAGTGGAACGTATGGGCAATAGAAGAGACCTGCATCATATGGGTTTGTACCCTTATAACCAACAGTTACGTAATCAACAGATGCATATGGGTCGATGTAGACCTTCATTCTGCCGTTAAGAACACCAGCAAATGTATTGCCTGTGTCATCTACGTTAAGGTTAGCTGCAATTGCTGGAGCATAGTCAAGCATGCCAGTGGCAGCAAGAGCTGATGCAATATCAGATGAGCAGATCATAAAGTTACCTTTACCTCTACGTGTATCTTTAGCAATTTGGTTTGCTTCTCTTTCGATCTGAACCATTAGACCTTTGAACTTCTCAACTGACCATCTGCCATCGGCATCTGTCTGTACGTCGAAGATACCGTTAATGGCTGTGTTGCCAGTAGCTGCACCAGTCTTCGCTTGTGAGTTAACAGTTCTGATTACTTCTCTGTTGATTTCAGCAAGAATTTCAGCAGACAAGATATTTGCCAACTCAGTTTCTGCATCCAAGCCGTGGATCGCTTTTAGATCCTGAGCAAGTTCTAGAGAGTATTCAGCTTTAAGAGCTCTTGACTTAGCTGTCACAGTTGATTTCTCAATTGTGAAACCCATCTGAGCAAAAGCATTGCCAGAGGCATCGCCGAGTGCTTCAGCTGAATCAGTAGTCATACCCATTGTTTTTAGGGCTGTGTCTCTGTCGTTATCCAATGAGGAGTCTGAGCCTGCATCGGTTTTGCCAGCGAAACCAGATCCATCAGCTGGCTGAGCAGCTCCGGTCTGTGTGCCTGAGAAGCGAGTATCTGCTTCTGCATGCAATGCTTCTGTTGAGCCTGTTGTACCAGCACCGTAACGTGACTTCATCGCGAAGATAAGGCCAGTTGGACCAGACATTGGCTGAACGCCAGCAACGTCGTATGCCATAAGGTTAGGCATTGCACGTCTTACTAGAGAAATCAGGACAGGGTCCCAAGTTCCGATTGAGCCAGTATTAGCACCCGCTGGGGCTGCTTCTGAAAGGCCTTGGTATTGAGCACGCTCTTCTGAAAGAGCACGTTCTTGGTTTTCGAGAACGGCTGCGGTTACAGCGCGTCTGTGGGTATCTTTGATGTCACCAGCTGAATTTTCATTCAATACTGGAGCCCACTTTTCTACAAGTTTATCATAAGTCTGCATTTTGGACTCCCTTAATTAGCAGATTTGCGGATCGCAGTAATGTACTGCTCCATAATCGCTGAAGATACAACAGTTTCGGCTTCACCGTCATTGTCATTAGCGTCTTCTTCGATAATAGATTCGTTAGTTTTAGTTGCTTCAGTGAAGTATGTTTCTTTGATTGTTGCAACTTTCGCAGAGAAAGAAGCTTCATCGTCAAAGGTAACGTCTTCGACAAGCTTTGCAAGCTTTTCAATCTGAGTTTCTGCAAGACCCTTAGAAGCTTCTGCGATAATCGCATCCCGCTTTAGGATTTCCAGTTCTTCAGACACAGAGATTGCATTAGTCATTTGTGTATTCAGTTGCTCTTCGAGCTCTGTAATACGATCTGACTGCTCGTCAACTAGGTCTACTTTGGATTCTGGAACTTCAACATAAGACTCAGTAAACAAGTCTTTCAACTTAGTCATAAAGTCTTCTGCAATTTCAGTACGGAGACCGTTCTGGATTGCAATCTTGTTTGTTTCCATCCACTGTTCAACTACGTAGTTGAGGTAGCTATCAACTTTGTCGACCATCTGAGTCTTGACTGCGTCAATCTCTTCTGCCAATTCAGTTGTATAGTTTTCTTCCAATCTATCAATTTCTTCTGATAGCTTAGATTTTAATGCTGCTTCAAAGATTACAGCTGTTTTAGCTTTGAACTCTTCTGAAAGAGTAGCTTCAGACTCGATAAGTGCGCCTAATTCGCCTTCATAGTTGAAGTCAGCAACACGATCGTCACTTGAGCTTTCAACAGACTCATTAGTTTTTTCTTCTTCACCTTTATCCATCATTTTGTCAAAAGCTGCATCGAGATCCATTTTCTTCATGGCCCCTAACTTTTGATACATAGCACTGATCATTCCAGCTTTGGTCTTAGGCTTTTCCATAGGATCAGCTTTGCCACCCTTGCCACCCGGCTCTTTAGCCGCTGGGCCAGCGTTGCCTGCTTTGCCTGTAGAATCTACAGCCTGTGCTTCAGCATTTTTCGGATCATGAGCTTCTTCCACGACTTCGCTCTCATTGTCATGGAGTTCAACTTCTTGATCTACATTTTGATCTTCAGTCATAATTGACTCCTTTACATATTTGTTTTGAGTAACGAGAGGAAATTCTTAAACTCACGTGTTTGAACCTCGTAAAGATCCGAACGTGGAGCGTTTTTGATTTCGGTCTCCATTTTCTCAATTTCTTGTGCTTCAATAATGCCGTTGTTCCATACCCACTCTACACCTTCCATAATTCCATTAACGAAAGCTCCAGGAGCAGATGGATCTTGCACGATGTCAACCGTATTTAGAACATAATCGCTTTTAACGACCATGACGCCATTTTGTTGCTCAAGACTACCCATACCACGAGTTGAGACACCTAGCTGCACTTCACCTTCGAGCAAACCTTCGACGATTTTACCCATAGGAGTCGGCAGAATAGTTGCCTTTCCGACCACATCATCGCCTTCAAAATGAAGGTCAGTGATTAGGTGCGAAACTTTGTCTAGGTTAACAGTGGGCCCTTCTGGGTGATTCAACTCACCGACGGCTCTCTTCTGTTTTACCTGTTCTGTAACGTATTTGTTTACTGCAGATTCTACAATAGCTTTAGGATAAATACGTCCATTTCGATTCTTTTTATTTGTTTGTGCAAATACGCCTTCAATAACGTACTTCTTATTTCCGTCTTCAGTCTTTTCGACAATACATTGTACGTCGTTATGATTGTATTCGCTAATTAGTTTCATTTGCCCGCCTGCTTTACAAATTCCATTCCGGCCTTTTTAGCCATATTGACGTTAGGGAAATCATCAAGCTTCTCTCTATCAATGTAGAGTGCAAACTTGTTCTTCTCCTTGTGAATCATAATTTCGACACCTTTAACTTTTTTGTCAAATACATGTTCACCCGGCGGCATCCCCTTCTTTAGCGCCTCTCGAAATTCAACGAATTTCATGACTCGTCTTCGTCTTCATCAGTAATTTCGATGTCTTCGTCGTCGTCTTCGTCTTCTTCTTCGTCGTCGCTTTCAGATTTATCGTCCTCTAGATCTTCGTCTTCGATCTCAGGATCCTCATCTGTAGCGCCGTTAAAAACGACATCAGCCATTTTTACTTTTTCTGCTTCTAACGCGTCATTCACTTTACCCGCCATCAGCTCATCAAAAATTGTTGATGCTCCAACGTTATCACCGTCAGCTGCATTTTGAATTAATGTTGCAATATCCATAGTTTTTCATTCCACTTGTTGCTGTTTATTATTTATAAAAAATTGGTTCTTAACGTTAATTACTATTAAGAAATGTATCCGGAACGTCTTGTGACTTCCGTTCTTTTTGTTTTATGAATTCTTTTAACTCACAAAGTTCTTCTTTTAACCTCATATATTGCCATGCATAACCTTCATCGCCGGTTTTGCTAAATTGTTCAGATGCAATATCAATATTCTTTGACAAATTTAGAATTATTGATTGATATGGCTCTCTAATCTTCAGGCTCTGGTTCTGGTTCGGGTTCTTCTTGCTCTGGTTCATTATCATCAGGTTGCTCCTGTTCGGGTTCCTCGGGTTCAGCTTCTGCTTCTCCATCACTTGCTTCAGATTCTATTTGCTTCAACATATCTTCCATCTCTTCTTGAGATAGTTGAAGAATATTTTTATAGACCCACTCTTTTGAGAAAAACCCTTCTGGGCCAATGTAATTAGCAACTGCATCTAATGATGCAATTCTTTCTCTTAAAATTTCTGAATCTCTTAATTCAGTAAAGTGGTTGTCTCTTACATAGTCAACTGTAATATGAGCTCGCCAGTCGTCCCAATCTAATTCAGTGATAATACCTTTTAGCATTAACTGCTTTTTAAGGATTTCAAGGAATAGAGTAGAGAACTTTCTTCTAAGTCTTTCGATAAATTTATGAAATTTTAATTCGTCTCGACTAATCTCTGTAGCTCTACCTAAGCTGAATTGAGATTCTTGCTCCAGTCTACTAATAGGAACATTTAACGCTCTATATAGTCGCTTTTGGAAATATACAATATCGTCAATCTGACCTAGGTTTTCTCCGCCTGGGAGAGTTTCAATTTGTGTTCCACGGCCACCTTCACGTCTAGGAAGCCAGAAGTCTTCAAGCATACTCATATGCTTGCGATCGTCTTTCAATTCGCCAGTGTTTGCATCGTAAACTAGCTTATTGCGATATCTAGCCATAATATCTTTGAGATACTGCTCTGACTTCCCACGCGGTAAGTTACCTACATCAATATAAAAGATCCTGCGCTCGGGCGCTCGCGCGAGACGATAGATGACAAGAGAGTCTTCCATCATTCTTAATTGATTAATTGGCTTAATCGCTTTTTGTAGGTGTGAAACTACTTTTTTTCTTTTATCGTCAAGAAGACCTGAGGTTACGTAACTTATTGAATCAAGCGAAAGCTTTACACCTTGCTTCTGTTGCCCAGGTTTATCTTGGAAAATATAAAATTCTTCAACATTGGATACTATATCAGCACCTGTTGCTTCATCTTTTTTCTTTTTAATCTGCTTAATTTTTCTGACTTTAGCAGCATCAATATTTCTAATTTCTTGAATGCCTAATTTAGGACTTTTAGGCTCTACAATTAAATGGTGATACATTCTACCGTCAATGTACCAGCGCTTAAACATATCGTGGCCATTTTCAGTAAAGTTAAGCATACGCACAATACGCGTAAACTCTTCTTCCATTTGTTTTTTGATTTTGTTTGAAGCATCAACATTTTCTAGGTTCAGCTCAACAGGCGCCCCATCGGTTGATGCAGAAATTGCTTCGTTAATAATATTCTCAATAGCATCGTCTACTTCAGGATGCAATGCTACACCACGATATTTCATAATCGCTTGGTGGTTATCTTTAGACTCATCTCCGTCTAAATTAATATATTGTCCATAATGAGATCCGGATGCAGTTACATATCCTGCGCCATCATCATCTTGTGGCGGAACTATTGAAGGCAGATTTTTTGATTGTTCTTTTGAAGATCTTTTGATCTCAAATCCAAAAATCTTAATGCCGTTGTTGTTGTCTTCAGCCATTAAATCACCTAGTTAAAAGAAGTTTGGAAGCCGACTATTGCGCCGGCTTCCATTCTATTTATTTAAGTTGTCGTGTTGGATGTCCAGTACTGAATCTGGAACTCAACGGTAAACTCTTCGATCGTATCGTTTGCATCATATGCAAGTTCGATAGCAGATACGTTAGTTGGGAAAGCACCTACAAAGTTGTAAGTCTTAATTGTATCACCAGCCTTATTTAGCTGTTCAACAATCATGTCAGCTTCATACTCAGTTACTGAAGTTAGTCCAGTGTTTTGAGTATGAGCAGCCATACCATTCATCCAACGTTCCATAGCGTCTCTAACATTAAAATCTGTGTCATTAATGATAGTTACAGACCACGGTTCGAAAGTTCTGTCACCTGCCATTTGCAATTGTCTACCACGGAAAGGAACCGTAATAGGTGCAATTGTTGAGGCCGGTAGTTGTCCGGTTTTGCACATGAATGATGCTAATTCTACATCACCACCTGCATATCCTGGGAAGTTAAGTGTCACCTTAAAAAGATTAGGGCGAGCACCACCACCTCGGATTTTTGACTTAAAGTCATCTACTCCTAAAATAGCCATGTTTTATCTCCCTAAGCTACGCCGCCGGCGATTTCTTCAAAGTCAACACCAGTTCTGACTGCGACAAAGTTCAACGTTACAAAGTTGATGCTTCTTGCAGGTTTAACTAAGATGTTAGCAATGAATTCGTTTCTATCAACCACAGCGGCAGTGTTATTTGTTTCGTCACATACAACTCTGAAGTCCGTGATACCTCTTCGACCTTTGATTTCTCTAAGGAAGGGTTCAACGATTCCGACGAATTCTGCACGAGTAAACTCATCGTTAAACTCGAACATTACGTTTCTAGCTGCTAATGCAATCGCTCTTTCAATGACAAGGAACAATCTACGAACATTAATTCTGTCGAATGCAGAAGGTCTGTTCATTTTTGTTTTGTCACCGAACAACAAGACACCTTGGCCCGGAATGTTTGCAATCGGATTAACACCTGCTTTGTACAAAGTATCTCTTTGTGACTTATTAGGAGATGTCAATAACGATGTTACACCAAGATAACGTCCGCGTCTTGGACCAGCAGGTGAGAACCAAGGAGCAGCGACAAAGTCGGTTGCAGCCATGAGTCCAGCTGTTGATGATGCGGAAGGAATATTAATGTATTGATCATTGTACTTATCGTAAATCTTAAAGAAGTTATTATCTACGATTAAGTAACTTGATGGTGTGTAAGTAGCTGCAGCTTCGACAGTGCTTGTTGCCGGATCTGTTGACGTAATTACATCTGCTAGTGAAGGGGATGTAGTAACCACACAATCTTTTCTAGCTTCAGCAATTGAAACAAGATCATTTGTCATTGTGGTGTTAGCTGTACGAGTACGAGTACGTGGAGCAATAATGAAATCAATTTCAATATTGTCTTTGTCTTCGAACTGGTCATAACCTTCAAGGAACCTACCTAATGCACCTGTACCATTAAAGTTAGCATCAGCACCATTTGCCAGTTGAAAATCTGGTTGGGCTGTTCCTAGTGCATAGTTATCAGCTGAGTCTGCGTCTGTACCTGCATTCGCTGCAGTAAAGTTAGCATCAAATCCAGCAAGCCAAACATATTCTGACCTATTGTTGATAACGTCCTTAATATAGCTAGATGTACCATCAGGTGTAATTGCGTTCTGAGCGAGAGATACGAATGGGAAAGTTTCTAAAACTTCACCAACAGTTCCTGTGAACTTACCGTTTCTATCTACAATTGCGACGTGTACTTCGTCGTTAAGTGCGTTTCTCTTACTTGCAAAATCCGATGTACCCGGAGCTGCATCAAAATTATTTTTATATGTCCATCCTTCAAAGGCTGAATCATTGGAATCTTGACCACAAATTTCAATTTTTAGTGAGTTGCCAAGAGCTCCTGCCCACTTAGCTACAAAGAATCTGCCATCAGAATCCATTGCTGCTCCGCGACCATTTTGCCAGTCATCGAAAGATTTAATTTCTGCACTGTTTGAATCAGTGCCACCAATAAAGGCGTTGTCACCATTTGAATCATTTACACGAACTACTTGAAGAGTATTTGCATACTTCAAGAAATACGATGCTGAATGAAAGTCAAAGGTGTTTGTCGTGTTGGGTGCGCCAAACTTTTCCGCTAAGGTTGCTTCGTTATCTACCTTCGTCGGAACAAGAATTGGACCCCAAGAATAGTTACCTGCAATCGCACCAGTGGAAGATTGAACACTCGGCACGACACCGGATAGATCTATCTCTCTGACTACAATTGAAGGAGATTCTGAAAATGCCATTTGCTTCTTCCTCTCAATTATTTTTTATAAGACCACATAATACGATTTTTTTTCACCTGATTCTATTTATAATTTATATGTCGTTCACATATTCGACAGCCCAGCCATCACCATCTTCTGGCGGTTCAACGTACTCTGGTAGACCATTGTCTATAGTACCAAATGGAGGCAAGTCGTCTTCGATTTCTTTCATTTTTTGTCTGAATAGCATGTCTTTAATATTAATGTCAGTTAAATCACCAAAGAATTGTGATGAAACAAAGTAGCCAAACATGACTAAATTCATCATTAAATCGTCGTGGTTACCATCACTTGCTTCAAATGATATACCTTTAGAAACAAATGTAGAAATTTCCATAATAGTAATTTCATCAATAATATTAAGTCTATTAGTCTCTAGTAAATCTTTAATTGCTGAACACCCAAGCCGTTTGACTTTTCTATTCATTTCAATTCCAAGAGAACTAGATTTTATGCTAGATGTTACATGCAGGTTTTCATATTCTAAATCGTAATATAATCCATGACAAACTACTCCGCCTTGATCATTTGCCTCAACCACAATATAAGCTTCGTTGTAGAGTTTCGCATACTTATAGATAATGTTAGGGAAGAGTAAAGGCGAGATAGTGTTGTTTCGATACACCGCAACCTGCTCGAAAGGGCGCTTGCTTATGTCGATTAAAGTAAAAGTAGAATAGTCCTGACCTCTTCCCTTCGCAACATCAACTGTCATTAAATAATCACCAGAAGCTTCTGGTTCTTTATAAATTAAAAGCTCCCCACCTTCTAAAGATTGCTGAGGTTGCATTGCTCTTAAATTCAATAAACATTCCGCGCTTATAAGCGTATCACCTGTTCCAAAGAATGTATTACCAAACTCTTGATCGAACTGGATTTGAGACGTATTATTAATTGTCTCTTCTTTCCATACATCGTTACGGCCAGGAACATCCCACCAATCAACACGAAACGATTTGAATTCATTTACCTTTTGCTCTGCACCTTCCCATATTTTATGGAAAGTATTACCAACACCGTTTGCTGTTGAAGTAATAATAACTTTAGTGTTTTCGCCAGAAGACACAACAGGATATGTTGAGGTGTAAAATTCAGCAGCTCTTTCTACAAAAGCAAACTCATCTAAATAAAGAAGGTTGACAGAAAGACCACGGATAGAAGACCCAGAAGTAGCAGCTGCGAGAATCCTAGAATTATTCCCAAACTCAATACTACCTTTATTAAGAGCTTTAGTGCCGGGTTGTAAAAAGAAAGGAATATTTTCCAACATAAGAGTAATACGCGAAAGCATTTCTCTCGCGGTAGCACCTTTGTTAGCCAAGATAGCAATGGTTTGTTCTGGTCTGAATAACGCGTACCAGAGTAAGTAGGCGCAGGCAGATATTGACTTACCTGATTGACGACATGCGAGAACAATGTTAAACCTATTTTCGTTAAATTTACCAAACATTTCTTCTTGATAAGGATATAGCTGAAATGGAACTAATCCTAAATCAAGATGAACAATTTTTACGTAAGTCCTAGCAAAATAAACTGGATCGAGCATACACTTTTTGTATTCTTCGACTTTTTCTTTATCCCACTGGTCATCTACCCCTTCACGCTTTACGTTTGGATTACCTAGGTAGCTGTCCGTCTTTTTCCGTGGCATTCTCAATCACCTCTTTCATATCGTCTCTAAGCATTCTTTGTAACTCAGTCGTAGACGCAATAAAAATATTATTTTGCTGTTTATCAATAAGCAGCTGTTCTTGTTTATCAAGCAGCGCTCTTTGCTTTTTATTCAAATCCATAAGTTGTCCATTAACTTCGGATGTATGTTTAAGCATTTGACCTAGAACCTCAATAGCTCTTGGGTGTTCTGTTTCTTCAGCAACTCTAATTGCTAATTCTAAACTTTCTTTTCCTTTTTCGATAAGCTCGTAGTATGTAGCTCTTGAATATTCAAAATCTTTTTCAAGCTTGTCGTCTTTATCAGAATCTGTCATTATTAAACTCCAGCGTCACTATCAATCGCATCTACAATACTTGTACTAAATCCAAAGTCACTATCTGCTGATACACCAATTGGAGTAGGTGTAGTTGTAATTCTGCTTAAAGGAATATCTGAATCAGCATTACCTGAGCCAATAAGGAAAGTATTTGCATCGACTCTGCGAACAATCTCGTTATCGCTAATTGGTCCATGATAATAGATGTGCATTTCAAATGCTAAACTATATTGTATTGTTTGTCTTCCACCGACATCACCTTCGTATTCATTTGAAAGACTAACTCCACTTAAGATAATTGGAACATCTTCAGTAATAGTATCAAAATCAGCGAATGGTTTAATTGTTAAAGTATATTGTGGTGAAAAATATGGAATGATTTGTTCTACAATTTGTAGTGCATCATCTTGTGATTTAGCAAAAACAGACAAATCAAAATTAATTACGTATGGTTGGCCACTTCTAAATTTGTTTCTGGTATTTGCAGTTGAACCCGCTCTATTGAAATCATTTGATTTAGGCAGCTGCCGCGAAGTATCGTATGAAACACCAGTAATTTCAAATGACATTCTAGGTAGCTTTATAGCAACCTTGTCATCGTCAACCAAATCAGCTTGTTCTGCGATACGTTCTAAAAATTTTTGTTTTGGTCCATAAGAAAGTGGAACCTTTAATGTGCTTACAATTGAACCTGCTTTATTTTTCCGAAGAACATAAATATCATTAAACAGTTTACCAAATGTAGCTACAGCAGTTCTTGTTCTTTGATGATAGAAATAATTACCAAACATTAGTCAGGATCTCCAAAAGGATTATTTTCGCTGAAGTCAATAAAGTCTGCCCCTACATCATCAAAATCTGAGTTATCTTCTGTATCAGTCATGTTATTTAATTCAGAAGTAGATTTTAGTGTAGATATCGCGTTTGTAGTTTGACCAATAATATCTCTACCTGCAACGAATGTGTGGAACTTACCGTCGTCAGCTCCAACGTGTGTGACATATACTGCACCGTCTGAATCTTTTTGCATAACAACTTCAGCAGACATTTTAACACCAGACGCAAATGTCTGTATAATTTTCTCACCTCTATCAAAGTCTACACCCTGTGGAGCTTCAATTGAAACTGTAGGAGCTGATGTATAACCAGAACCTGGGTTTGTAATTGTTAAAGTTGTGATTCTACCAGACGCCGTTTGCGCAGTACCAGTTGCAGTTGTTCCACTATCAGGAGATGAGAACGTAAGATCTGGGAATGTTTCTCTATACCCATCGCCACTGTCTGTAATTGATATTGACGATACGGATCCAGCTGATATAGTCGATGTAGCAAGTCCAGTTGTTGGCTTTGTATAATACAGCACGTATTGATACGTATTATTGACTTCAATGTTATCAATATCAATAACACCTGTATCGAGATCTTCGCCGCTATATTCGAAGAGTTGTGCTCTACACTTATAAGTTGGTAGATTAGCTATTTGATAAAATGGTTGTTCATCTTCAACGTGTGAAATTTCAAATAATGATTTAGACATAGGAAGATAAATTAAATCACCTTCTCTTGGTCTTTCACCATCTATTTCGTTATCGTATTGTGCAGCAGTATTTCCAAATCTTTTTCGCGAAACAATAAAGGTTGCTTCATCTCTAATCTCTACACCAAATTTAGTGAATAGGTCGCCTTCGCCGTCAAATCCATCTACGTTTTCGATGTACATTTCGACTTTATATGCGTTGCTAAACTGAGACGGAATATCTTCATTGAAAATTTCGTCTTTATCGACAATAGTACGAGGCAAATAATAAACATCTTGCCCATACATTTTCAATGATTCAATCACAATGTCTTCATAAAGCCGTTGTTCTGATACGACTTTATCGCTGAAGTAAAGATTTGTTGCCATGTGTTATCCTACAAAGAAGTCTGGCGGAAGTTCTTGCTCAAGTCTGATTCTTTCTTGAAGTTTTTCAATGTCTGCCATTGCGTCTTCGAAAATTTGCCTGCCGTTAAGTGTAACTCCACCCGGCAATTGCATTCCTTCAAACTTAATAAGATTAGCTCCCCACTGTTGTTTAATAAGAGCGGTAGTATAATCCTTTAGCCACATGTCATTATAGACCGAAGTGTGAGTATCTGGATTGATGACTTGATAGACTTCAGCAATAACGTAATCGCCTGCCTTAATATCTTTGTCTTCAAAATCGCCATGAATGTGTAATCTATCTTGATGCCTCGAGAACGTAACCTGAGGATGCCCATTTAGCTTCATATCAAGCATAGATAAATACTGTTGCATCTGCTCGTAATACGCTAAATCTCCCGAAAAGTTTTGCAAGTCAGATATGTCATTTAGCATCATTTGGTATTTAATACCAAACATATTTGTGCTAGTATTCATAGCAGATGCAAGAGGAAATAATCGTGAAACGAAAACTACATCGTTTGAAATTGGTATATACTTATTAGTTACATCAGATGATGTGACCTGATGCCTTAGGTATGTTTTGATTGTCGCGTCAGAATGAAACTCCTGATACATTTGGAGTGCTTCATCTACGCGGTCTTCTAACTGATCGCCATCTACATTGATTTCTAGTACAGGGCTTCCTAGTTTACGAAGACAGTAATCAATCAAATCTTGGCGTGAAGCTGGTTTCATAATTTTTTCCTGTACAAATAATGTTAATTGTGGTACTATTTATAATGATTACTGTATTCACCAACGGCTGCTTCGACATCTTACACGCTGGCCATGTTCAATATCTTCAACAATCTAGAGCTTTAGGTGATAGATTAATTGTAGGGCTAAATTCAGATAAAAGCCTGTACAATCTGAAGAATAGATGTTATAATATAGATATAGATCGAAAACAAGTATTAGAAGCTTTATCTTGTGTAGATAAGGTTATTATTTTCGATGAAGAAACTCCTTGGAATTTAATTAAGGAAGTAAAGCCCGATATCATTACTAAAGGTGGTGATTATAACCTAGATCAGGTAGTCGGCAAAGAATTAGCAGAAGTACGTATTATTCCAGCCTTACGCGATAGATCTACTTCTCGACTTATACGAAGGATTAAAGATGGCAACTCAGTTATC
>VMHT01124554.1_pt1 | contig 24142 bp, 27 predicted proteins | sample 4693611 | NCBI WGS metagenome assembly VMHT01 (sample SAMN12280063, study PRJNA550983) | marine metagenome | isolation source: seawater sampled from same location over 5 years 0.02-0.2 micron viral filtrate | place: USA: collected off the coast of southern California halfway between the port... ...
TAGATTTCAATCCAGTAAAAATCATCCATTTCCTTTTGGAGATTAATAGCCCGATAATGGTTCAGTCTTTTAACATCAGACAACCTTACGTCCCGCCCGCATTGATCAATCTTTTTAAGCCGAAAAACTGTCTGCGGATTATCAATAGAGGTTTGGTAAATATGCCAAATAACGCATTTCAACGGGCGGGTAAAATTGCTTTTAGGCAATTCTTTTAGCGTGGGATCGTTCATACACTCAATACATTTTCCTTAATGGTTTTGATCAATAATTCAAGAGACTCACCCTCATCATCTATATCCTGGTACTCTCCATTGGGGTCATTCCATGAAAGCATCCGGATTCTCTGGTCATGGTCGAAATCCTCCGGATACCGTCCGGCCCATGCGAACTGATCCAGCCAAGGCAGCGCGTAGAATACTTCAGATATCCAGAAGTCAAACAGCATAGGCTCCAATTCCTCCCGCGTTTCTGCCGTGCGCGAATCATTCATTACCTCGCATCCGAAGCATTCAATGACCGAGACACCGCGCGATGATTTTGGCGCGCGTTCGGGATTCAATTCGTGGATATGCAAACCGCCTTCGTAAACGTGAATCGCGCGAAGATCGCCCAATTTATAGCCCAATAGGCAAGGCAATAAACCGGCCTTGTGCATTGAATCGTAATCGGTGAGCGCGCGATGGGATTCCTTAAAGCGCGCGTATAGCGCGAGAGAGTGATCACTTAATGTTTTGCTGTAGTTCATGGTGTTATCTTTCATTTGGCCAAGGCCATTTTTTATCCACAATAAATGGGACTGATGTATCGGAGTAAAACAAGTCATCTTCAAAGCAATAGTACTCATGGACTTTTTGCTTTTTGTTCCAAACATAAAGGTATGTTTTGCGTCCCCACTCAAAGGGCGATTCATTACCGCCGCATCCAATTTCATAATCCGGATGCGCGAATGTGATTTGATCGTATTTTCCAGTTTTCATGGTATTAATTTGATTTTTCGATTCGTTCCAATTCTTCCAAAACTTCCATAGATTTTATGGGCAGTTCCAATTCAATTTGATTCAAGGCGCGCGCGAGTGATTCCCGCGCGAGCGCAATATCTGCTTTATGGGTGGCTGGTTGGGATAATGCCGCAAGCGCGCATTGGGCCGCGCGTAATAGATCGGGCGCGAGCGCGAATAGATTAGCGCGAGCGCGATTTTGTTCAGGCATTACGGCAAGCAATTTTGCTGGTTGGCTAGAGTACTCGCGCAAAATCAATTTGTCGCCTTGAGTCTCTACCAGGATTCTATTATCAGTGTTCATGGTGTTTTTTCTCCGTTTAAAGTTTAACCTAAAACGCGCGCCCAATTTGAAAGCGCGTTGGATTTTCCGGCCCGCATTACGATTGCTAGCGTGTCAATTTGATCGAATAGCTCGCCGCCCGTGATTGATAGTCCAAGACGTTCGGCAATGGCGTTGCAAGTCCATTGCATGGCAAACGGCCCGCCAAGATTGCCGCCCCCGCCATGCCATGAAATTTGCTTGTGCAAAACATGGGCCAACGGTTTGGCTGATGATTTTGGCGCGTTGGCCAAAAATTTGCCGGTTCGGGAATTAAACACGCCCGCCATTGCCTCGCGCACAATTTCCGGAGCCGGTAGGATTAACGGTTTGGCGTGATTCTCACGGGCGCGCAAATGCATTGTGCGCCGTTTGGTTTCAATATTCGCGGCCCATAATTCGGCGCGCTGGATTGCTTTGTTAGTTTTCATTGTTTGTCCTAGTTTTCCTGGTTTTTTGTTTGCCGGTGTGACCGGATAGGGCGGGCCGATATTGAACCGGCCCGCCGTGATCCATTCACTTGCGCTTTACGTTCGCCGCTTTGTCGCAATCATCCGGCAATGATGCCGCAATGATTAAGGCAAATGGAATGGCCCAAAATAGGATTATTGCAAAAATCATTGTGCGCCCTTTCCGTTGGCAATTTCGGTCGCCTTGCGTTTGCTTTGTCCATGCGCCGCAAATCCAACAATTGCCGAACGGCTGGCATGGCTGCATAATTTACAATCGGCGCAACTTTTGGCGTCAAGGTATTGAGCAGGGCAAACGACAACCTTCCGCCCGTCCGGAGTAGTGCGCGGCAAATCCGCGGTGCGCTCGCGGTATTCGGCAAGAGATTCTGTGAATTCGCCTTTGTTCGCCTTGCGCCCGTATTTTTCCGGCAAGATTGTGACAACCGGCCCGATATTCAACGCGGCCAATTCGTCCGCTTCCGTTACCGTATCCGCTGATAGATTAACGGTAAAACCGTTGGCGTTGGACTCCGCCACTAGTTTGGCGTTGAGCCGGTTTGTGGCGTTGGCATTGTCAACCGGCTTGTGAGTGTAAGTGAAACCGCGCCGCCCTTTGTTGGCCTTAATCAATTGGCGAATGAAACGCGCGGATATTTTGTTATTCACGCCGCACAAATCACCGGCTTGATTGTGCCGCCATAATTGCCCATCCGGTAACGCTTCCACGTTTTCCAGGAAATTAGTCCATGACTCGCGCGCGGTGGATTGCGCGGTTTTATCTAACTTGCGCCAATGGATGGCGAGCGGGCCGCCCTTTGCATAGCATCCGCCCGTTTTGAGCGGGCAAGCATCCGGACACGAATCACTTGCCGTAGTGCTAACGGGTATCGGGCCGGTTTTGCGGTTGGATGATTTGCGCACAAAATGCACGCGGGGGTGATATTGGCTTGCGCCGGTTGTCTTTTTCATATGTCCTAGATTCTCCCTGCGGGCCGGTTGGAGCCGGTAGCGCGTTCAGTTGTCCTAGGCTGGCCGCGCGTCCGCAGGGATTCGCCAACCTAGGATTGTTTGTCTTATTCTATGCCTTCGGATGTATGGTGATTAGATTGCGGGCAAATAAAACTTCCACGGCATCGCCGGAATTTCCCAATGCGGCAATATCAATTGACTTGTTTTGCTTCAAATCGATCACGGGTAATTTGTTGCCGTGATTCATTACGCTAGAAACCTTGCGCCGCGCATCCGATTTCGGCCGGATGCTGATCTTTGCGCCGGTTTGCTCAATCTCGATTGCTTGGCCAAATGTGAAGCCGGTATCGAGCAGAATTTTATTCCAAAGGCAAATGCGCCCGCCCTTGCCGATTCTTTGTGCTTGTTTGTGGTGTAGTTTTTTCATTGTGTCCTAGTGTTAACGGCGCATTGCTTGCGCTTCCCTATGTCTACCAGTGTCTAGCATTATTAGCAACCCAAAAGGTAACATCTTTTGTCATTATTTATCCACATTGAATTTTGCGCTGGATTCTCCCGTCCTATTGTCTTTTAAATACACGCGCTAATAGTATGCCAGATAAACTCACCATAATCAGACCGGAAGCAAAGAGGGGAAGAAAACAGGCACTCTCTACGGTTTCCGAGCAGCAATTGCAGGAAGCGGAAGACGCCATGAAATTAGGCTTCCCGCAATCTAGGGTTGCCGGTTTGCTTGGCATATCGGAAGCGGCATTATCCCGCGCCATGAAAAGGGATGATGGGATAGGGGGAAGGTTGCAGCGTGCAAAAGCGCAAGGCATAAAAAACAACCTTGCCGTGATTCAAACCCATGCGGCCAAGTCATGGCAAGCGGCGGCATGGCTATTGGAACGGTGCAACGGTTCCCAATTTGCTCAACCTTCCACCCAACCGGCTCAAAGCGTACAAATTAACTTGCAAAACGTGCTGGCATCGCAAGCCAAACGGCCCGCAGAGCAGGTGAAGGTTGCCAAATCACCCCGTAAAAACAGTACTCAATCGTAATCCGGTTGGCGTGTCTATCCGCTCTATATATCTGTTATTGTGCGAAAATAAGCCATGAAATCCGGAGAAACAGACCACCACCGTGACCTGGCCACCCCCCTCCCCCCCGTGGTTGCTATTGCTGCCCCCCCTTCCGAATCAGCACCAACAAAAAGAGGTCGCCCGAAGGGTAGCAAGAATAAGCCCAAGCCTACGAAGGATGCGGTTAGCAAGGAGTATGACTTGCAGTGGTTTCCGGAGAGGTGGATGGGTGAGAGTCCGTATCCTTGGCAGTTCAATGTATTGGAGGCTTTGAATTATAAGGGGAGTCGTGTTGCGTTGAAGGCGGCTAATGGAAGTGGTAAGACGAGTATGGTGGCGGCTAGTGCGGTGTTGTGGCACGTTGTGAATTTTCCGGATAGTTTGTGTGTATGTACGGCGGGTGTGTTCCGGCAGATTGAGGCGGCTTTATGGCCGAGCATTAAGCGTGGGGTACAGACGATGACGGGAGGGGAGGGGTTTGAGGTAACACAAAGTGGGTTGAGGTTTGTGAATGGTGCGCGGGCGATTGGGTTTAGTGCTAGTGATCCGCATAAGGCGGAGGGTTGGCACAGGCAGGGGCCGACAGATAATTTGTTGTTTATTGTGGATGAGGCGAAGGCGTGTGAGGATGGGATATTTCATGCGATGGAGAGGTGTCAGCCCAGCCGGATATTGATTATGAGCAGTCCAGGTGCTGCTTCTGGGTATTTTTATGAGGCGTTCACGAAGCATCGGGAGAGGTGGGATACATTTACGGTTACGGCTTTTGATTGCCCTCATTTGACCAAGGATTGGATTGACGAGCAGATATCGACGTATGGCGAGAAGAGTCCGTTGATACGTTCGATGATCTATGGGGAGTTTGTGGATGACTCGGCGGATGGGGTGGTGTTGGGTTTGAGGGAGTTGGAGGGGTGTTTGCAGGAACCGCCGGAGAGGAAGGATGGGATGCGGGTGGCATTTGTGGATTTCGCGGCTGGCGGGGATGAGACGGTGTTTTGTTTGCGGGAAGGCAATGAGATCACGCAATTGGACACTTGGAAGGAGCGGGACACGAACAAGACCATTGGGCGATTGATTAATTTGTTTGATCGTCATGGGTTGGTGGCTGATGAGATTTACGGGGATGAAGGTGGGTTGGGGTTACCGATGTGTGATGCGTTGGCTGAATCTGGTTTTTCCATCCACCGCGTTAATTTTGGTGGGAAACCATTTGATGGGAGGTATCAGAATCGGGGTGCGGAGATGTGGCACACGGCGGCTCGGACAATAGCCAACAAAGAGGTGCGGCTTTTTGATGATCAAAAACTCCAACAACAACTTGTTACTAGGCGGGTGGAGGTGAGTCGCACCGGCAAGCTGGGATTAGAGGCTAAAGACAAGATGAAATCGCGCGGCCTTGCCTCTCCAGACCGTGCTGACGCCGTTTTGGGCGCGATAGCCTGTGGCGGTGGGGTAGGGGGCAGTTGGGAGCGTTATAGCTCATTCTCGAAGCCTTCACTTTCCGAGCTTATGGAAGACGCCCAACTACTTGTTGAAGAATCTTCACTGCCATCGGGCATGGATGCGGGTGGGTAATCTTTTTCTTTGAAGCATTTGCCAATAAGTTTCGTCTGTATTCCTATTGTCACAAGATGACACCTTGTGGTAATGCAACTTTTGGGCGTGGTGTTGTGGTAGGCGTGGAGATCGCGCTTCAGGCTTGGGATTGTAGCAAATTGTTAACGGGGGTTAACGAGTCAGTAGCCGCATGAATCAGTAGCCGCGCCTTTTTAGCGATGAGCGAAGAGATTTACACTTCAGTCCTCGACGATATTAAAAGCCGGACTAGTTGGGAAACCCGTCAGGGCTTGTGGTATCAGATGCGTACTGATGGGCTGGCGCGGAAGTCAAAGCCTTGGGGTCGCGCAGCGGATATGCATTTCCCGCTGATTGACACCACCATTAACAAGCTAAAGCCCAGTTTCTTTCAGCAGTCTATGGGGTTGGATGTGTTGGCAACATTCGTGCCGATGCGCCAGCAACTTTCCGCTTTCACCGCCACCGCCGAACAATGGTTCAGCTACAAGCTCCATGAGAAATCCAACTACTCCACGGAGGTAATGAGTTGGATTGATTATATGCTCACAAGTGGTCGTGGAATTATTAAAATTTTTTGGAATCCGGATAAGAAGCAAGTGGAGTTTCAGTCCGTTGATCCTATGCACCTAATCGTCCCACCTTGGACGAAGGATTTGGAGGGGGCAGACCGCATCACACAAGTCATACCAATGAGTATGGATGCGTATAAGCGCGCTGGCATCTACGCCACCAGTGAAGAGGTGATGAAGAAGCTGCGGGGTGGGAAAGTTGAAGATACTGGCATTTCCTCGGAGTACCTTAACAAGCGGGAAATCCGCGAAGGACTCACTCATTCCGAGGACAAAGACCAGATTATTGTCTGGGAAGTTTACACCCAAGACGATGAAGGCAAATGGACAGTGCAAACATTCTCGCCACAAGCTCCGGAAGTGAAGCTGCGCGATGATATGGAAGTTCCGTTTGACCACGGAAAACCGCCCTTTGTCGGGTGCGAGTACGAAATCACTGACGGAGGTTGGTACAGCCCGCGCGGAGTGTGCGAAATGCTCGCGCCTTTCGAGGCCGCTCTTTGCAAGTTGTGGAATGAGAAACTGGACAGTGCCACACTGTTTAACCAGCCCATGTTCCGCTCCGAACGCGACCTGCCGAACTCCATCAATTTGCGGATGAAACCTGGACAAATCCTACCGTTCGGTATCGCGCCGGTTACCATGCCTCAACCGCCGCTGGATTTTGATAAGGAAATAGTCCGCACTCAATCAATAGCTGAAGGGCGTGTCACTGTTCCCGATTACGGCATCAATCAAGTGATGAATACCCGTGACCGGCGCACTGCCACGGAAATTGAATCCATCAATGCTCAATCGGCCCAATCAATGGACTTGCGACTGCGCCTGTTCCGTCAGGCATTGGGCAAGATGTTCCGGCAAGCCTACGAGTTGCTGATTCAGTACGACAAGAAATCGCTCCAATTCCGGTTCCTAGAGGATTCGCTCAATGTCGATCCGGTGGCACTACACGATGACTACCAAATCGAACCGCGCGGAGGAATGGACATGGTCAGCCGACAGATGCTGCTCAATAAGGCAGTGCAACGGAAAATGCTCTTGGGCCAAAGCCCGTGGATTGACCAAGTCGAACTGGATAAGTCCATCCTTGAACTGGAAGACCCCAGCCTCATTGCCCGTCTGGTGCGTGATCCGCAAAACAAGGTGCAGGATGAGGTGGAAGATGAGCAACGGACAATCCCAGCGTTGTTGCTAGGGCAAAATGTTGCAGTCAAACAATACGAAAATTTACAGGGCCGGATACAGGTGCTGATGGGTTTCATCGAGCAATCCCGTGCAACCGGCCAACCTATAAGCCCGCAAGGGCAGCAAGCAGTACTGGCCCGTTTGGGCGGACTGATCAGCGCGCTGGAGGTAGTCGATGCCAACACCGCGCGCGCGTTGCGGAAAGATGTGCAGAAGTATCTAGAGACAACTGGAATCATCGCAAACCAAGAGGAAGCGCAAATGCCACAAGTTCCCGTAGATGCCTCCATCCCGCAGCCTGAAGTCGCGCCGGAGCCGCCAGTACAACCGCAGGAAGCAGTAGCCTAATGGCAAGAGATAAAGACAAAATGAAATGCAACTCGCCGCGCCGAATCACAAAAGGCGAAGCGGGACATGGAAGAAAAAAGTTTGTTGTCAAGGCTTGCTCCGGTGGAAAAGAGAAAATTGTCATGTTTGGTGATGCCAACATGGAAATAAAAAAAGACAACCCAGAGAGACGCAAAAACTTCAGGGCCAGACATAACTGCGCTGAAGCAAAAGACAAGATGTCTGCGAAATACTGGTCGTGTAAGGCGTGGTAGGTAATTGATAGTTTTAATATTAGCTTTTTTTATGAGTGATGAAATAACACCAGCGGCGGCTTTAAAGAAAAAGACAAACCCACTTGGAGTGCCAAAAGGAAAGTCTTACACAGTCTTTTATCCGCAGCAGTACGGTATGACCGATGACGGCAGACCCGCAGGGCATTACAAGACAAAAGATGGGGGTGTTGAGTTTAGGGGGGAGAAATTGCCGAGGGAAGGTTATGTCATTCCAGCAAACTCCAACGCTTACAAAGAAATCACCAGCATTAACGAAGAGGAGCTTCCTGAAAAGGTTGCAAAATTTTTTGCTAAAATAAGCATGGAAAAAAACAAGGGCGTAAAGTCCCAGTTGCTGGAATCGTATGAAGGGGATTATTTAGCAAAAATGGCATCATTAAATGATGAAGGCAAATACCCTGCAACCAGAGAGAACGCGGAAAGATCGCTTTGGAAGTTGCCGTTAAAAGGTGGGCCTCAAAATCCGAGCAGGAAAAGCATGATTATCAATCGATTAAAGAAAAAATGAAGGGCAAGAAAAAGAAGACCAAGAAGGTTAAGTACTAATGCGACTTTTTAGATTCATCCGCATCGCTTGGGCGATGAGTAGCAGGTTGCCTTGGGTGGAGGACGCCGAATGGGAAGCGGATGATATCAATGCATTGCGCCAGTTTCTGGTTAGCAAGCAGGGGCGGAAGTTCCGCCGTTTACTACTTAACATGGTGCTGCGCCAAAACGCTCTGGTGGCAGCGCAAACGGACAGAAGCAAGTTACAGCATGAGGCTGGCTTTGCTAACGGCATGAGAATGACCGTTCATACTGTCGAATCTCTGGCTCGCGAGATCGAGCCGGTAGACGAACTTTCATCGGACGTATTCGGGGTCGGACGTTCGATGAGTGAAGACCCCACAGCACGGCGCGCGTTTTGATTGCGTATGCGCGACGAGGAACAGCAATTATTATTGGAGCGTTAAATGCCTGAAGAAAATGCAGAAGTAACTGAAGAGCAACTGGTTCAAGCGGCATCGCAATATGATGCCGCCATCGAGGCCGGTGAAGAGCCTGAAGTCACCATCGAGGAGCAACCCGAAAGTGATGAAGGTGATGTAACCGAAATCAAAGAGCAGATGCAGGAAGAAGCCGAGCAGGAAGAACAGGCATCGGACGCTGAAGAACAGTCCAGTTCAGAAGAACCGGAACCGGAAGAGAAGGCAGAGGAGAAGCCGGTAAGCAAGTACGAGAAAAACCGCAAGAGGCAATCTGAAGCATGGGAGAAAATAAACTCCCAGAAGGAAGATGCCAAAAAGCGGGAAGCAGAGTTGGAGAAGCGCGAAAAGGAGTTGGAAGAACAACGCCAGAAAGTAGCTGCCAACAAAGGCTATCGTGATGAAGACGGGCATTCCGCTGATGACTTCGAGAAGGCGGCAAAAGAGTTCGACCAAGAAGGTGAATCCGACTTGGCGACAGCGGCCAGGAAACGCGCGGAGGAATATCGCGGGCGAGATAAAGAAGCCCAAGAACAATCTTCTCGCGCTGAAGTCGAACAGATTCGGACGAGCCAGCAAAATGAATTGCGGGAAAAACATCCGGAACTCAACGACCCTAACTCGGAATTGTTTAAGGAAGTCGCGTCTCTCATGGCTACTTACCCAGTGCTGCAATTTGATCCATACGGATTGAAGGCGGCGGTGGATGTAGCTCAATTGCGCCAAAACTCAAAAGAAGCCGACTCCCTACGGGAACGGGTAGGTGAACTGGAGCAACTGGTTAACAAATACGAAAAGAAAACATCAGTGGGTGGAGGATTTACCACCGCCAAAGTTTCTGGAGACAGGAGTTTTGACGATATGGACGTTGGCGAGCAGGACAATTATTTGCTCCAAGCTGCGATGGCCCATGACGATAGCCTCTAGCCCGCTACTAACACAAAGATAATATTATGGCTACTAACACTAGTTCCACATTATCCAACCAGTATCAGAATCATTTCAGCAAGAAATTGCTGTCCTATGCTGTTCAAGCACTGGTTTTGGATCAATTCGCAGAGAAGGTCGCTCTTCCTGCAAAGGCCGGAAACAAGGCAATCTCGATGTTCCGTTATGGCGCGCCGAGTACGTCTGGTATTGAAACCCTCTCAACCGAGGGAACCAAACCATCGGGAACCCGTTCCCTCTCGCTCACCAAAATTGACAAGTCGCTCATTCAGCGCGGTCAGGTGATTGAGTTGACGGACATCCTGACTCAAACCGACCTGTTCAACAGCCTCCAGCAAAGCATCAGAACTCAAGGTGAAGATGCTGCTCTGGACTTGGACACGCTTACTCGCAATACGCTGGTGGGTTCCAATGTGGCTGGTGACGCTAAAGAAAACGGCGATGGTTCTGCTCTGGACAACAGCGACACTCTTACCGAGATGTACGCTGGTGGTTCCACGGACTACACCGACTTCTGCGCCACCACTTCCGGCAATACGCTGGCAGCGAGCGACATCCTTGATGCCGTGACCAAGCTGAAAATCAATCGCGCTACTCCTGCCAAAGGCGGAATGTATGTTGCGGTGGTCAGCCCGCAGGTCTTGAGTGATGTGATGAAGGTCAACGAGTGGTTGAATGCCGCCCAATACAGCAATGTTTCCGAACTCTACAAGGGTGAGGTTGGTTCGTTGTTTGGTGCTAAATTCATCGAAACCACCAATCCGTTTGTTAGCGGAAACGCCAACACTGCGGACGATGATCGTTTCGATTATGACGCTTCTGCTGGAAACGGCGTTGCTGCTGACAAGAACGTGTACGCCACCCTGTTCCTCGGACAACAGGCATACGGTGTGCCGAACTTGGGTTCGCAGTCTCCGTTCAGCCCGAAGGTCATCATTGCGGACGGGCCGGACAAGAGCGATCCACTTGATCAGAAGATTAATGTGTCGATCAAATGCTATTGGGGTGCTTTGCGCCTCAACCCAGACAACTACGCCATCATGCGCTCCAAGACCGCATACAGTGGCTAAAAATAAAACAGACCATGCATAAAGGTAAGAAACCAAAAGGCGTGGTTCTTATGATCGCCGTGGGGGGTGGGGCTGAAAAGCCCCGCCTCTCCGGCAACTCGGAAACCAGTACTAAAAAGACAATGATTAAAATTCCTTTGGGCGCATTATCCAACATGGATGAAGAGGGTGATGCTGCCATGCCCGAAAATGGCGATACAGTTCAAATGAACAACGTCGAGGGCGTTGTCAAAAACATTGATGGCGAAGAAGCCCATGTTGAGCTTCAGACCGTTGAAGGCCAACCCATCGAGTACGTTGATCACAAGAAAGAGGATTCGGAAGAAGAATCTGATGAAGATCGCTTGATTCAGATGGCGGAAGAAGAGGACGAAAAAGCCGGTTACTAATTATGCCGATTTACCAGTTCAAGTCTGAAGGCGGCGAGGTCATCGAGGAGGTGGTTCCGGTTGGAACTAAAGACATCATTTTTGATGGAGAAAAATACTCCAGATGTTTGGAACCAACAGGGTTTGCCTTTACCGGCAACTCCACCGGAATGCCGTCCCAGACTGAACAGGTAAGGCGCGGGTATTACAAGTTGGAAACTGAAGGGGGTTCTGGTTTCAAGTCTTCATACAGTAAGAAACAAATCAAAAAGGCGTGGGGGATTTAAATGGCAACTTTACAGGGGCGGACTATTGCATCGAGCTACACTGAACTGCTCAAAACGACATCAAGTAGTGGCGTTACCTCGTCTCTGGACACGGTGCAGGACGGTGACGCTACCGATTCCGCACTTCAAATTTCTGATGCGGCGGTCAAATCCACCGGCACGTTAACTTCCACCGGAAACTTTGACGTAGCCACGGACAAACTCACAGTCAACGCGACTAGCGGGAATACTGCCGTAGCCGGTACTCTGGATGTTACGGGCCAAATTACCGGCAATGTCACTGGCAATGTCACCGGAGACGTAAAAGCTACAGACGGCACTTCAGTTCTCGATAGTGGCACGGACGGAACTGACGCAACTTTCACTGGTACAGCCACCAAGGCCGACCAACTTTCTACTGCCAGGAACATTGAGTTAACCGGAGATGTCACTGGCAATGTAAATTTCAATGGCACAGCGGATGTAGACATTGCGTCCACCTTGTCGAACACGGCAGTCACTGCTGGCACATACGGTTCTGCTACTGCTTCCCCCCGTTTCACTGTTGATGCAAAGGGGCGGGTTACTGGAGTATCCGAGGTTACCATTACAGGTGGTGGCGGAGGTGGCGGAGGTGGGTCTGACGCGACATCGATTCAGGGTGTTGCTGTTAGTTCTACTGATCCCACTACTGACGGCGAGGCACTGGTTTACACTGGCTCGGAGTATGAAGCTGTTGCAGTGGTCAAGGATGGCAATGCGGTTTCAACCAACACTGCCAGCAAAGTGGTCAAGCGAGATTCGTCTGGTAACTTCGCCGCTGGAACTATTACTGCTGCCTTAACCGGAAATGCATCTACTGCAACTGCATGGGCAACGGGACGGGAGGTTGCGCTTACGGGTGATGTCACTGGCACGGCAACCGGAGTGGACGGTTCGGGTAATGTATCAATCTCCTCTACCTTGGCTACCTCCGGTGTCACTGCTGCAACTTACGGTGATGCAAATACAGTAGCTCAAGTAGTGGTTGACGCTAAAGGGCGGATCACTACAGCCACTGACGTAGATATTTCCATCACAGCATCGCAGGTAAGTGACGCTGGCACTGCCGCCACACTCGATGCAGCTACTGCCAATTGGAATGCTAACAAGATACAGGGCAGGGATGTCGCAAGCTCGGCCCCTTCAGATGGTCAAACCCTTTCGTGGAACAATAGTGCAAGCCAGTGGGAACCGACCACGGGTAGTGCCACCAACGCCAACCAGTTGCAGGGTCGTGACATCCAGAATGTTGCTCCGAACGATGGTGAAAGTCTGATCTGGGATAACGGCAATAGTCGCTGGTCACCTGCTGCAATTAACATCGTAACAGACACCTCTCCCCAGTTAGGTGGCGACCTGGATCTCAACGGGCAGGACATCGTAAGCACATCCAACGCTGACATTGAGATTGCTCCGAACGGAACAGGCGCAACGGTGTTTAAGGGTAACACGAATGCTGGTGCAATTAAGCTGAACTGCGAATCAAACAGCCACGGGCAAACAGTTATCGCCCAGCCTCATTCAGCAGGTGTGACTAACACGCTTACCCTTCCTGCTGGCTCCGATCAAGAGATTGTCGGCACATCTGCTACCCAGACTCTTTCCAACAAAACTATAACGGGACTCGTCATCGGCACAGATGTTCAAGCCTACGATGCAGACACGACCAAAAATGATGTTAGCAACTCTTGGAGTACGGCCCAGCAAGGCAACACACAGACTGCTGCATTCTCTGCATTAAGTTCGGGCGTACTAGACTTCGACACTTACCAGAATTTCGTAATCACTTTAGGTGCTGGCACGAACGGCTTCACCAACCCAACAACCGATTCAGGCAACACTGGGCAAACTGGGGTAATCGTATTGATTCAAGACAGTTCAGCGTCAACAGCAACGTGGACTTCTGATTACAAGAATGTTGGGGGCAGCGCACCGACACTTTCTAGCGGATCAGCCAAAGTAGATGTGCTGCCGTACATTATTCAAGCCGACAACACCATCCTGCTCGGCGCACCGCAATTGGATTTTAGCTAAATGGCAGACTTCGGATCAGCACTTTGGAATAAGCCAGCCTCCGGTGGTGGCGCGTCTGATCCTGTCACTCGTTCACTGCGGTTTGATGGTAGCTCTGACATTGAGCGGGCAACAGGCAGCACAGATACCACTTGGACAGTTTCGATGTGGGTCAAGCGAGGAGAGCTTGGAACTAATCAGTATATTTTTAGTTGGGGCGGTGACGGAGTTCGGTTTGATACCAGCGACCGTATATCAGTTTGGAATGGTTCGGCGTACCGATACACAACTGCTGTTTTTAGGGACGTATCAAGTTGGTACAATATAGTCTTATCGTGCAACTCCGGCACATTGACAGTCATCGTTAACGGAACAACTCACGCGCTATCCTCATCAACTACATATCCAGCGTGGGGTACTGTCTATTTTGGTGCGTGGTCTGCTAACAGCACTTTTTTTAAGGGATACCTTGCAGACATATACGGCATCGAGTCTAGCGCATTAGACCACACCTCATTTACTGAATCGAATGACTATGGTGGCTTAAAGCCCAAAGCCTACACTGGCTCATTCGGCACAAACGGATTCCATCTGGACGCCCAGCCCAGCAATTCGGCCGACCTCCTCGTATCTTCCGTAGGCCGCAACGATGGCGACACTGACTTTGTTGATGTGGCAGCGGGGCATACGATTACTGACACTGGCGACCCAGAGCATAGCGATACAGTTGGAAACCCTTTCGACTCAAGCGGGACTGCTATTTCCTTTGACGGAACAGCAGGGAATTGTTTGAAGGTAGCAACATCTAGTGACTTTGACTTTGGCTCCGGTAGCTACACCTATGAGGGTTGGTTTTATTTTAATGCGTTTAATTCGTTTGACGGGGGCGGAGGTACAATTCCGTCGAACGGATTATTTTCACGAAACAACTCATCTACGGCAAGGTGGGCGGTTCATACAAACGATAGCGGGGAGATTCAGTTTTTTGCAGATAACGTATATAACACTGGCTCAAGTTCTTTTACGTTTAGCACTGGGCAATGGTATCATGTGGCACTTTGCAAAAACGGAACTACCTACAAAGTTTATGTAGATGGTAGCGAAAAGATTAGCTACACGACATCAAACTCACTTGATGCGAGCTTGCCCGTAGCTATAGGGAAGTTTTATGAAAACTACGATGCCGGATATTATTTAGACGGTTACTGTTATGATTTCCGCGCACAAAAGGGAGTAGACACTGGCGGGTCTAAACCATCAGCCACATTTGAGCTAAACCCCGTCTATCTCGGAGGCGACCAAAGTGGTAACAAAAACCATTTCACGCCGACAAGCATCAGTCAGGCGCACGATGTCTTGCTTGATACGCCGACGAAGAATTACGCCACGCTTAACCCTCTAGCGCAATCCACTTACACTCTTACAAACGGAAACCTGAAGTGCAAGCGAGATGCCAGCAGCGCACAGAGTTACGTTACTTCAACCATTGGCGTTAACAGCAGTTCAGCGACCACATCTAAATGGTACTGGGAGGTCTATGCCAAAACACTTTCCTCTGATTATCCGAGGGTTGGAATTAGCAGCTATTATTCTCGCGGCGGGGATGAGCCGACCACCAATTATTTATGTGGCGACACAGATGGAACAGGCCGAGCTTGGGCGTCCAAAAACGGCAGCGGAAACATTACTGGCGAGAGTTACGCTGGAATGAAATTTGACGGTTCAAATAGTGGCTCGGCATTCGTAGATTACGATCAGGGCGATATACTCCAGTTCGCGCTTGATTTGGATAATAATAAATTATGGTGCGGGCTGAACGGGACTTGGTATACAGACGATGCGTCCACCACCACCACCGCTAGTGCCATTTCGGGCAACACAGCAACGCCAGCGTTCAGCGACCTGTCCGGCCACACTTGGGGGCCAGCGATTTTCTGTAATGCAAATGCTGATGTATTTATTCTAAACGCAGGGCAAGACCCAACATTCGCTGGAAACAAAACAAGCGGACAGGACGCCAGCCAATCCGAGTTCTACTATGCGCCGCCCGCCGGATTCAAAAGCCTTAACACCAGCAACCTCGATGACCCAGCCGTTACGCCATCAGAGAATTTTAACTCACTGGTATATCAAGGTGCTTCACCGTCTGACAAAGCGGTAACAGGTGTAGGTTTTCAGCCAGATTTAGTTTGGATTAAGGCAAGGACGCAGACATACAACCACGCTGTCTACGATTCAGTGCGCGGTGCTACCAAGGAGTTACACTCTAACACCGATGCTACCGAGGACACCGACTCTAACGGCTTAAAGACATTTGACAGCGACGGCTTTACGGTTGGCTCGGACGGCGAGGTAGGCGACCCAACCGGAACACGCATTAGCTGGAACTGGAAGGCTCACCAAAGCCCCAGCATCGGAGCCAGAACCGCCTACACAGTTAAGGTCGAAGACAACAGCGGGGATGGTTGGGATGCTAATAGTAGCTTTATAGACGGGAGTAACTTCCCCACGCTTTATATGGAGCTTTGGGAAAATCGAGCCAGCGGTTTAGTGTCTTTAGGTAAGGTAGCGGTTAGGAGCATTGATGATGACGGAAACTCTACTTCCGACCAATCGGAGCAGACGTACATATTAAAATGCATTGATTTAGACGCGATAACAGTCAAGTGGCATTACGACACTTCCGGTGACAATGATGAAAACGACTACCCTAACAGCTATAACGACTACCTAAACGACCAGAAGATTACGATTCTTGACGGGTCTACATCAGAGTGGACAATTAACAACCACTCAAATGATGACGGAGCCACTGACTACAACTACTCACCTCCAACCGGATGGGCTAATGGCGACTCGCTAAAAACAGCTACAACCAGTTACACCGGAAGTGACACAGCTACACTTACTAGTGGTAGTGGCCCAGTAGAGAAGTACAACGCTGCCGCTGGTTTCAGCATTATCTCGTACACTGGCGACGGAAGCAGTGATGGCGACACTCAAGACCTAACACACTCCCTCGGAGCCGAGCCAGAGTTTATAATCACGAAGGCGAGGACGTCAGCCGATTATAGCAGTGACGGCGGGTGGAACGTCTACCACAAAGACACCGTTCTAGGCACTACCTACGGAAATAGTGGGCATCCATTGCTTTGGTTAGATCAGCCATACGAATCTTACGATCCAGAGTATTCACCCGCACTCCCAAAAAGCGGTTCCGAAAATACGATTATTACAGTTAATCTTAACGGTAATTACGGTCACTCTGGAAATGACAGCGGAGCTAACTATGTGATGTACGCTTGGGCTGGAGTCGAAGGCTATTCCAGATTCGGCAAAGTGGTCGGAAACGGAAACTCATCAGACGGCGTTTTTTGCTATCTTGGTTTTCGCCCTGCTCTGGTCATTATGAAAAACACAACCAATCAATCCCAGTACCACTGGAGGATGTGGGATTCGTCGCGTGGGTCACATAATGTAAACGATGAAGTTCTTTACCCCTCTCAAGACTACACAGAAACCACCTCGGACGGCCATGTAGACTTCCTCTCGAACGGATTCAAGCTGCGGAGTTCTGCTGGGAATCTAAACAACGACACATATATTTTCGCGGCTTGGGCTGAACAGCCCTTCTCTGCGCCAAGCAACGCTAGATAAAATTTAATATCATGCCATACATTACACAAGAAGGACGGGTGCTAGTTTCGGACAAAGCCTTCAGCCATAATTCAATTTCATTTCCAGCCAACTGGCTTCGGCTATCCACACCCGCCGACAAAGAAGCGCAAGGCATTAGCTGGGTTACGCCTGAAGAGCCACCAGTAGTTCGTGCGCCGCTAGATCGGTTAGTTAAACAAGGCATTGCACAGGCTAAAGACACTGCGTGGAAACTGTTGCATCCTTCCGATTGGCGTGAGCTACCGGACAAGAATATGCCAGAAGATTGGGCGGCTTACCGGGCTGGAGTTGTGGCGGAATGCCAGAGGCTAGAAGGCGAGTATGCCTTGGCTGAAAGCTACGAAGATTTTGACAAGATTAAGCCAGAGTGGCCGCTAGACCCAAACGTGAAGTCAGAGCCTTGGCGGGTGGAAGCTGAAGAGGCGGCGGCAAAGGCAAAGCGGGAGGAGGATAAAGATGGCGGAGTATGATCCTAATTCACTGTCGGCACAACTGGCTCGGATTGAATCCCGCCAGATACACATAGCCTCCCGCCTTGATGAGATTGCGGAGCGCATGAACAATCATTCATTAAGGCTGAAGTACCTGGAAGAATTTCGTTGGAAACTCGTCGGCGCAATTGGACTTGGATCAGCGGGTGGGGCGGCAGCTTTCTCTAAACTATTTGGTGGAGAATAACATGAAAGAAAAACTAAAAAGCAGAAAACTATGGGTCGCTATCGGCGGTGTGCTAACCGTGTTGGCGACAGAGTGGGCAAACATTTCGCCCGAAATGGCAGAGCAAATAATTGGCGCAGTAGTTGTTATAGTGCCGTCCTATGTCGCGGGGCAGGGGATTGTGGACGCAATGAAAGAATACGCTGCCAAAAAATGATACTAGACCTACTAGCCGCCTTGAGGGCGATCCCGAAGATTGTGGATGCCCTTGAGCGGCTGGGGGATGTGGCTACAGCAGCACAGGCACAAGCTCGCGAGAATGAGAAGAATGATAAAATTTACGATCTTATTGATGCTGCTCGCGAGCGCAGGATGCATAAGCGAGAAGCTGAACGGGTTTCAGGAGATAGCCGAGAGACATCCACAGGGGATGGAGCAGATAACGGAGCATCCGGAGAGTGAAGCACTCATAATAGATTTAGGTCGGTATATAAACGAACTGGAGCGTCGAATAGAAGGCAAACGATGATATTAAGCGAACTGGCAGATCAGATTACGACGAAGTTAAGCGACACCGATAGCGCATCGGTTGTGACTTGCAAAAAGTTTATCAATAACCGCTACCGCATGGTTTGGGAGTCGCAACTTTGGACTCAAACCTTGGGCGTGGTCAGCGCGTCTGTTAGTGCGAATGACGAAACGGTCACCTTGTCTGGCGACCCAACAATATTCTATTACCCGACATCCACCACCACGGCATCCACCGCGCCTCGGTTGGACTTCGTTGTGGCGGCAAAGTTTACTGAAACCGGCAAGGATGAAGGCCATGAAATAAGCGGCCAAAATTGGATACAGTTCTTCCAGCTTGACCCTAATATTTGGAACAACACGGCAGATCGCCGCACCACGCCGGTTAACTTTACTCCGCTACCCAAAGACGCCAGCGGAAACTGCCGCATCAAGCCCATACCCACTCCCAACGCCGCCGGAACGGTTTACGCGCTGGGCAAGCTGAAGAACACTGACCTCGGTGATTCCGACTCTCCGGTGATTCCAGGTGTTGACAATGTTCTGCTGGCATATGCTGAAGGGGATATGCTTGAGCGTTCAATGCAGTACAGCAAGGCGCAGCTAAAATTTACCGAGGCGACAACACTTTTGCAGATTAGCCGCGAACTGGACAACGTCCAACAGAACAAGGTTTCAGTTATTGTGCCGGATGTGCCGTCACACTGGAGCCGAAACGATTTCATCATTAACTGATGCCCACTTTAAGCAACAATGCCCTTGATGACCCCATCTTAATTGATGGGAATGATTCCTTTGTTGGCGGTCAAGTTAGCGCGACCCGCGCGAATCTTGTGCCTGAAAACGGGTATGTTGAGGGTAAGAACATTGACCTCGATGAGTTTGGTAATGCTGTAACTCGCAGGGGAGCGGCATTAACTTTAGGTTACCTGTCATGGGATTCAGCATCCAATAACTGGGAAGCTGAAGGGCAATTATGGAACGGGGTTACTGCGCCGATTACGGGCGCAAGTTACTTTGATTCCGGAACTACTGAAAGGTTGGTGCTGGCAGATGGTTCCAACAACCTGAAGATTTCAACTGAATCGGGAACTTACTCCACCATCAGCGGATCATCACTGGCGGCTGGTTCGGATGTGAACTTCGCGCAACTTGCCAACCGGATGTACTACTGCGATGGGGATGGGGCGTTGCGTTACATTGATGACTCTGGAACCAATCAATCCATCTCCGGCGGGCGGATTACTTCCATCGAAATAACCACTAAAGGTGAAGGTTATACGACTGCGCCCACAATTGCCTTTTCATCTGGCGGCGCGGCGGCGACTGCCAACATGGGTTACGGAGGTAAGGTGGTAGGCGCGGATATAACCACTGCCGGTAGCGGATACTCTACTACCACGCCACCCACTATAACATTTACCGCAGCACCTTCAGGAGGAACCACTGCTGAAGGTATCGCCAAGGTTAGCCAGACGCCTAGCAAGCCGAAGCTGCTTGTTTCTCACACTAACCGGCTATTTGCCACCAGTGCAGACACCGCCGTGCCGTCTGATACGATTTATTGCAGCGACATCCTAGATGGTGAGTCGTTCGATTTGGCGGGCAACAGCATACGAGTGGGTGGTGGTGATGGTGACCCCATTGTTGCCCTGACATCTTGGTTTGATTTTAACCTGTTGGTGTTTAAAGAGCGTTCGATTTGGGTGGTAAATGCTAATCCGGCTCAAAGCGTGGCTGAATGGCAAATCCGCTTGATTAATAACCGTGTGGGTTGCGTGGCATCGCGCACAGTGCAGCAAGTTGGCTCCGATGTGCTGTTTATGTCGCGTGATGGTGTTCGGTCAGTGAAGACTATTGAGTCCGGCGCGCAAACCGACATCTCTCAACCTTTATCCAGCCCCATCAACGATTTGGTGGGTCAAATCAATCAATCAGCGATCAGCAAGTGCGCTGCGGTGTATTGGCGCAACCGTTACCTAATCGCGGTTCCGCTTGGAAGTGCTACCGAGCCGGATCATGTGTTGTGCTACCACCTACTTGCCTCGTCATGGACAGGGTTCTGGACGGGATGGCAACCGCGCGATTGGGTGATTACCGCATTTGGCGGAAAGCTGCGGCTTAACTTTGGCGACCAAAGCGGCAAGCTGTTTACTTGGGACGATTTTACTGCGGAAAACTCTACGACACTTACGAACTATCAAGATGGCGGAACTGATTACGAGTCGTACATCAAAACGCGCGCATATCGCTTTGGTGAGACTTGGGGCGACAAGATCGGTCACTCGGTTCAGTTTAACTTGGAGAACATTCACTCCACGGACATTTCAGCGGATTTGGACTACTACAAGGATTTGAGTAGCACCGAATCTGAACTGGCGAGCAATGTGACTATCGCCGCGAACAGCAACCTTGTCCGCAAGGGGTACAACTTAATCCCGAAAGGGCGATTTAACCAAATGCAATTTAAGGTCAAGGCCGACTCCGGACGCCTTGCAGTTCACTCGATACAAGCGAGTGCATTTGGGCAACCAATTAAACCGGAGAGATAGGCCAGTGGATGGGACTAGTGCCAGAGATTTTGGAGTTGGTGATGTCATCGATTTTATACGAGGAAATGACCGAAGGGGAACTTGTTTCGGAAGATGGCCAAACAATATCCTTTCACCTTTCATCAGCTTCTCCGCCGACATTGGAAGTATGCACCTCGTCCAGAAAGATGGCGAGTTGGTCGCAGTCGGTTTTGCAAGACAAGTCGATGAAGACGATTTGGATCGGCATTGGCTACCCCAGAAGAGGGAAGGCACTGCTATCGAGTTCCAAGACGTATTATCAAAAAACAAGCAAGGGCTGGAAACTCTCATCGATGAATTTACATCGAGGCATCCCGATTGGCGTGAAAAAAAACTGTTCGCCACTCGACATGGTCAAAGGAAGAGGATTCAACCCGAACTAATCGAAAGGCTCATGGCTTGAATTTAGAAGGCCCAGTTGTCAAAGGTGAAGGCTTTGCAGAGAAAGTCCCAACTGCTAATATAGCACTCGATAAGCCTGTCGAGGTGGGGTGCTATCGTGGGATTGCGTATGCAGGAGCAGACAAGCTGGGGGATGCTGCGGTGTGGGTCATGCCACATCAACCATTCATTGCCGAGGCATATATTTCGGGATACGAGGGCGACCTCTACGACACCTACCTTACAATTCAAAATATGACTAAACTAAATCGGGAAGATTTAAAGGGACTATACGACAAGGCACTGGCATGAACGACTTGATTCAAAGATGCGAGCAATTGGCGCGGCAGATTGTCGAAGCCAAGGGACAACAGTTTTGGGCAGCGCGCGGAGCGTTGAACAAGGGAACCCCACCACCACAACCGGCCCAGCCCAGCTACGGAGAGGGCGTCGAGACGGCAGCAGAATGGGCACCCATTATTGCTGGCGTAGAATCAGCGCGTAGGTTGGGCAAGGGGTACACCTATCAGCACCCAGAAACCGGAGAAACCAAGACGGTTGATTTCACCAACCTTGGCGATGTCGAGATGGCGAAAGTCATGCAGGACTTTCAGAATCAGTCTGCATCCGAAAACGCCAGAGTACTACTAGACCTTTATAAAGAGTATGGCCCGCAGTTTGTTGAGTCTTCCCGCGACCAACTGCGACAAGCTGATCCAAAAGGCTTTGAGGCGCGCGAGACACTCGGCGACAAGGTTCTGGCGGACATGGACAACATCCCATCCGTGCCGGACGCTCCAGAGCTTGAGTCCCTAGACCAGGATACAGTACTTCAAGCTGATCCGGAGACGCTTGCTGCTCGTAAAGATGCTGAACGCAGCTTGGTGGAGCGATTGCAGTCCGGTGAGTTTAGTCAACGCGCCGCCAAGCGGGCAGGTGACATCGCTAAAGGGCGTCAAGCCGCTTCTGGCAACATCTTTGGAGGCGGGGCAGTGTTACAGCAGTCCATCGCCGAAACGGGCGCAGAGGACGCTGCCAGCCGCCAAGCGGTTGCGGACTATCTTGGGTTCCTGCAATCCGGCCAATCGGCAGAGGACTATAGCTCGCGCCTCGCAATGGCTAACCAGCAAAACCAATTGACCGGCCAAGCGAGCCGGAATCAAGCATCACAGCAAAGTTACGCCAATGCGATGAATCGCTTGAGCGGGCAGGAGACGATGAACCAGCAACGCATGGGCAACCTGCAAGCATTTGCCTTCGGCCAGCCGCTGGTCAATCAGCTTGGATCACTGGGCGGAATGCAGCAGCAAGCGGCTCCGTATGCTCCGACTCAAGTTGCCGGATACGGTCAGTCTATCGGGCAGCAAATGGGCAATGTTCAAAGTCTTAACCAATCAAACTACCAAGGGGCAATGCAAGCGTGGCAGACACAAGCGCAAGCCGCCATGCAACCCAGCGGGTTTGGTTCAGTACTCGGCACTGCATTTGGCGCATTCGCAGGAGGTGCTGGTGAAGGGTTAGGTGCTGGTTTCGCTAAATCAAAATGGGGTTGATAAATTAAAGGATAATCATGGCAAACTTCTGGGCAGGATTTGGGCAGGGATTCCAAGGCGGATTCCAATCGGCATACAACAGGGCGGCTAAACGGCGCGACATTAAAGAAGCGCGTGAGCAAGCGCGCGCTGATCAGCGTGAAGTAATGGAGGCTGAAGCTGGAGCGTATGATGACATAAACAAGGGACTACGCGAAAATTTGGCGGAACTAGAACGCCAAAAGGAAAAAGCGTCCATAACAGACCCCAATGACCCACGGTTGTCAGTTTTAAACAACCGAGTGCCACTGCCCGTTTTCGAGGAAGGCGAGCCGCCCGAATTGTCCATGAAGGATTTGATTCAAAAAAGAATCACTGGAAAGGCTACGCAAGCCTCTTTGTCTGGAAGAATCTCGGAATTAAAGAAATTACAAGCTGCCCAAAAACTACGAGAGCAACAACAGGCCGATATAAAAGATGAAAGAGATTACAAAGGCACGGTGCGACAGGAAGGATGGAATAGAGAAGATGAAATCGCCGAACGCGCCGCCGCCGCAGCCGCCGCCGCGAAAACCAAAGAACAGACAGATCAATATCTCTTTAAACTCGCAGAAATAACTGGAGAAACACCAGAAGGCCCACCTTTAGACGCACTAGAGGCAGCGGCTTGGTTCGGGCGCGCGAAGAATAATCAAAACGAAGCCACCAAGAGAAGGGAGCAACTAGTAAATTTTGCACCCAATGTTTTAAAACAGTTCGAAGATGCTGGCTCGGCTGGTCAACCAATGCCCGAACTTGATTATAGGTATGAAGATATAATTCCGGCAGGGTTAGCTAAACAAGCATACGATTCAGCTAAAATGCTGGCTAGAAATACGGATAACAAGGCCAAACGCGCCGCAGCTAAAAAATTAGCTGATGCAGAGGTTCAAGGTGCTGGAGATTTAGTCCAATTCGGACTGAAGCCACCCACTGCCGACAACTTCCTATCCCCGAATGGAATGACAGGGTATTACGCCGCAAAAGCGTTGGCGTCTAAAAAGAAAGAAGCCTATGAGGCAGTGCAATCGGTGGAGGGGCAAACAGGATCAATGGGCTTGCCCAAACTTTCCTTGAGTCAGATCAACAATACTTCCTTTGAGGATTTAGACCACATCATAAACGGTCATAAAACTTTAGCCGGACAGCAAGAGGCGGATAAAGAATTAGGCCAGAAGGCCAAGGAAAAGATGCTGCCCAGTTTCCAAGGGAAACCTAGCAATGTGCAAACTAGCGAATACCTTTCTTCATTAAGGGAGAAACTCGCTGCTGAAACAGACCCCAATAAAAGAAAAATAATAGAGCAACAAATTGA
>VMHT01145168.1_pt1 | contig 24133 bp, 23 predicted proteins | sample 4693611 | NCBI WGS metagenome assembly VMHT01 (sample SAMN12280063, study PRJNA550983) | marine metagenome | isolation source: seawater sampled from same location over 5 years 0.02-0.2 micron viral filtrate | place: USA: collected off the coast of southern California halfway between the port... ...
GAGGTAATTCTTCAGATACACCTTCAATAACCCTAATCAAACCACGACTGTCCATTTCAATGATTGCTCTTTTAGGCAAGTAATATTCAAAATCTGCTTGTGTCAAAGAAGCTGGTTTTGGAGAATGACTCGCAGACGCACCCGTTCCATCATATTGACGAGAATAGAAATCAAATGAATTACCGGTAATTTCATCTACTGTCGTATGATCTACTCCTGCACCAGCAATATTTTCTACTGTAGGTCTAAAATCAAATGTATTCTGTAATTTAAATCTTTTATACGATGGAATATCAACATAATCCATTCTATCTGCTTCATCTGCATATGAATCTACACTGAACATATCACCAGCACCATGTTGAAGATAATCATAAATTACAAGCAATCTATTTACTGGTGCAGCAGCGCCTCTACGTCTTACGATTCTAGAGATGTCATAAAAATTATCTCTTTGTCCAGTATCAAGAACAAAATCGTTTATAATTGATTTATCACCATCAGTAACAGCTGTTAATGTTGCAGTTGCACTCGAAAACGCACCAGTGATTATATCAGATGTTGAGAAAACAGTACCCGGCGCACTTGTATAAACAACACTCATTGGACTTGTGGTATTAACAATTCTTCCTTTTGCTCCACTAACACTACCAGTAATTTTTTCACCTCTTGTAAATGTACCAGTTTGTGTTGTAAAAGTGACTGTAGGAGCAACAGCATCAGTAGAAGCAACAGTGGCTTCATATACAGCAACTAAAGCAAATGCGTCTGCCCGACCAAATGATATTTCTCTATCACTAGGCCGCGTTCCATATGGATCTGTTGTTCCACTATCCACTTTAAGTTGTTTCATTAACCTTGTTGTTTTGGCCTTTGGACTTACAGCAGTTTTAAGCAAAGTTGCCATAATTTTAAGTTTTGCACCATCACCAAATTCAGCAAGATTAGTAATAGTTACTTGTGTCGTACCACCACCAGAAAATCCAGTTGATGCACTAACAATGTCACCCTGACTAGCAGACCCTGCCGCACCTTGAGTTAAAACAGAAATTGTATAATCTGCTTCGCTATGTCCTACAAATGTTTCTCCACCACCACCGGCAGTCAGAGTTATAACACCAGCAGAAGTTGAAGTTGCAATAAATTGTTGACGAAAAGTGTATTGTGTATCAGATACACCAGAATTTGTTTCTGTTAATAAAGTTTTAACAGGAGTTTTTGGTAGTCTGTAGATATTAATATTTTTTTCTGGTTCTTTAAGTTTCGCAATTGTTCTGATAGAACCAGTTCCGCCAGATGTTCTTCTATCTAATGCTAATGTACCACCATCTTCTAATACAAAACGATCTTCTTGGTCAGCCGTGCCATCTGAACTATCCATACCAAAAAAGGACATGGGAGAAGAAACAACTTGTGTTTGAACATCAGCAGTAAAATCTTGACCAGTGTCCGCACCAGTATCTTGCATATAAACTGATCTTACAGAAGTAAGTTCATAATTTAATACATCAGCAATAGTAAGGTCAGTATTACCTGAATCCTCTACTATTTGTCCTGTCTCTGATGAATTTGATAAAACTAAAGTTTCACTAGCTACAAAAGTTCCTACAACATTAGTTAGATTCAAAACAGTACCAGTTGTACTGCCAGCATACACATAACCAGTAGCACCACTTGTGCTTCCTGTTACTCGCTGGCCACCATTAGATGCACTAGATAAAATTGTTGGACTAGGTGTACCACTTAAAACAAGTTTTGTGATTGCATTAATATCAAAAAGATACAATCTATATGTCGCATCTTGTTCACCAGCAGTACCAGAATCGTATTGATATGTTCTTACACGAGCAACACCTATTTGATTTCCTACAGCTGTGCCTCTCGTCGCAATTGATGTATCATACAATTGAAGTTCTTTATAAACAGTTGTCTCACCAGAAATATTAGTAACATCTGGAGTTCCGTATACATTTGTAATATTAAGATAATTTCCCAAATCAACAGGTGAAGTACCAGCGTTTATTGTATTAAAAGATCTTCCTTTCCTAACATCAATAAGAGTTGGGGCAATCTTATCTAACTCATATCCTCTGACATATGATTTACCAGGCGATACTTGAAGCACCAATAAATCATCAGAAGCCTTATTATTACTTCTTGTAGTGTCACCAGCAGTATACACACCATCATAATCAGTTTCACCCACACTAACATCAACCGATTCCTTTATCTCAAATGTAAAAGGTCTTACGGTATAATCACCAGATTCATCAAATGTTCTACGAGCAAGAGTCTGTTCAAGAATAGAATATTGAGTATTACGAACATGTTCTTGAACAACACCATTGTCTACTTTAATAATTTGAATAAAATCTTTATCGTTTGTAGAATTTAAAAGTTTAGATACTAGAGTAAGTGTAATTTTTAATCTATGTGCACCCTTTGCATTTACGTTTGATGTTCCAGTTGCATTATCAAGTAAACTTGAATCTGTTTCTGGAGTAACAATTGTCTCTTCAATTTGAAAACCAATTTTTGCACTTGCATTGTTATTATACTTTTCTACAACAATCGTTTGTTCTTCAACTTCAACAAAATGTCCTCTAATAAAAAAGACACCGGCTGATTGTTTTACGATAACACATTTGCCAGTAACAGGCGTAGTTGAAGCAGTATTTGCAAATATACTTGTTCTTGAAACTTCTGAGGATTCTGTTGTCAATGAAGCAGTATTTGATGTATATGCTGTACTGCCGTGTTGTACTGCCACATTTGCACTCAGACTTTCACCAATAACAAAAGAATCATAACCGCCAGCATCTAAAGCACTACGAGAAATAGTAGTGACATCTTCAGTAAAAGTTGTAGTTCCAGAAAGATTGCTAGAAGTATAAACACCAAAAAGTGTAGCAGGGTCAGTTGTAGTTGCATCAGTTGCAGCAATAACTCTAAATTTAACACCAGAAATAACACCAGTTAAAGTAACAGGAACATCTTCGTTTACATATTGTGAAACATTTACACTTTCTCCACCAAAATTACCCTGAACCTTAACATATCTTGGTGCATCAACATTTCCCAAATAAGTAGTTGCGCCAGGTATAACCATAGTTCCATCTTTAAAAATATGACTAAATCCTTGGTCAATTTGGTTTTGAAGCGTAGACTGAAGTTGTGTTAATTCTCTTGCCTGAATAGCAAAACCAGGCCGAAATAACGTTCTTAAATGATTGTCACTTCCATCGAAATCATCATAGTACGGTGCTACGTTTAGATTTGTAGATTCGGGCATTTAAAACTCCACTATAACTTTAATGTCTTCAATCTGATCATTAGATCGACTGATTGGTTTGCGATTTTCCAAGTAAATAATATTTCCACTATCAGCAGCTAATTCAGGATTTGCATATCCATCTGTAAAAGTAATTGTGTTACCACCAGCAAGAGTTACAGCACTATCAGCACTAGCGTCTGGTGTTCCTGTTGCACTGGATGTTGCTCCGGTTACAGCATTCGCGGCACTGAAAGCAACGTATGCACCTGTAGTGCCATTTGTCCCGTAGTCACCAAATCTTTCTTGTGAATAGTACAAAATTGAATTTGAAGAATCCCACTCAACAACCTTACCAATAGCACCAGTCGATGCTTGACTAATCTTTTCATCTCCGTCAAAAGTACCAGACTGAGAGGTTAGTTTAAGAGCATATGTCATTCTTGCTGTTGTAACTGATGCAACAGACGTTGTTCCATATGTATAAGGATCAACCACAACACCTATTTTTCTAAAATCATTTCCTGTTGTGATATCATCACCTTCAGCTGCTGTTAATGTTGTTGCCATCATAACATAATGTCCACCAAGTTCTTTAACAGCATTGAAACCATGACCACCCTTTGGGCCAATTACAACTGAAATTGAACCACCAGAACCACCGATTGCAGAGGCACTACTTAGAGCTGCATCTGAAAATGTATAACCACTTGCAAGATTTACTGTACCAAAAGTATAACCACCACCGGCAGCATGAATTGTAGTATCTGTTCCATTAGTCAAACCAAAGGCTTGAATTGTGTTACCTGATACCGTAATTCTTACAATTGCACCAGACGATGTACCCTGACTTGTACCATCACCATAGACAGCAGCATAATAAGTTCCGTTTGTATAACTGGACCCGGCAGTGATAATCAAAGAATCAATCGCACCATCTGTTGCAGCTGAACTAACAGCAGAATCCGTGGCCACCGGCATAAAATCAGCAGTAAGAAAATTGTTTATCTGACTACTTGACAAAGAATACATATATTGCAATACATAACCACCCAATGTAAACGGAGCATTTGCAGTGCTTGTCGGTTCAGTGCCACTATAAGCAGTTCCAACATTGTTGTCTAAAACTTTATATACACGATAGTCAGAAGTCATAAAATAAAAAGTAGAGTCATATAGATTAGAAGCACCAGATGTTGCTGTTACAGATGCACTATAGTCTGGCCTGTACATATCATACTTGGTACTGTTCACCCAGTTTCTGCGTGGAATAACACGTTGAATTTCCGAAGAAGTAATCTTTTTGGCAGCAATCATATCATCCCATGAAAAAAATTCATCAGAAGGGCCATCAACTGGAGTTGGTGGCGATGCATCAGAACCACCACTTGTTCCCGAAGTGTATGGTGTACTCTTACCTATAAAAAGATAATAAGTGTTATTAGCTGACTCAGTAAATGATTCTTCAAACTGGTCGGCATTATGAAGTCTAAATTTTTCTGTGATAATAGCTGCCATTTCTATTTTCCTAGTTTATATTTATGATGCACTACCAGCACCAATAACTGTTTTTAACGTTGCACCATCTGAACCCACTATAAGCAATGTTGAAGAAGTTTTCAACATATTTCCTGTTACTGCATCAGAAGAACCTGTAGTTATGACAGTTCCAGTATTATTTGGAAGTGTAATTGTTCTGTCTGCTGTTGGGTCTGTGACTGTTAATGTAGTCTCATGAGCATCATCAGTGGCACCTTCAAAAACAATAGTTCCATCTTCAGTAATAGCCAAAGAAGAACCTGTAATCGTTGTACCAACGATTGCTGCAAAAGTACCTGCTGCAGCTGAGTTAGCACCAATTGTTGTTCCGTCAATAGCACCAGCATTAATATCTACGGTGGCGAGAGTTGCCGTGCCAGTAGTTGTTAAGTTCTCATTTCCAAAATCAATTGCACCAGAACTATCTGTTATAGAACCAGCTGCAAGTGCTAATGTTCCTGCATTTAAAGTTGTAGATGTAAGAGTAGTAATAGTAGCAGAAGTTTGAGTGCCAGCAACCACACCACTAATATTAGGAGCAGATAATGATATAACAGTAGCTGATGCACTTAGACCACTACTTATGGAACTACCATCTCCAAGAGCGGTATACATTTCCACAAAGTTAGCATTAAGTTTGGTTGCACCATCTCTTAGCGTGTCACCACTACCATCATTAGCAGTTGCACCTAGTCCTATTGATTGATATGCCATTTATTGCCCCTCATCTTTTATTATTTATAATGATTGTTATGCAGCATCAAAAGTTATAGTTGATGAATCAAATGTTCCAAGACTAGAATCATATGAACTTGCTTGATCTGCACCAGCAAGTGAAATTTCGCTTTCTGGTAAAGCAAGACCACCAGCTTCTGCTGTGGCACCAACTGACACATTTATACTGTTTTGTTGTATAAATTCAAGTGTCCCACCTTCTAGCAATAACTCATCACCAGCATTCGTTGATGAACCATCTGTGCCATTCAATAAAACAAATCCACCTTCATTGCCTGGCACTAAGACATAATTTGTGCTCATAAGTTGAATACGATCACCATCATCACGTCCACCAGTGCTATCCAATAACAAATTTTCTCCAACATCAGTACTGGCAGCACTTGCATCCAAAATAACTGCTGAGCCTGCATCACTTTGTGCAGCATCAGTACCGTTCAAAAGAACATTGCCCTCGATATCCAGAACGGCAGATGTGCCGTTGAGTATAATATTATCGCCTGCATTTGTTGATGAACTATCTGTGCCATCCATTGCAATGAAAACTTCAGTATTACGTTCATCCTGTAATGCTAATCTAGATGAAGCTAATTCTGTATGTATTCTAGCTTCTCTTGTAAATGGTACAATGTTTCTGTTACCGTAATTCCTTTCTGGAATTTCACCATTATTAGTGTCGCCTTCAAATTCAATCAAACTACCCTCAGTCATTATTTTTTCATTTTCAAGAAGGCCGCTTTCTATAATAACATTAACACTGCGATCTTTAACATCAACATCTTCTCCCAACAGATAACCATTTGCATCTGTTCCAGTTTCTAGTTTGAGAATATTAACATCAGAACCATTTGTAAGGAAAGCATTATTTTCCGAACCAGACTCAACCATTATTCGGCCAACTTCATTGTCTCTAAACCTACCAGTGGTTTCTAACAATATGTTTTGACCATTCTCTGATATTATTACTTCATTTCTAACTTCATCTGCATTTAGATTAAATACAACAAAGTCTTCTAAAACTAATTCATCAGACGCTGCACTTTGTTCAAAAATAATACTACCTTCAGGTTCTTCAGTGAAATTTCTAAAACCTACACCATTCAAAAGAATATTTGAACCATCATCTAAAGAATGTTCATTTGTTGCATTCAATACTAGATTATCGCCAGCATCTGTCGCATCACTGTCTGTTCCATCAAGAAGAATATTGTCATCTTCAGAATCTAGACCAGCGCTCTCAATATAACTTACAGTGTTAAGTTTAGCTAAATCAGATATTGATAATGCAGCTGTTTCATTAACACTAGTATTAGGTTCTAGAATTAACACATTACCAGCATTTGAACTAGAAGAATTTGTACCGTTTAGAATAATAGAATCATTTGCATCTGTACTAGAAGAATCCGTACCGTCTAGAACAAGATTGTTACTTATATCATCTGTAGAAATTTCACTAATCTTTACAGCAGAAGCAGTAGAATTATCCCAATAATCTTCATAGATTATTCTATCTCCTGCTCCAGTGTTATATTCATCAAAACCATCTAACACCAAATTATCTTCCATGATAATAGGAGCTTTGTCTCTATTACCTGCCTCTAATTGAACTCCTGATCTATCAAAGAAAAGTGAGCCAGGTAAAATATTACCAAGTAAAGGTGCACCATAAGACTTTCTTGTTTTAACTAATTGTGGCGTAACCTTTAACTTTGTTACTTTTGAAACCGTTCTATTAATAATACCATTTTCGCCAAGTGCTGTTTCTGTAAGTAATCGACCACCACCAGCACCCGCTTCCAAGAAAACAGTACCATCACCAGAATTACCAGAGTTTTCTATTGCAATATCTAATCCACTTTCGAATTGTAAATTATCGCCATCTGTTTCTTCAAGAAGTTTGTCACCAAGCGCAACACCAGTTTCTATTAGAAGAGCATCAAATAAACTACTCTCACCATCTGGAGAAAGCACATTTTGACGCATACCATGATTAACTTGTATGGTTGGACCAAATATTATTCTAAACAGTGAAGCAAGTTCTGGTGAGAATGTATCCGGCGATGCAGAATCATCAACACCAGCAGCAGTAATACCAATTGCAGCTGAAAGTTGTGTTGATATTGCAATCTTACCAAATGGAGCAAACCCAGCAGGATGAACTGAAGCCTTCAATTCATTCATATATTCAGAAACAGCTGCATTCACTTTTACTTCATAAGAGAATTGCTGATAAAAATAAGAATCTTGAATACGAATAATTTCTTCACTGATAAAACTATCATCATCAAGATATGAACCGGTTCTAGTTGCAGTGGTTCCAATAGATGTATCAGCATCTAGTGTGCCTTGTGTAACAATTGTTGCTGTTGCACCACCAGAATCTGTTATAACATTGCCAACAAAATTCGGATTATTATCTATAAGAATCTCGCCGCCAGCATTGAGAGAAGAATTATTTGTTCCATCTAGAACAATTTTATCGCCTAAAGTTTCATCCTCCATCAACAACTCGGAACCAGCATCACTAGAAGAATTATCTGTACCATCTAAAAGAAGATTATTACCAGAATTTTCGTTTAGTAATCTATCACCATCTTCTAGAAGAATATCACCCATACCATCAGATTGATCGCCATCAAAAATAGTTTGATTATATAAAACATTACCAAACGTTACACTAGTTACATTTGGTGTTTTTTCTGTAATAAACGTTTCAAAATTTTCTCCAATAAGTCTGCTGTCTGGAGTATTAACATGTTCTATTGATCGACCATGATTTATAAATATATGATCATTTGAATCTGTCTCCAATAACAACTGACCTCCAGCATTAGCCGAAAGACTATCTGTACCATCCAAAAGAACAGAAGAATTTTGATCAGCCTGAACACCATCTGTACCATCTAAAAGAATATTATCAGTTTCACGAACTAATTCAAAATCACGAATTATGAAGTTATCTTCAGCATCTGTACTGCTAGAATCTGTTCCATCAAAAACTAGATTATTACTGATGTGCTCGGTGACCAGATAAACTTGTGCATCAGAAATGCTATAACCGTCTCCGCCGACATTAAAACCATCTAAAATAATTGCTTCATCTTCTCCGGTTTCTAATAAAATTTTCTCGCGGCCGCGGCCCTCGTCACCAAGGTCAGCAACATTGTCCTCTAGTCTAATATTAAATTCAAGCCTATTACCATCATTTTCTAAACTAATTTGAAAAACATCTACATCATGTGCATTTGATACAATTTGACCAATTTCATTCTCTAAAAGAATGTTTGTCCCTAATGCAGCAGAGTTGTTAAGAATGAAACCAGAACCAACTTCATCAATAACTTTATAGATTGTAGCAACAGGACCATGATCTGGCCTGTCCGGTTCAACAATATCAAAATCTTCTAATTGAATACCATCATTATATGTACCAGTTTGTTCTAATGAAACTGTTTCAATCGAAATAGATTTATTACCCAAACCTGTTTGAGTACCTATTTCAAGTTTTTGTGTATCTGCATCATATGCAACTACCGCACCAAGGTGAGTTGTAAATGTATTTCCTATTCCAAATGTACCAGTAACATTTTTAAGGATAAAATTTGTATTTGCTACTACATCTGGAGAAGTTGCATATTTAAATCCATTATCAGTAATTTTAATTTCAGTAACTTTACCAATAGTTGTCGTGTTTGCAATAAGATTTGCACTTGCACCATTTTCTGTAATAATACTCAATGTAGGAAGTGAAGTATATCCACTACCAGAATTGGCCAAATGAATTTTAATAATTTCGCCTTGATCAGAAGAACTTAAAGTTTCAGTTTCTAAAACAATTGAATCAGATGAATTACCATAAGCATCTGTTATCAAATCTAAAGATTCAGATAATAATCTATCACCTAACCCAGTGCCAGTTGTTCCATCTTCTTGTCGTAATTGAAATCCTTCATCAAGAACAGCACTACGAGTTTCAAACAAATCGTAAATATCACTATCAAAAGTTGACTTAGCATTATTCTGATTGTCACTTGGCATCCAAAAAATTATGTTAGGAACTTCATCAAAGATATAAGCATTAGCTTTTACAGTTGATACATTTGGTATCACCAATATTAAACCATCACTGCCGCCCATATCAGAAGTAGTGGTTAACTCTGGGTCAGAAAAAGTAAATCCACTTGTAATTTTTACATTCGCAAAAGTATAACCAGTACCAGATCTGTGAATCGTAGTTTCTGTTGCAAGTGTATTACCAAAGGCAGCAATTTTATTTTCTCTGACAACAATTCTTATAATAGCACCAGTGGATGTTCCTTGATTGTCGCCATCACCAGATACCGCTGCATAATACGTTCCGTTTGAATAACCAGAACCATCATTAACGACAATAACATTACCAATAGCTCCGCCTGTTGTAGTTGCACTTACTTGTGCCTTTCTTTTATCGGAATATAAAGGATAGTAGTATGATTTAGTATCACTAAATCTCTTATCAGTACCAAATACAGCATATGGTTCAGATGCAGCCGTTGATAGTTCAGTACCATTCAATAAAATATTAGAATGAACAAATTGTTGTCTTGTACCATCTTCTAAAAGAAAATTTTCTGGAGCAGTTACTTCTACACTATCCTCAGTAGATAATCTGCCACCAACAACAGATACAAAGGCACGAGCAGAAACAGAATCAGTATCAGCACTTACAGCTGTAAACTTAACAGCATCACCAACTCTATAACCAGTGCCGGCGTCATCAACAATAACTTCACTAATATCACCAGAACTTATTTCACTTACTTGAGCAGTTGCATTACCATTACCAACTGATGTATCTAATATAAAGGTATCATCTTTGTTATAAAGTAATCCACCTTCAGTTAACGTAATATCAGTTACAATTGATTGTACAGTAAATTGCATAGTTATATCTGATGTTTCAGATATACCCGTAAATGTTTCTGATACAGTAAATCCAGTACCTTCAATAGTATCTTCTCGAAGCGTAAATTCAACTACAGTATTAGAACCTTGTTGAAAAGTATATTCGGCAATAATCTGAGCCGTTGTTCCAGACGACGCACCAGTAATATTTTTACCAACCATATCGACAGGAACAGCATTTCCCGAATCAGAAGTACAACGAATAACAATTGGTCTTATCCAATTACCATCACTCACTCTTGCCATATCTTTTTCAGGATAATATATTTCAGCCTCTTGACCTAATAAAATTCTAAAGAAAAGTTTATGGCCTTCTGACGTACCTTTTGCTGCATACAGATCTCTAATTTGTTTAATCAGATTTCGTTTAGATACACCACTTGCAAGCGATGTTGGTATAGATTCCATAAAGGAATCTTTAAAGGCATTTAGAAAATGGTCTACTGTATTGTCTGGATCTGAATACTCAAAGAGTTGCTGAATATTTTGAACAGGATTAGCACGATACTTAACTAAAGTGCTAGTCGCGCCACTGGTGCCGCCAGTGATTGTTTCGCCTTCTTTAAATCTTTGGTTGGCAGATATATAAAGAGTTTCGTTATCATCTACTAATATCTTAGCAGTTGCTTTACTTGTTCCACCAGTAATAGTTTCACCAATATCGAATTTACCTGTACTGTCCTCAAAAACAATCTTACCTGATTCATTAGAACTGGATGCATCAGTACCATCTAACCTAAGAAAACTAGTTGATGCGGTTTCAAGTAAAACATCATCCAACGTGCCTGTTATGGTTATCTGAGCAGACTCTAGAAACTTATAATATTGTCTCAGAAAATCAACAAAGATAGGATGGTCAGCCTGAATATAATCAGGAACCTGGCCATCAATTAGATTTGATAGTTTAGTTGTTAGTTCTGCTTCATGAGACATTTTTTTAATAACTCGATCCTGATGGACTTACAGATGCAGAGGGAGCAACATAAGATGCTCCGCCGCTTTCATCGCCCACAGCAATACTATCAATCTCACCAGTTACAGTAGTATTAATCATATCAAGTTCAAGAATTTGATTTCTAAGTGCAACAATATCTCGTGAATTAGGCACAACAACAATTCGAATAAGAGTAGAAGTATCACCATCTACATCTGATATAGATGTTATATTGACCGGATCAATTGCAATATGGCCAGTGGCATAATTCACTGTACCGTGTTTTGGTTGTGAATAAACTCTATCACCACCTGTAGCGATATAATAAGCTCTTAAATTGCCATTACCATCATCATCAAAATAGTGTTCTTCATTTCTATCAAAAATTTTAAATCCTGAAGAAGTAAGAATACCACCAAGTGCTTGATTATGACCACTATGAGGATTGAAAAATGCATTGTTAAAAAACAAATTATAACTTGTAAGTGTGTTTAGAGTTGGAGAAAAATATTTTGCCAGTCTTGGAACAACAGAACTACTAGTTATAGATGTGTCTGTATTATCGATTGTTCTTAAAAGGAAAGAGTTTCTTATCACCGCATCAAACTTTGAAAGTTCTGTTGTATTATATGAGGTAATTGTAGACGTAACTTCAGTCTCTAAAGTGTCTTTTGTTTTAGTTGTTAGATTGGAATCAAACTTAAAATTCACTGTAAGAAAAACATATGTAAACTCTGGGTCAACTATAACAGGCGTAATTGATGCAACCTTGTATGGCTCCAAATTATTTAGTAAAGAATTCTTTTCTTGTAGACTTAGATTTGTTCCTTGAGTATTACTCACAGAAATAAATACTTTACCATAATCAGGTGTACTTATGACACCAAGACTAGGATCAAAAGAACCATTTTCTCCACCAAACACTTGAACATTCTCAGCATTAGCATAAAGTTTTTTTACATAAACCTTATAGTCATTCGCAGTGACACAACGACCCTGTGCAGCATAGTCAAGAGGAGCAGCAAGTTTAATAGATTGTATACTTTCTGCAGCTGCACCACCGTTTGCAGCCTCAATAGTAGTCGTATCAATATTAGTAACAGTGTTGATTGCACCAGAAGCACTAAAAGAAAATGCACCATTTGCTTCACCAATATTAGTGACAATATATTGAAGAATAACAACGTTACCGTCAGATAATGCTTTACTTACAACACCATCACCAAAATATACTTCAAATCTACCATCTTCTGATTCTTGTAAAAAGTATACAGCACTTGTACCTGTCAGTTGTGTAATGTCAGTTGCTTTAGTATAGGTTACAGTAGTGCTGTCAGTTGAAGAGTTTTGTACTTTGACGGTAAGTGTGGAAGTGTCTGCTAGATTGCTTGTTAAAAAGAATTTTTGATTAACGTCAGTACTATCAACCGTATATCTTGTTGTGATATATGTGCCTTCATAAATTGGTATGTCTGCAAATAAAAGACCTGCACCATCTTGAGAAGCAGTAAAATCTGATACAGTTACAAATTGATAATTAACATTATCAATCTTAGTAGTAAACACTTGACCAGCATTCATAGTTGCTGTGGTCAAAGCACGATCATTCAAAAAAACATTCACTCTTGCTCTTGGTGATCGAACTGATCTAACTTCATATCCCAACGTCTTAGCATGAGATACTACACTTGAACGTAGAGCCGCACTATCGATAAACATTTCGTTAGCAACCATGTTGGCATGGAAACTAAGATAATGTGTATTATATGCAAGCACATCCAACAATGCACTCATACCAGAACCTTCAAAATCATAATCAAGAAATTGGTTTTGATTTTTCAAAAAAGTTTTAAGATTGCTCTTAATCGAATCAAAATCAAGTTGAGAAATATCTAATTTTTGATTATTTGCCATTATCGCAATGCCTCCAATAGCACGTCTAATTGAACTATTTCGCCTGGAGCATTTATCACTTCAAAGTTTATTGTTATATCATATGCATTAGAGTCCATGTTATCAATAACATCAACACCTAACAATAATGCTCTCGGTTCATAATTATTAATAACATCTTCTATAGATTGTGCCAATACTATTGCAGTTAAAGGACTAACTATTTCAAATAACAAATCCCTAACACCAGAACCAATTTCTGGATGAAAAGGCTTTTCATAGAAGTTTGTTAAAACTAAATTTCGAACTGACCGCTTTACTGCTGTAATATTCGTAAGAACATTAACATCGCTATCTCTAGATCGCCGAGTAAAGAACAAATCCAAATCTCTATACTGTTTAACATTTAGAGTTGAATTATTTTGTCTTTCTGCATCTCTAAGTGCTGTAAGTTCTTTAAATGAACCTGTTCTTTCTACTGTGGCCACTGAACACTCCGTTATTTTTATTATTTATAAGGAATCATCTAATGGTATAAGTTGCTTTCAATGGTCTATATTCATGATATTCTGCATCCACAATAATAACTTCTGATATAAGAGCATTGATATTGTCTTTCCAATAATTTAAAAATTTATGAACTCTTGGGCAATCTGGAACAACATCTTCTGTTTGCCAGACGAATTCTTGCAGAATATTTGTATAGTCCGGCATGTAATAAAATACATCAACCGTGACTATACTTTTTTTGTGAAGTAAAATCATGTCCACGCACTTCCTGTTCTACTATCAACACCAGAATTTAGTTTGATAGAGTTTGTTGCACTAGGAGCACTACCACCACCAGAATTAAGGTCAAGTATTGTTCCAGCAACAATACTTGTTTTACCTACAGAACGACTATCAATTACACCAGCAGATTTCAATGAAATAGTTCCTGTCCCGCTATCAGCAGTAATAAAAACTAAATTTTTAAAAGCTGTCAATGTAACGTCTGCTGTGCTAGATGCTATTTGCAAATCTTTCACCACACCAAGTTCATCTTTTCCGTTTATTATAGTCTTTCTATTCTTCTCAACTACTAAATCATAATCTTCTGTAACATGTAGTTTATAATCTTCATTAATTTGTGCAGAATAATTTCCTCTAATTTCTAAAAGATAATTGCCGCCGCCATCTTTAACACCTATTTTTGTTTTTCTATGACCATGAATTTTTTCATGATAATCACCTTGAACTTCTAAAATATAATCACCCTTTATTAACTGTCGCACATTTCCATTGACAGTTATGTTAAGCGCATCTTCTTTGTCACTCCGTCCACCAGCACCAATATATATGTCCTTTTTCCCAGCAATAATTTCATAACCGTCACCAATAACTTTTATTCTTCTATCACCATTAGGAAGATATTCTTCAAAGGAACCTGCTTTATGTTGATTAAGTAATCTTTCGACTCCAAGAGTATCATCAACAATATTAACGTGGCCTGATTCACTTTGAGTAACATGTGCATATGGATAATGTGGACCTATGTAAGTATCATCTGCTAGCTGAGGTTCAAGTGCTCCAATGTGTGGTTCTTCTATTGGTTCTACACCAATATCCAATTCAGCATTATCACTAGTTGCTGCAGCACCGATATCTAATTCCTGTGCATCTACCGTTTCAGGATCAATAGAAGTCATTGCTGGTTTTTTCGCTCTAGGTGCTGCACTTTTACTTTGTTTAGAAACTCGTTCTTTACGAGCCTTTATTGTCGCTGGTGATTTTTCATTTGGTGGTACATAGAAATCACTTGCGTAAAAGTCATCAGTCTTACCCTTTGATTGTATAGGAGTTCCATCACTACTTTTAGGATTGGGCCCATACCTAGTTGTTCCACTTATTTCTTCATCTACCATTATTTTTTTACCCTTTTTAACCCTGCTGTAACCGATTTAGATTTATTTGAAGCTTCATCTATAATATCTTGAAACGCGTTTTGCAATCCACCACTCAAAGCATCAAGTGAACTAGTATCCAAAGGCGTTTTTTTAGCACCAACAAACATTTCATGTAATTCTATCGATAATGTTTTTGTAATTTTTTGCATATCCTCAGCAGACTTTCTTATATCAGGAGAATTTTCTGCCAATCCTTTAGAAAAATTTCCAACCTGTGTATCAATATCCTTTACTTTTTCTAACAAGTCGGTTATTTTATCAGCTAAATCACCCATTATTTTTCTCCTATAATCATGAATCCGTTGAAGGTAATATTTTAATTGATTTCATAAGTTCATCAAATTTATGTTGTATATCACCCGTTATTGAGGTGTTATCTTTTAATTTTTGCGATTGCGCTACAAGAGCTCCTTCAAGTTCAAGACTAGCAGCTATTTCCGGCACTGATTCCATAGCCGCATGCAGAGGTTTAATTGCTTTTTCCATAACATTACCTAATTCATCCATTTGCAAATTAGGAACCATTTTTTTTATCATACTAGGCAAATCACTAGCACCTTGTCCAACAATTCCACCTAATTTATTTTTAAGATTTTGTAATTGGTTTGTTTGAGCTGTAAGTTTATTCTTTAAACCCTTTAATGCACTTTTATTTATTGCAGGAATGTCTGGCTCATTATCGCCAAGTGCTCCTCTAAGTACATCAGCATCAAATATAGGTTCTGTCATAGGACCACCAAAAAGTTCTTCATCTTCTTCATCCAATGCTTCGCCATATTCTACAAAACCCGCTATAGGATTTCTACTTGCTATTTCAGCACCAGCTGGGTCGCCTAAATTTTTAATTTTAGACTTCATACTTTTAAGTGCCGTATCCATTTCTCCTAATTGTGATAATACAGCAGGATTTGCCATGTCTGTTAAATTACTAACCATACTATCTAAATTCATACCTTTACCTATTAATGCATCACCAAACTTACTTTGAATATCTGATATTTTTCCTGACATATCCAAACCACCAAGATTACCTGAAATTGCTTCACCAAGCATATCCTGCAAATTTATATTAGGTATCTCGGGCATTTGTGGAATTACTTTACGAAGTTCGCCCATTGCTTCTTCAATTTTTCCTTTCACTTCACTTGTTGCTGCCGGTGCATCATTTTCTAATTGTTCTTTTGCTTTTTCAAATAATTTAGTGAATACATTTTTAGTTTCTTCTTGTTTGTCCGTTAAATCTTTTGCAAGATCAAATACATCACTTAAACTTTTGGGTGCACCTTTTCCTTTTGATGCCTTGCCGAAAAAAGCGGAAATTGGATTACCACCACCGCTACCCTGATCGTTACCGAGAGGCATAATATTTTCGAATTCTCCTGAAATCAATTCACCAAATTCGTTGAGTAAATCTTTTACGCCATCAGCTGCAATTGTCCGGCCTGGTTCATTTTTTCCTGCTTGTGTCATTTTAAATTCCTTAAGCGTCAGCAGCTCTTATAACTCTAAGAAGTTTTCGTCCTGACTTTCTGGGATTTCTACCATTTGTGTCTACTTTTAATGTGCCTCCGCCGAATCGACTGCCACCAGCGTTACCATTAATTAATCGAATATTTTTACCCTTCGTGCCATGATAAAATCCAACATGACCTTTACTGGGATCGGGAGGCCCGTTTTTCGGATCTCTTTCAAACACCATAATATCACCTTTTTGAAATTTATCATAAGGTATTTCGCCTTTACCATCCCAAACAACATCGCCTGGATAATTTTGATAAGCTCTAGAACTTAAATTGTTGCCTGATAATGGTTTCTTTCCTGCACACTTTAAAGCATGAGTAACAAACGCTGCACACCAATGCGTGCCTTCACCTGTTCTACCCTTATGACCAATTTCTTTAAACATTTGTCTAAGTTTACCATTTTGACCGCCTCTACCTTCTCGCATCTCTGGCCATTCTCCAGTTTTCGGGTCATATTTACCATAGATACCTTTATTATACAAACAATCTTCTAGATCTTTTCCTGTTTCAGATAACGGAGCATCTATTGCTTCTGATGCGGCCGCCGAAGCTTCGCCACCAGATGGTGCACCAGATGATGGCGATAATGGAGCACGAGGATCTCCACCGCTGCCAGGAGCATCACGGCCAGGAATACAACCAATGACAACAGGATGTTGTTTATCATGTGCATCAAGAAAGAAACCAAACACTGTAGTTCCTTCTATAAGATTTGAAGTCCCACCGACACCACTAATGCCTGGTGAATTTGTTGGATGCATAACAGATGCCCACGGCAAATCTTTAGTGGGCAACTGATCTTTATCTTGTGTATGATATCCTATGCAACGAACCTTAACCCTACCTAACTTAGCAGGATCACCAACTGAACGAGGTTTACCATCTCCATCAACGAATAATACTATACGAGCTTCTACAACACCGATAAACCAACAGAAACCATCTAAACCAGCAAAGTTTGAAATATCTTGTTGAATCACAAATATACACTCCTACGTTATAGAAGTATTTATAAGTTAATTACAACCTGTTGATATTACCTCTAGAGCCGTAGACAGAACGCCATTGACCCAAGCCACGATTTTCTAATGTTTGAATATGTGAAAAAGGATTCATTGTGAGATTACCGGCAACAACAATTCTATCATCACCGATATGCTCAGGAACCGAATGATTGATCCAGCCAGGAAACATAATCATCATACCTGTTTGTGGCATAATTCGGTATGACCGTTCAGCTCTATCAAATAATAATGGTGCCGAATGAGGCGGACAGTTCACATAATAAACAAAACTCCAAAGATGCGGCCAATGATTATGCATAACTGTATAGTCGCCTTCTTTATATATGGCACCCCAGCAATCATAAGCAATCATATCTAATGGGTGTGGATTGTTCTCTGTTGCGATATCAATTGCTCGATTGCAAACCCATTGAAACCCTTTAGAGTTATCATGCATAAACCAATCCGTCATATGTGCTTTGACGTTGGTTTTTTTGTTTTGTTTATCGCCATATTCTCGAATCTGTCTTTCAAGATTTTCGTTTAGTGTTAAATCCTGATCGGGAACTTTAATTGATGATAAAGAAAGCAAGTTTACATTAATGACAGGAAACTTTTCTATAAATTTTTTTGAAAGCGGTGTTCTCTCAAACAGCGTTGATGGTTTATTTCTATTCTCTAGTGTCTTCGCAAGATTTGATAAACTGTTCATATTGTTTCATTTTCCTTTCAATGTTATTATTATAGTATCTTAACAGATAATTAATATCATGTAAAATTTTTTCTTGCATGTCGCATCTTTTTTTAAGATATTCTAAGTCATCCATAATTAAGTTTTTCTCAATATAGTGATACTACCTTGCCTGAACTTATGTGGCTCGATTATATCCAATCGTTGTATATTGGGGCCTGTAAGTTTATCAAACTTAAACATTGGACCATGCAAATATTTTGATATGGTTTCACCATTCTTATTTTCTTTACCCTTAAAGAAAGTAAAATGAACAATCAAATATTCCTTGATTATCTCAAAGTAGTTATCAAGAAAGAATTGCAATTCATTCGGGCCTCCACAATCAAACCAGCACAAATCAAATTCAGAATAGGTATCTTTCACCTTAGTCATAATATCTGAATTAGTAAAATCGCCTTCAATAAAATCAACGATATTTGATGCGTTATTGGTTATCAACTCTCGGCGATTGTCTGCTCTAGTTTCATCTGTTTCTAAACTCTGGTCATCAATGACAACTAATCGAGGATTATATTTGGTATTCATGAATTCAGGATCACAATTACCATCCCAATGCAATTCAAAATTATTTTCAATTGCTTCTATTAAAAATGGTGTAGTATAACCAAATCCAATTTCTAATACCTTTTGTGGTCGAGCCATTTCCATCAAACCAATGAGAAACGGACCAACTTTTTCTGTGCCATATCCTGGCGTATACCATTCTTTATATTTTATCATAAACTTGCAATTCCAATACTAGTTAATAAACAGACAAACCAAATTATAAACAACCAACTCAATATTTTAATTATTCCCATAAAAGTGACCTAAGACTATAAACAAGTTTCTATAAACTCTTCTGCCAATGAATATTCCATTGCGTAGGCTTGTGTCTCCCACGGCTGTTTATCATAATCAGTTCGTGCATAGTTTCTATATTTACTGTCTTTACATTTCCACATTTGAAACGATGCATCAGACTGAACATATTTCTTAGTTGCATATTGCATAACATGTACCATTTCATGACAGACAGTCGTAATAAAGTCATATACGCCATCACTAACAAACAAGACACCATCCCTAGACAATCTGTTATGTATTCCAATCTCATAAGTTTTCTTTTCATAAGAATCCATGCACCAGCCATACATACCGTCCTTAAGTGTATTAGTAAGTGTACAAGATATGTAAAGATTGCGATGCCGTGGTAATAATTTCTTGATACAGAATTTAATTACCTTGTAAGCAAGTATTCTGTCTCGTTTTATGCCGCCTTTGGTTTCAAAATATATCATAGTGTTAACGCAAGAATGTATAAGAATGTTGATTCATACCAATATTTATTTCATTATACATGATAATAATTTGTTGGATGTTACGTTTCCTCGGACACATTCGATTCTTGTCCGAGGTTTTGTAACATCATACATGATAACATACTAATAGAATAATTGCAACAATAATAATAGTTTGTGACAACATAAGTACCCATACCGGTATCTCTACAAGTTTTATAAATTGTTGATTAGGTAACTTCATAATAATTGGTACGCTCGGTAGGATTCGAACCTACGGCCCACAGCTTAGAAGGCTGTTGCTCTATCCAACTGAGCTACGAGCGCTTTTGTGTTTATTCTTACGAGTATATTTCGTTTTATCACAAACCACTCGCATGCGAAATGGGCCATTCGGATCTCGAACAACTCTTTTCCAGGCATTTTTAAGTTTTGAACGTTTCTTTTTCATTTGATCGTTTCTTTTTCATTTCGAGGTAAAGTAAACATAGTGCTGCATATAGTAAGATTTGTAAACGAATGTAATCTTTCTAACAAATTCTTTAATTCTTTAAGCGAATGCTTATTGGCTTGATAAAGAATACCAATGCCATGATTTTGTGTCCAAGCTTTTAGTTTCTCTTCACGGTCATCAATCAGGATATTCGATTGCCCATTTTCATTAACAGCATATTTTTCTTTTACACTTGAAAAGTATGCATCCTTGGGAGTGTAACCATGATTTGCCAACCATTTTCTTTTCAAGGATATGCTATGATCATAGTCATCACGTAAAGGAGCAGACAGAATATACCAATTACCATTTGTAAGTTCATGAATAAACTCAACTAATTCGTCTGACGTTGGAAATTTTGGTAATCGCTCAAAGAAATCAGTTCCTTTCAGTGCTTTTACAGATTCATTCTTGTCTGGCAGATCTTTCCAGTGATTTACATTATAATGTCGTGCTAATTCTGTAAAGAAATCAGCAATAACACCATCCATATCAAGATAAATGTTCATATTACCAAACCAAACTTATTAAAAAAAATGATATTATAATTATTACTAAAGAATAAAAACTATTTATTTTTATATCACCAACTCACTCTATAACCCTTCGAATGCGGGTAATCCAGCTTCAAACCACTTATGATATTGTCCATATCACAAATTTTCACTCTACCATACTGTATACAACGATAAAACTTACCATTTTTCTCAACTTTGACAAAATATGTAGTATAGTCAGTTGAGGATTTAGGAGTAAATCGTAATATTTTCAAAAAATACTCCATGGTTGAACACCAATGATGGCACAAGCAAATATAAATGCACTGCCAACAAACATCACAGCTGTGCCTAACATATTTATAATTCTCATTATACCAAACCTTTCTTAAACATGGCGTAGTCAGTCATCTTCATTACCAGTTCCTCATCAGATTTTCCATCTTCAGAGCAGTGCGGGCGGGTCGTTGGTGATAAACGTTCCGCCACATATCAACCACTGGCCATTGTCGAATGCCTTCAGCAATGAAACCGAAATGTTCTTCGACAATTTCGTCGTCGATCATCCAAGTTACATCCTCACCATAAGAGCGACCGATGCCTGAGCAAGACTCACGTACATATTGCTCGAATACCTTTTTGGCATCCTGGCCGTCAGTATCAACGAATACAGTACCAACATTACCAACAATGATTTCATGTATTCCTATCATATTTGCATTCTCCATCATTTTCGACTAATAGTTATTTAGCGAGGGCTTTCAGTATGGGCTTCGATCCACCACTTCGATTCATCACAAATCGACCAGTCTGCATTGCTGTTATTCCACCAATGCCGCCTCCATCAGTACCCCAGTCTGACCCAGAGCGGGTTCGTGGAAGGAGATCCAAGATTGACCCATACTCCATATCTGCTTTCACAAACTCTTCATTAGTTGGGTGAAAGACCTTACGAATGGTGAAGATAGATCCTCGAATCTCGAAGCTCCAACCTAAATCCCCACAGGCGATTCTGATGTCGTTGGCTGCTTCAATCGTTTTCGCACTTTTTGTCACACGTACAGTCATTATATCAACTCACTCAAAGAGCTCTCAACACCGGCTCGCTCTGCGTACAGGTCTGTGCCATCGCGAAGCTTGACCGATCCATTCGGCAGTCGAATCTTCACTTCCAGATCCTTGCCGTACTTGGCTCGCACCGACTCGATGACACCAGTGTATTCTCTGGTGAAAATCTTTCGACCTTTCGCCCCCCAGAGACTATTCATATATTGATTTATGGTAAATTTCATCAATTTCTCTCTTTTTTCACTCTACAACTGACATTTTACAGGTATTTGGTGCCCTTGTCAACCCTTTTTTCGGGTTTTTTCGCTTTTTCGCATGATTTTTTCTAATGCGAACTAAGTTATTGATTTTATTGAAGAAAATCCCTTGCCTAAAATATCTATTTGGCATATTTTTTTCCAGAAAAATTTTTTAAAGAAGATAAAATTATATAGTTGTCAGTTTTGGGTAGGGGGGCTTATAGACAATATCTGACTAACATTCGAATTTCTGATTCAGAAAGTTTCTCAACAGATTCAGAATGCGAATCACGAAGATATTTGTTGATATGCTTCGTGGTTGTTACACTATACTTTTCAGTAGTGCGAAATGCGATGCCTTCCTGATCATGTCCAGCTACAGGCGTTTCATAAGAGAACATAACTTCAGCACCAGTAGGAAGTACAAGCAGAGTCATATTAGAAGCGAGGGTTTTGATTTTCATTTGAGTACCTTGAATGTAAGATAGAGACGTTATTGCATTTATAGATTAGAAAAGTCTTTCCAGTTTTAGTGCCCCCCTCTTCAATTGACAAAAAAAGGAGGCTGACTGCCATAGAGATTTACTCAATTTAGCGTCAGTCAGCCTCAAAGTCACAGAGACGACGAAAAAAACTATATAGATATTATCTCAAATATTACAACTAATGTCAATTGTTTAGTCAAACCGTTTGAGTATGGAAGCTCAACCGATTGCATATGCAAGAATTTCTGCATCACCAGCAGCTGATTTATCATTACCATATAGCTCTATAGTACTAGAGCTGAGCTGCTGCTTACCAGATTTCACCAGAGTAATTTTAGTGGATTTCTCATTAGGTCGAGCATACACCAAAATGTCACGGTGACGATTCAGTCGATTCCACAACTTACGCCCACCAATGGACTGAGAGGTGCCTGCTTTCATCTGTAATGAAAGTTTCTTCATAAGTAATACATAGACCCTAACTGCTAAGTTGCGCCCAGTATAGCGACGGTCAGTGCGTACTATGTCCACATGCCATGCCTTACCATCACGAGATAAATCGAGCTCCATTGCGATCTTAGGGCGATTCGATTTCCCACGCCATAACTTAGCAGGGTCGAGCACATTCACGTATATGCTGTCAGCGTTATACTTGTTAACCCATATCTGCAATCCACGCCTTGTACCAATGAGTTTGCCCCATGGCTCCTCTTCTGAATCAATCATATAACCAAGGTCGTTACCTTTATCCATGTCAATTAAAATAGGCATCTACTTAATTGCTCTCATGAGGCGATTAATATTCGAATTCTTAAATCGGCCAGTGGCTACGTAGCTACGAAAAGCTTTGCAATCAGTATTATTCGTTGCACAAGATGCATATAGTGAACAATTCACGCAAGGTTCTATAGCTATAGTGGGCATTATTTCAGCTAGCTCACTATACTCAGTTGGAGTACCACGACCATTATGAGCCTCGACGTCATACCATATGTTAATAGTGTTATTCATTCGCTAAACTCCTCGTCATTCCAAGCATCGGCAATCTCGCCGTAGTTCACATGATCTAGTGTGTGCAATTTGCAACCATCTTCCTCACGCATCTGCATATCAGGCGTTCCATCTGGAAACATATCGCGAATAAACTGCTCCACGAGCTCTGAATTCCACTCTACGATTCTTTTTTGTTCATCAATGCGTGTAAAATATGCATATTCTTCGTTGTCTACCCATAGAGCAGCGTTCCATGTCGAGTAGTTAGTCCAGCCGTTGTACTCAGTATCGAGCATGTTGTGTTGATAAGTCATAATTTTGTGTCTCTTTTTTCAGTGTTCATACGTTGTATTATACCAGTATTTTAAGCGTCTGTCCAATACTTTTTTTGTCTAGGAGGTATACACCATCAATATCGCTGTGTGAAACCTTTTGTGCATTGCAACATTTCTTCATACCCAACCAACATAGACATGATCTCATATTTGACAATCCCTGTCAAGCGTTTTTTGCAATTATTTTCAATTATTTTCAA
>VMHT01091903.1_pt1 | contig 24131 bp, 22 predicted proteins | sample 4693611 | NCBI WGS metagenome assembly VMHT01 (sample SAMN12280063, study PRJNA550983) | marine metagenome | isolation source: seawater sampled from same location over 5 years 0.02-0.2 micron viral filtrate | place: USA: collected off the coast of southern California halfway between the port... ...
AACGCTTACAGCATACCCAACCATAGGCCCGGAAATTGAATTAGTAGGAGGGAAGTACAAAGAGGTAGAACCTACTGAGGCGGTGGTAGATGGCAATTTAGTGACCTCACCAGCCTGGCCGGGACATTCTGCTTTTATTGCGGAATTTGTGAAGCTTTTGGGAGCTAAAATTGAGATTTAAAAGATTTGAGGGTTTTATTGAAAATTAAGTCTCACAGATCTCCAGAGTAGATGGCCGCCGGCCGAGGGGTTTCAACCACCCCTTTCTTCAGCAAGCTGAATTCACTCCCCTCCTTTGAAAGGAGGGGAGCTTTTTTTTTATATCGGGGTCAGAAGCTAAAGCTTTTTAAATTTTGATTTCTTTTTCCAGGATATTTTAGAAAAACTTTTTTAGCTCCTCTACTTATTTTCAAGGGGAGGTGGCCGCAGGCCGGAGGGGTTAATGTTGAGATTCGTTCTTTTATTTAAGAATGAGATCTATTATTGATTTTTAAGTCAATGAATTGTTGAATTTCTTCTACAGGGGTTTTATAATCAAACCAATTTATTTCCTGGTCTTTTCTAAACCAGGTGAGTTGTCTTTTGGCAAATCTCCGGGTATTTTTTTTGATTTCTGAAATTGCAGTTTCCAGAGAATCTTTTCCTTCCAAAAATGCGAAAAGTTCTTTATAACCCACGGTATTTAAAGCATTCAATTCGCGTTTCGGGAAAAGTCTCTTAGCTTCATCCAGTAAACCTTCAGCTATCATAAGATCTACCCGTTGGTTTATACGATCATAAATCATTTCGCGGTCAGCGCTAAGCCCTATACTTATAGCAGTAAAATTGCGTTCCTTTTTTGGCTGATTGAGGTAAGATGAGTAAGGCTGTCCGCTGCTTATACAAACTTCCAGCGCTCTAATCACCCGATGCGGATTTTCTAAATCTACTATTTTATAATAATCGGGATCTAATTTATGCAATTGTTGTTGTAAAGAATCCAAACCTTCTTTTTCTAATTTCAGGTTAAGCTCCTGCCTTATTTCTAAAGAAACTTCAGGGAAATAATCTAAACCTTCCAATACACTTTTGGTGTAGAGTCCGCTACCACCAACCATGATCACGATCTTATTAATTTTAAATAATTCGTCTAATTTTTTAATGGCGTCAGATTCAAAATCGCCTACATTATAATTATCCTTAATAGAAATATGCTGAATAAAATGGTGTTTGGCTGTCTGTAATTCTTCTTCAGAAGGAACTGCCGTACCTATGCGCATTTCTTTATAAAACTGCCTCGAATCTGCTGAAATTATTTCAGTATTAAACTTATTTGCGAGTTGAATTGCCAAAGTAGTCTTGCCTATGGCAGTTGGGCCCACAATATTAATAAGGTAATTAGTTTTCATGAAGTGGTTTTCCGCAGTTATGGCAAACTTCAGCATTATCTAAATGCTTGGTTTCGTTACAATGCGGACAGGCTTGTGTATTTTCAGGAATTTTATCTTTTTCAGACCTGGTGATCTCTGAAGTAACAATACCTGTTGGCACCGCAATAATTCCATAACCAACAATCATGATAAAAGAAGCTATAAAACGTCCCACAGGTGTTACCGGGTAGATATCGCCAAAACCAACGGTGGTAAGCGTAACAATACACCAGTAAATGCTAAGCGGTATATTATCAAAACCTCCTTTTTCCCCTTCTACCAGGTGCATTACCGTACCCATAATGATGCAAATAATAAGTACAGCAAATAGGAAGACAATAATCTTGGGCCTACTATTTCTTAAGGCTAATAAAAGGCGATTAGACTCACCTATATAGCGAGTGACTTTTAAAATCCTGAAGACTCTAAGTAATCTTAAAGCTCTAACAGCAAAAAGTAAATTATGGCCACCAAAAATAAAGGCGAGATAGGTTGGGAGTGTAGATAATAGGTCTACGATCCCATAAAAGCTAAAAATATAATTCTTAGGTTTTTTTATAGCGATTATTCGCAGAATGTATTCTACACTAAAAATTATGGTGATAATCCATTCTGCAATATAGAAATGCCAGTAATACTTGGTGTTAAGTGTTCCTACACTCTCCAACATTACTAATGCGATACTTATGGCAATTACAATAAGTAAGGCCACGTCAAAAAACTTCCCTGAAGGAGTATCGGCTTCATAAATTACTTCATGAAGTTTTGCTTTCCAACCTGGTTTTGCTTCTATTTTTGGCAATAATTGGTGATTTATGAATTATTCAAATTTAAATAAATTCCTGAAGCTTGTCAGTAATTTAGAACTTATTTGGCCAGCGGATCTAACTGAACAATTTTTAACCTGGAATTACGGCGCAAATAACTCTGAATAATATGCTGCGCGTCCCTGTCGTTTTTCATTGGGGTTATTATAGACCTAATAATGTCTAAATTATTAATTTGATGATTTAAATTAAAATAACCAATACCTTTAAATTCACCATCTTCAACCAGCAAAGCACTTTTTTCGTCTACTTCCCGCCCGCGGTCTATCACCAACATGTGTTGGTTTTTGTAAGAATGCTGATCTATTAGTGCTCTAACCCTTTCGTTGTAAGCTTCAGCAGGTTCTTCCCTGATGCACGCACCGTTACATTTTTTTATGGTATAATTAAAGCAGTTTCCAGCTCCTTTTTCCAGGTGGCAAAGCTTATGGCAAAGATCGTATTTGGCTATCCAGGTTTCTAATACATTCCTGGCTCTTTTTAGAGAAGAAAAGGTAGTGATACTGTTCTTTTTGCCTGCTCTGCCAATATAAAGATTGATATACCCATTCTCATCTGTAGAATGATAAAGCGCGTGGCTAAAAATATTCTTCTTTAAAGCTTTATTGTACTTGGGTTTGTTATGCTTTATTTCCTGATTTTCCTTTAATAAGGCGGCGAGTTCATTACCCGTGGCTTCATAACTTACCGAAGAAACCTCTTTTTGCAGTTGCCGGGCTTTGTGTTGCTCGCTGGTAAAATGCTGAGTGACGCGTTTTTTGATATTCTTACTTTTCCCTATGTAAATAATATCCCCGTCTGAATTATGAAAATAATACACGCCGGTAATGCCGGGTAGGTCTTCTAAGATATAAACCAGGCGGGTATCCACCTGGCGTTTGGGTTCCAGCTTTACGGCGTCCTTTAAAATATTCTTTTCAACATCTTTGGCGAGTAACATTTTAAAGAGCTTTACCGTTGCCTGTGCATCTCCGCTAGCTCTATGCCGATCACTTAAAGGAATTCCCAAAGCTCTCACCAGTTTGCCTAAACTATAAGATTCCTGGCCGGGAATAAGTTTTTTAGATAGTTCTACAGTACACAGCGATCTTCTTTCAAAATCAAAGCCCAATCTCTTAAATTCGGTGCGAAGAATACGGTAATCGAATTTTGAATTGTGCGCTACTAAAACACAATCTTCGGTGATCTCAACAATTCGTTTGGCAACTTCGTAAAATTTGGGCGCATTGCGAAGCATATCGTTATTTATGCCGGTAAGGTTAACTACAAAAGGCTGAATGGCCTTTTCGGGGTTCACCAGGCTTATAAACTGGTCAACCACCTTTAGCCCATCAAATTTATAGATAGCTATTTCGGTAATTCCTTCTTCATTATATTTACCACCGGTGGTTTCTATGTCTACTACTGCGTACAAAAATTATGCTTCTATTTTCTTTAATTAATCTCTGGCTCCAAAAATTTCACTCCCAATACGCACCATATTGGTTCCGGAATCTATAGCAATTTTATAATCGCCACTCATTCCCATGGAGAGAATTTCGAAATTTGAATATTGCTCCTTAAACTCGTCGAATACAGTTTTTAAATGATCAAACTCTTTTTTCACTTGTTTTTCATCTTCGGTAAAAGTGGCCATTCCCATTAGACCTTTAACCTTTACATGATCTAACTCTTTAAATTCTTCTGAATCTAAGATTTCCCTGGCTTCATCTGCTGAAATTCCATATTTACTGTCTTCTTCCGCAATTTTGATTTGAAGTAAGCAATCTATACAATGACCATTTTTGTCGGCTTCCTTGTGAATTTCTTTCAATAATTTTAAACTATCTACAGCGTGTATTAATGAAACATAAGGCGCCATATATTTCACTTTATTGCGCTGTACGTGGCCTACCATATGCCATTTAATATCCTTAGGAAGTTTTTCCCATTTTTCGGTCATTTCCTGGATCTTATTCTCTCCAAAATGCCTTTGGCCGGCTTCGTATGCTTCTAAAAGATCATCTACCGATTTGGTTTTTGAAATAGCTACCAGGGTTACATCTTTTGGTAATTCATCCTGGAAATTTTTAATATTTTCTGAAATATCCATGCAATTTACTTTTTAGTTAATTTCAAACTCATAAATGGTCAATCCGCTTAATAGTTTGGGTTCAATATAGGTGCTTTTTGGCGGCATTGTCAAACCTTCATCGGCGGTTTCTTTAATTTCCTTTATGCTTAATGGAAGCATGCCAAAACCTACAGCAAATTCTCCTTTATCTATACGAGTTTTAATTTCTATGAGATCATTCTTACCGTGAATATAAGAAATACGCTTGTCATTTCTAAGGTCTTCGATTCCCAAAATTGGCTGAAGCACTTTTTTATATAAAATATAAGGATCTAATTTAGATAAAGAATCACCAAATTCATAGTTTGTTTTTCGCAAATAAAGGGAATAAAATTCCCCATCCAAATACATATTGAAATGATGTTTTTGCATCGGCTTATAAACTTCCATACCGTGATTTTCAATCCGAAAATACTCATCTAGCTGAATAAGGAACTCTTCCTTGGTATGCCCATTCAAATCGGTTATTAATCTACTAAATTCGTGGATCTTTAGGTTACTTTCTGAAATAAGATAACTCATAAAATAATTATAAGCTTCTTTTCCTGTGTGATTTGAATTGGCTGCTTTTAATTCCTGTGACAATAAATAGGAAGAAGCACTTCTATGATGTCCATCGGCAATATACAAATGTGGCATTTGCTCAAACTCTTCCTTAATTTGTTCCAATAGCTCTTCCTCATCAATCTTCCATAAATAATGGATTTCCCGGTTTGCAGTGGCAAATTCATATTCGGCACGGGTTGCCATAACCTGGGCGATCACGTCATTGATTTTAGAATTATCGGGATAAGTAAGTAAAACCGGTTCGGTATTAAAACCTACTACTTTCAAATAATCTTTAAACATTGTTTCGCGGTGGGCGATGGTGTCTTCGTGTTTTTTAATGAGGTTGTTTTCATAATCCTCGGCACTGGCCGCAGCGATAATTCCGCAGCAGCTACTTTCCCGGCTTACAATTTTGTAAAGGTAGTAAGCGGGTTTTTCATCTTTTATAAAAGAGTTTTCTTCTTTAAATTCCAGATAACGATTCTTAACCATTTGAAATCGTTGTCCGCCAGTAATTTCATGCTGAAATTTATAACCCGGATTCAGAATATGTAAAAATGAATACGGGTTATATTGTAAGATCGCTCTTATTTCAGCTTCAGTATAATCTTCAAAAGATTTTGTAGCTACAAGGCCGGCTTTGGCCCGTTGCGGCCTAACCGCTTTAAATGGAAGTATTTTGGTCAAATTCTACAAATAATTTAGCTGAATTGTGAAGAAACTTTTTCGGCTTTTTTACTTTCAGAATAATCATAAAAACCTTCCCCAGATTTTATTCCCAGTTTTCCGGCCATAACCATATTCGTTAATAATGGGCAGGGTGCGTATTTTGGGTTTTTAAAACCGTCGTACATCACTTCGAGGATAGAATGGCAAACATCTAAACCAATAAAATCGGCTAACTGAAGCGGGCCCATTGGGTGCGCCATTCCAAGTTTCATTACGGTATCAATTTCCTTTACACCGGCAACATTGTTATAAAAAGTTTCGATCGCCTCGTTTATCATAGGCATTAAAATTCGGTTGGCCACAAAACCCGGGTAATCGTTAGCTTCAACCGGAACTTTTTTCAGGTTTTCTGAAAGTTCCATAATGCTTTTGGTAACCTTATCGCTGGTATTATAACCGCGAATAATCTCTACTAGTTTCATAATTGGCACAGGATTCATAAAGTGCATTCCAATCACACGCTCTGGATTTGAAACTACTGAAGCGATTTTTGTAATAGAGATTGAAGAAGTATTACTTGCTAAAATAGTTTCAGCAGAACAATTTTCGTCTAGTTGCTTAAAGATCTTAAGTTTTAGGTCTTCATTTTCTGTAGCTGCCTCAACTACAAGATCAATATCTTTTACGCCTTTAGAAATATCGGTATACGTGGTGATATTGTTGAGCGTTGCCTCTTTATCTGCTGCGCTAATTTTTTCTTTAGAAACCATTCGGTCTAAATTCCCCGAAATAGTCTCCATTCCCTTATCAAGGCTTTCTTCTGAAATGTCTATGAGGTTTACTTTGTATCCAAATTGGGCAAAAGTGTGAGCAATTCCGTTGCCCATAGTTCCTGCTCCTATAACTGCTATATTCTTCATTTTGTGTGGTTTTTATATGAATTTCAGCCTTAAAATAAACTGAAATTGTATTTATATTATTTACTAAAACTTTCAATAACTCCATTGGCAACACGCAAAGCTTCAGCGCCCTGTTCCAGCGTCACTATTGGAGTGGTATTATTATTAATGGCGTCAGCAAAAGTTTCCAACTCGTCTAAAATGGCGTTGTTTGGGGAAACATCAGGATTATCAAAATAGATTTGTTTTTTTACTCCTTCAGCATTTTGCAAGATCATCGCGTATTCATCTTCTTTTTCGGGGGCATCTTTCATTTTTACCACCTCACATTTTTTCTCCAGAAAATCTACCGAAATGTAAGCGTCTCGCTGGAAAAACCTTGATTTACGCATATTTTTCATTGAAATACGGCTGGCGGTTAAGTTGGCCACGCATCCGTTTTCAAATTCAATTCTAGCGTTGGCAATATCTGGAGTATCGCTAATTACTGAAACTCCGCTGGCATTAATATTTTTCACATTCGACTTTACTACGCTTAGAACCGCATCAATATCGTGGATCATTAAATCCAGAACCACGGGAACATCTGTCCCACGAGGATTAAACTCTGCCAGGCGATGCGCCTCAATAAACATAGGATTTTCAATTCGTGAAGCTACAGCTCTAAAGGCAGGGTTAAAACGCTCTACGTGACCAACCTGGCCTTTTACGCCGTGTTTTTTGGCTAAGGCAATAAGTTCTTCGGCTTCAGAAAATGTGTTGGTAATGGGTTTTTCTATAAAAAGATGTTTACCCGCCGTAATTGTTTTTTTTGCTACTTCAAAATGGGAAAGGGTAGGAGTTACTACATCTACCACATCTACTGCCTCGATGAGGTCTTCTATGGTGTCGAATTTTTTATAACCGAATTCTGCCGAAATCTTTTCAGCATTTTCTGAACTGGCATCGTAGAATCCTACAAGCTCATATTTTTCAGACTGGTTGAGTAATTTTAAATGTATCTTCCCTAAGTGTCCTGCACCAAGCACGCCAACTTTCAACATATTTTTTAGCATTTTTCACAAAAATAGCATTTTGATTGCAAATAGTTTAGGGATTAGACGGGGAATCTCCCGTGATTTCGCTTGGCAACTTTGACTTGTAATGAGTATTTTTGCAATCTAAACGGTAAATTAAGTGATTCAGGACAATTATAGACATAAAGGAAAAAGGCAACAATTGGTGAAGACCGTAAAGAAAAAGGGGATCACCAATAAAGCGGTTTTAGATGCGATTGGGAAAATTCCCAGGCATCTCTTTATGGATAGTAGTTTTGAAGATCACGCCTACCAGGATAAAGCTTTTCCTATTGCTGCAGACCAAACGATTTCCCAACCTTATACCGTAGCTTTTCAAACCGAAAAATTGGAAATTGAAAAAGGAGATAAAGTTTTAGAGATTGGTACCGGAAGTGGTTATCAAACCGCGGTATTATGTGAACTTGGAGCAAAAGTTTATAGCATAGAACGCCAGCGAGAGCTTTATAGGAAGACAAAAATGTTTTTGAATAAAATAGGCTATCGTCCTAAGCATCTTAGTTTTGGAGATGGCTACAAAGGAATGCCAAATTATGCACCTTTTGATAAAATAATTGTTACTGCCGGTGCTCCTTTTGTTCCTAAAGATCTTTTAGGACAGTTAAAAGTTGGAGGCAGGATGGTAATTCCTGTTGGAGACGATGTGCAAACGATGACCCTTTTTATAAGAAAATCTCCTACAGAATTCGATAAAACCGAATTTGGACAATTCAGGTTCGTGCCTCTACTTGGGGATAAGAATTAGAAAATAAAGTTATTTCTTATAAAAACTTTATTTCAATCTTCCTGGAATATCCATACGTTCGTGTAAAATCCTTATGATCTCTATAATGTTGTTTTCTGTTTTTCGGTAAAATATTAGATGAGATTTCACTTTCGTAACTCGATAATTCTTTCGTGTTTGCTCGGCAGATTTTCCGATCATAAAATTATCTGCTACAAATTCTATTTCTTCAATTATCAGGTTGTAGTATCTATCAGCTTGTTCTTTAGACCATTTTTTGAGTGTATAAATCCAAATATTTTCTAAATCCTCAATCGCTTGCTGACTTATGCGATATTTTTTAATCATCTATATTGGAATGTAGTTTTTTCAAGTGCTCCCTTGGATCAAAATTTTCTATAAACCCGCTTTCTTCACCAATTTCTAAAGCTTTGATCAGTTCTAACTCTTTCCGTTCTTCTCTCTCCAATAATCTTAAGGCTGACTGAATAACCTCGTTAGCCGAATTGTATCTTCCAGATTTCACCTCCTCATTGATGAAATCTTCAAAATAATCTCCAAGTGATATTAAGGTGTTTTTTCCCATTTTGAAAATTTATAATCTAAATATACCACATTTTGGTAGGGCGTCAAAACCAAAAAAAATCAAATAAAAAAGCCGGTTTAAGATATTTTAAACCGGCTTTTTTATGTTTAAGCTTTTATTCGCTTACTTTTTCTTCTGTTGATTTTTTTGTTGTTCTGCCTGCTCCATCATTTCCTGCATTTTCCTGGTGAACTTATTCTGCTTTTTAGGCTTTTTCTTGTTTTCCTGGATCTTTGCGTGAATTTTATCTTCATCAATAATCACATATTTGATCACCAACATAATACCTATGGTAATAAGGTTAGAGGTGAAGTAGTATAATGAAAGTCCACTCGCATAGTTATTAAAGAAGAACAACATCATTAGCGGAGACAGGTACATAATAAATTTCATATTAGGCATTCCCGGTTGCTGGGTTTGCTGCATACTTTGTCCCGTAGTCATCATCATATAAATAAAGATTGCGATAGAGGCTAAAATTGGGAATAAACTCACGTGATCTCCATAGAATGGAATGGTGAACGGTAACTCGGCTATAGTATCATAACTTGATAAATCGTCTGCCCATAAAAATCCTTTCTGTCTTAACTGGAAAGCACTTGGGAAGAACTGGAATAAAGCGTAGAAAACCGGAATTTGCATTAAGGCGGGTAAACAACCACTCATTGGGCTGGCTCCTGCTTTGCTATACAGCTTCATAGTTTCCTGCTGTTTCTTCATCGCATTATCCTTATACTTCTCGTTAAGCTCGTTAATTTCAGGTCTTAAAACCTTCATTTTAGCTTGTGAGAGATAAGATTTGTAAGTAACCGGAGAAAGTACAATTCTCACAACAATGGTCATTACAATAATTGCAATACCGTAGCTCGGTAAAACTCCGCTTAAAAATGCGAAGAACGGGATAAATACATATTTATTGATCCATCCAAAAATTCCCCAACCTAATGGTACAACTTCATCAAGGTTACGGTCATAATCGTTTAAGATCTTATAATCTGTAGGTCCATAATACCAGTTCATATTATAATTAAGCTCACCGCCCTGTAATTCTAAAGGCAACTGAGCTGCAAAATTTTTGGTATAAACTGTGTCGATTTCTTCGTCCTGTACCAGGTTTTCTGAAGTGAATTTTCCTCTTTCAAAAGGATTATCGGTCAATAAAATAGAGGTGAAGAAATGCTGCTTAAATGCTACATAAGAAATATCTTCATCTTCCTGTTCTTCAAAATCACCGCTTCCTAAATTATCATCGTCACCACCTTCATATTCATAGATAAGGTCAGTGTAACGATTTTCGTACGAAATACTTTTTGCGTGGCGATAACCTTTTAATCCCCAGTTTAAATTAATATCTCTCGAACTGTTTATGACATCGTTTAATCCCTGGGATCTAATGCTGAAATCCAGCATATATTCTCCCGGTTTCAGCACGTAACGATATTCAAGGAATTCGTTTTCTGAAACTTTGAGCTTCATAGAGATAATATGGTTATCTCCATTCTGAGTTACTTCAGGTTCGAAATATAGATTTTCAGTATCTAGTGTTCTTCCGTCTGTAGTGGTGAAATTAATGTTGAAGGAAGCATTCCCGTCTTTAATTAAATAAACCGGAATAGAATCGAAGGTTTTATAATTGGTTAACCTTGCTTCTGAAATATATCCACCTTTATTGTCTATTTTAAGTTCTAAAACATCGTTAGAAATTGTGGTAGTATTTTCTGTAGCCGATGGAAGACTTGCCGAATACCCAAAAGCGCCTAAACGCTCACGTGCCTGGGCAAGAGCAGTAGAATCTGCGCCCTGGCTTTGTAGGTTTTGTTCTTGTTGCGGTGGCTGGTTGGAATCTGTATTTCCTGGAACTTCAACCTGTTCGGTTTCTTGCTGTGGGTCTACTGCTTCTTCTGAAGCGCTATTGGTGTATAACATCCAAATTAAGATTCCACCAATAAGTATAAATCCAATTAAGGACTGAACATCAAATTTCTTTTCTTCCATGCTTTTCTAAACTATAACTTGCTTTTGGTCAATAAGTCGGCCATTATTGATTTTATGCCAGACTGGCATTTTCTTTATTTTTTGAAAAATCGTATGCTGCCTTAATAAAGGCGATAAATACGGGATGCGGAGTAGCAACCGTACTTTTATATTCGGGGTGATATTGTACCCCTACAAACCATGGATGGTCTTTTAATTCTACCACTTCTACCAGGCCTGTTTCTGGGTTAATTCCTGTGCTTAGCATTCCAGATTTCTCAAGCTCGTCTTTGTATTTGTTGTTATATTCATAACGATGGCGATGCCTCTCTTTGATCTCGGTTTTGCCGTAAGCTTTTTGAATTTTAGAACCTTCGGTAAGCTTGCAGTCCCAGGCTCCAAGTCGCATTGTTCCGCCTTTGTGAGTTACTTCTTTTTGCTCTTCCATAAGATCTATAACCGGGTGTTTGGTTTTAGGATCCATTTCGGTAGAATTGGCAGTTTTTAACTTTAATACGTTTCTTGCAAATTCAATTACTGCCATTTGCATTCCTAAACAAATACCTAAAAATGGCAAATTATGTTCTCGTGCATATTTAACGGCATCAATTTTTCCTTCTACACCGCGTTCGCCAAATCCGGGCGCAACCAAAACTCCGTCTAAATTCGCGAATTTATGGTCTATAGTATTTTCATTTATAAATTCTGAATGAATACTTTCTACATTCACCTTCACTTCATTCTCGGCACCTGCGTGTATAAAAGCTTCAAGAATAGATTTATAAGAATCTTGTAATTCTACATATTTTCCAATTAGACCAATGGTGATTTCGGCTTTAGGGTTTTTGTGTCTATCCAAAAACTGGTTCCACCTGTCTAAATTTGGAGTAGTATCATCTGGTAAATGTAATTTCTTTAAGGTTACAGTATCCAGGCCTTCTTTTAGCATTAAATTAGGGACATCGTAAATAGTAGCCGCATCAATACTTTGAATTACTGCTTCCTGTCTTACGTTACAGAAAATAGCCAGTTTACGACGAATATCGTCTGAAAGTTCATGCTCTGTTCTACAAACCAGGATATCGGCTTTAAGTCCACTTTCCATCAAAGTTTTTACACTATGCTGGGTTGGTTTGGTTTTAAGCTCACCTGCGGCGGCAAGATAAGGGACAAGGGTAAGATGAATAATTAAAGCATTTTCATCGCCTAATTCCCATTTCAATTGACGTACCGCTTCAATGTACGGCAGGGATTCAATATCACCTACAGTGCCACCAATTTCAGTAATTACGATATCATACTCACCATTTTGACCTAAAATTTGGATTCGGTCTTTTATTTCGTTGGTAATATGAGGAACCACCTGAACGGTTTTTCCTAAAAATTCCCCACGGCGTTCTTTTTCAATAACACTTTGGTAGATACGGCCGGTAGTTACATTGTTTGCCTGGGAAGTATTTACATTTAAAAAACGTTCGTAGTGACCAAGGTCAAGATCGGTTTCGGCACCATCTTCGGTAACATAGCATTCGCCGTGTTCGTAAGGGTTAAGGGTGCCTGGATCTACGTTAATATAAGGGTCGAGTTTCTGAATAGTGGTTCTAAATCCACGCGCTTGTAATAATTTTGCCAGTGAAGCTGCTATAATCCCTTTCCCTAGAGAAGAAGAAACGCCGCCGGTGACAAAAATATACTTGGTTTCGGCCATCTTTGAAGTGTTTGTTGCGTTGTTTTATTCAGGGCGCTAAATTACAAAGAAGAATAGAAAAGGCGTTAATTTTAAACCTAATATTTTAAAAGTTAAAACCAGGTTTTTAACTGCGGAAAATTCAGGGTTTTGGAAACTTTCTTCTTATATCTCTAAGCAATTGCTCCATCCCGTTAAGTTTAAGTTCAAACACCTCGCTCATTTGTTGGCCAAGCTTACCTTCAGGGAAACCTTTTTGCCGATACCAGACCAAATAATATTCGGGAATGTCGCTTAAAAAATAGCCTTTGTATTTGCCAAAATGCATTTTAGCGTGGGCGAGTTCTAAAAGTGCTTTATGGTTGGGTTGTATGCTCATTTACTCGATAATCGAGTTTTAATTATTGCCTTGTGAAAAATACTTCTTGAGTTTAATCAAAAGTATTTTATTGCTGTTGCAAAAGTGGTTGAAGTTTCTTGAATTTATCTTTGTTCAGTGGTTTTTCTACATATTTTATCACCGAATCATATTCTTTAGCCCGGTTTTGATCTATGGTGCTGGTGCTAGAAGTAAGGATAATAATTCTATGTTCTTGAGATTTAGATTTTAGATAATCTAAAAATTCCCATCCGTTCATTTCTGGCATATTTAAATCTAAAAAAATGAACGTGTTTTGTTTATCTTCCAAATATACCAAAGCCTCTTCAGGATTGGTGAAGTCTATAACATCTTCATTATAACCTTCAATTTCCAGGAGTTTTCGCGTGATAAAATTGGCTATGGGCTGGTCGTCTACCAGTATAATGGTGCTCATAACTCGTTTGCTTTTAATTGATTCAATTCGGTAGTGGCCATTTTAATTACTTCTTGCAAAACCTGATCCATTTCTTCTGAAGACTGTTTGAGTTTTGGCAGAAGTTCTTCCCTGCAGGTTGCATCATCAAAAACATCATAAAGTTGAACTATACCCTGAATTCTGGATAAAGGTTCCCTTACATTATGAGCGTTTAAAGCCGAAATGCGTAATAATTTCTCGTTTTTTTCTACTACTTCTTTAGTACGATCGGCAATAGTTTGTTTTTGATTCTCTACGATCTGGTTGATCTTTCTATTCTGATTTTTAATAATGTCTAAAGCCTGAAGAAGGGATTTATTTTTACTGTCTAATTCTTCTTTAAGATAGATTTCCTGGAATTTAGCCTGGAAACTGTCGCTTATCAATTTCAACATTTCAATATCTCCAGTATCAAAGGCTTTATTCTCATCGGCAACCAGGGAAACGGTAAAATCTATATCCATTTTCTTAAAGGTCCAGCTCCAGAGAAAAGGCGACTCTAAAATTGTTTCAGAAATTTTTTTGCTTAATTCAATTGGAATCTTTTCGGTTCTAATAGGAATATTGTCTTCCAGGATCTTTATTTCATATGGAAGCAGATTTTCTTTCGGAACAATTTCAAACTCTCCTTTTGAATTACATTGGCAGTAAACCAGGTAAGAACCAGCCTGATTAACACTAATCCTGAATAGATGGAAATTCAGCAAATATTTTAAGAAACGCTCGGAAACCTTAGAGACTTCTTCTAAACTCTTACAACGATTTAAGTTGTTGCTGAATTTAGAAAAAGTTTCATAAGTAATTCTGTAAACCCGCGAGTTCCTATCCTGTAGGGATTCCATAAATGTTATTCTGGAGTTTCCAGTAATTCGTTGTCTATTTTGATGCCGGAAACATCAGCTATGGTATTCAGCATGTTTACTAAATCGGCCTGTGCCATCAATTCCTGAACTTCCTTTTCGGTGAAACCTGCTTTTTCCAATTCCTGGAAATCTTCATCAGATACTTCACTGTGGTTTAGGGCTGCATTGGTAACAATTTTCACCGCTGTTCTAAAACTGGCCGGCATAGATGGAGAATCAATATTTTCGGTAGCTTTAAAACCTTCTTCCTCAGAGATCATGGCGCTCATACTATCAGCAAAAATACCGTGAGCGTGTGAGCAGTAATTGCAACCACGTTGCTTTGAGACATTATAAATAATAAGTTGCTTAAGTACATTTGGCACTTCACCTTCCATCAAGGTGCTTTTTAATTTTCCCCAATTTCCTTTTAATAAAGTAGCGTTATTCCCCTGGCATTTAAACCAATTAAGAACAAAAGGCAATTGAAGGGTCTTTTTGGTATCATCATAAATAGCCTGAACTTCTGGTGAGGCTTCTTCATAAGAAACCATTGGATATCGTGAGGTTAAATTCATTGTAGTAAAAATTTGAAATAAGATTTAGGGTTTTAAATATTTGACAAAATAAGTTAAAATTATAAAGCGACCTAAAAAAAACCTTTCCTGTTTGGGATTATTTAACAGATACTTCAAAAGTTTAAAAATCTATGGAACAAATTCGAAAATCATATTTTTGCTCGAGAATCAAGATTTAAAATTGGTCCCGAAGATTAGGGACATCTCGGAAATTAAAAAAATACAGTTAATACCTCGCAGGCTTGCCTCGAGATAGTTTCGTTTAGATTTTATACAATGAAATATCAATATCAAATTAGAGTAAGCCCGGCAGAAGCAGCAAACGAAGCACAAATTAAAAGAGCTGTTTCCCGCCACGGCAGTATTCCGCTGAAAGAAATAACCGCTATAAATATATTAAAGCGATCTATAGATGCCAGGCAACGGGCGGTAAAGATCAATTTAAAGGTAGAGGTCTATGTGAATGAGGAATTCAAAGAAGAGAAGATTCGCCTGCCAGAATATCAAAATGTAAAGAATAACGAAGAAATTATTATAGTAGGAGCAGGGCCTGCCGGATTATTCGCTGCCTTACGTTGTATTGAGCTGGGATTTAAACCCATAATTATTGAACGTGGCAAAGACGTTAGAACTCGTCGTCGGGATTTAAAGGCCTTAAATATTGAGCATATTGTGGACGAAGACTCTAACTACTGTTTTGGCGAAGGCGGTGCAGGTACTTATAGTGATGGTAAACTTTATACCCGATCTAAAAAACGCGGTGATGTAGACCGAATTTTAAAATTACTTGTAGGTTTTGGCGCGACCCCAGAGATTATGGTTGAGGCGCACCCTCATATAGGAACTAATAAACTTCCGGCAATTATTGCAGATATTCGTGAACTTATTACTGCCTGTGGAGGAGAAGTTCTTTTTGAAACCCGGCTAACCGATATTCTTATTAAAGATAATGAAGTAGCAGGCATAAAAACTCTAAGCGGGGAAAGTATTAAGGCGAAAAAGATCATCCTGGCTACGGGACATTCGGCAAGGGATATTTTTGAACTTTTACACCGAAAAAATATAAAAATTGAAGCCAAGGCTTTTGCCCTTGGGGTAAGGGTAGAACATCCGCAAGAACTTATAGATCAAATTCAATATAATTGTGATTCCAGGGGAGAATTTCTTCCGCCTTCACCTTATAGTATCGTTAAACAGGTAAATGGTAGGGGAATGTATTCGTTTTGTATGTGCCCAGGCGGAATAATCGCTCCCTGTGCAACTTCTCCGGGAGAGGTAGTAACCAATGGCTGGTCTCCCAGTAAGCGCGATCAACCAACGGCTAATTCTGGAATTGTAGTAGAATTAAGACTTTCAGACTTTATAAATTTTGAAAAGAATCCATTGGCGGCAATGGAATTTCAAAAACAAATTGAGCAAAAAGCCTGGTTGGAAGGCGGAAGCACCCAAAAAGTTCCGGCGCAACGCTTAGTAGATTTTACGCAGGGAAAAATATCTGGAAATCTGCCGGTAACTTCTTACAAGCCCGGGGTGACTTCTGTTGATTTAGGAAATGTATTTCCCGAGTTTATTCATAAAACTTTACAGGAAGGCTTTAAGGAATTCAATAAAAGTATGCGTGGTTTTTTAACTAACGATGCTGTGGTTCACGCCCCCGAATCCAGAACTTCTTCTCCGGTAAGAATTCCCCGAGATCCTTACAGTTTTGAGCATATACAAATAAAAGGACTTTACCCTTGCGGGGAAGGTGCCGGTTATGCAGGTGGTATCATTTCTGCCGCTATAGATGGAGAAAGGTGCGCCGAAAAATGTGTGGAGAGTTTACAAAACTCTTAGGGAGCTGAAAGGTTAAATTCTTGATAATTGTCAAGACATTAATAGTGTTGATTTTGGTTTTTTTTATCTTCATTTTTTGAAAACAACCACCGATAAAAACCAGAATTATGCCCATAGTAGGTTCCTTAATAAAAAGTCTTATAGATCTTCGCGATACCATAGTTTCCGAACCCGAAGCTGAAGAAGCACAACAAGAAGTACTTGCCAAATTGCTTAAAAAAGCAAAGGATACACAGTTTGGAAAATATTACGATTTTGAGTCGATTTTAAAAGCCGACGATATTCAAAAAACTTTTGCTGAAAAGGTTCCATACTTCGATTATAATAAATTAAATGAAGAATGGTGGCACAAGTTGCACGATGGTGAGAAAGATGTGACCTGGCCGGGAAGGCCGCCTTATTTCGCGGTGAGTTCTGGAACCACGGGAAAATCTAGTAAACGTATTCCCGTAACCGATGAAATGCTGGAATCTATAAGAAAAGCAGGGATTAAGCAGGTAAGTGCCCTGAGTAATTTTGATCTTCCGCCAGATTTCTTTGAAAAAGAAATTATGATGCTTGGTAGTTCTACAGATCTGGAAAAAGAAGGTGATCATGAAGAAGGTGAAATTAGCGGAATTAGCGCCAGTAATATTCCTTTCTGGTTTCGAGGTTATTACAAGCCCGGAGAAGAAATCTCTAAGATTGAAGAATGGGATGAGCGAGTACAACGCATAGCCGAAAATGCTAAAAACTGGGATATTGGTGCATTAAGCGGCATTCCTTCCTGGTTAGAATTAATGATGAAAAAGGTTATTGAATATAATAACCTTGATAATATTCATGATATCTGGCCAAACCTGCAGGTTTATGCTTCAGGAGGTGTTGCTTTTGAACCTTATGAAAAGAGTTTTAATGCGTTATTGGCACGACCTATTACCGTTATTGATACTTACCTTGCTTCAGAAGGATTTTTGGCGGTACAGGCAAGACCTGATACGAATGCGATGAAACTTATTCTGGATAACGGAATTTACTTCGAATTTGTTCCGTTTAAAGCCGAATATATTAATCAGGACGGTTCTATAGTAGATGATGCGCCGGTGATCTCTTTAGATGAAGTTGAAGAAGAAAAAGATTATGTATTGCTTATTAGTACGGTTTCCGGTGCGTGGAGATATCTTATTGGAGATACCATTAAATTTACCGATGTAAAGCGGAAGGAAATTCGCATTACCGGAAGAACAAAATTCTTTTTAAATGTGGTTGGTTCTCAACTTTCAGTAAATAAAATGAATGATGCCGTACAGGAGCTAGAGGAAAAATTTGATATTAAAATTCCTGAATTTACCCTTGCAGCCGTAAGGATTGATGGTGAATTTCATCACCACTGGTATTTAGGAACCGAAGGCAAAACTTCAGAAGAAGAACTTAAAGAGGCTCTAGATGAATCGCTGAAAAATGCTAATAAGAATTATAAGGTAGCTCGTTCTAAAGCTTTAAAAGGGGTGAAGGTGACCAAAATTCATCCAGATATTTTCCCGGAATGGAGTGCTGCCAATAAGAAAAAAGGTGGGCAGGTGAAAATGGAAAAGGTTATGGACGAAGAGAAATTTGCGAAGTGGGAGAAATTCGTTGGCGAAAAAAACGCTTAATCGTCGTCTTCACCTATTTCGTCAATTAAAGCCATAATTTCCTCTTGCGAAAGATATAATTTCTTGATTCGCTCCTTGTATGAATCTGCAAGATGCGTGTGGTTTAAGATGAAATCCTTAGTGGCGATAATATATTTACCAAGGCCGTGGTTTACCGCATAGGTGTCTGCGGCTCTTTCGGCTTCCTGAATATATTTTTTTGAAGTTAAATATTTAATACCAAACCAAACCATGTTTGCCGCACTGCGCTCGCGATAATCCATAATATGACCCAACTCGTGACCAATCCAACCAATTAAGACTTCTGAAGGAACATTTTTTACATCAAAGATTTCATCTTCAATCTTAATGTGTTCACTTATCATTACAAAATAAGAACGATTTTTCTTGTTTTTTAGTAAACCCGAAAGTTTTGGCTGGGCCTGCATAAAAGATTTCTGGATCTTCTTTTTAAATTTAAATTCAATAGGAGTATCTTTTAATTCGGGGTAATGAGAAAGTGCAACATAGGTTTCACGCCATATTTCATCGGGTACTACTTTGTTTTCAAATTTTAAAGTGTCTTTTTGTTTCATGGTTTTTTGTGCGTACAGAGCACTCCAATTTAATTGAGAAATTAAAATTGAAGCTATTAATATAAAGTAAGTTTTAGGCCCAGATTTCAAATTGAATTTCTTTTTAGAATCTATCTAAAAATATAGCCTACTTGCGCTGTTGTACCAAAAATCAAGTTATAAAATAAACATAAAAAAGGCCATCTAAGAAGATGACCTTTTTATTAGATTTCTAAAAACTATTTAGAAATTATCCTTGCATTAGCTGTTGTAAACGCTGTTGTAATTCGGTATCGGTTTGAAGCGCCATCGCGATTTTCTCGTAACGTTCAACCTCAAGACCTTGTTCTGAAATAGCGTTTTCCATTTCTTTTTGAAATTCGCCTTGCATACTTTCAATTTCTGCAACTACTTCTTTGTGCTTTTTCTTCTCTTCCTCAGTTGCGTCACTTTCAGTATTTGGGTCTAAAGCCGCCTGGTGAATTTCATTAAAACGTTGAATATCAAATCCGCTATCTTCAACTTTCTTCGCCATTGCTTTTTGTGCTTCCTGGTTCACCATTCTAATTCTTTGGTAAGCATCAGCAAATTTAGAAAGCTCTTCGTCGCTAACATCTACTTCTACAGCTTGTTGCTGTTGTTGCGGTAATTGCTGGGTTTGAGCAAATACACTTGCTGTACCTAAAAGGGCGAAAGCGAATAATAAACCTGCAATCTTCTTTGATTTAATCATAATCTTTGTTTAAATTTTTAAATGACTCGCAATCTATAAATACACTATTGCTATTCAAAAAATATTGCTGATTAATTTATGTTTTTTAGAGAAGCTTAACTCAATTAAGGCTGCTGTTAACATGTTTTGCCTAATTGGTCAGTTTTTTATTTTAAGATTTATGATGAATGGAACAATTGAATGTTTGACTCAAGTAAATGCTTTGTATAATAAACTTTGTAATGATCTTAAATTCAGTCTATTGATTGGTTTTTTAAATTTTAAAAGCCCCGTGCAGAGATCACTTCAAGTTTAATGGGTTCGCCAATATTTTCTTCTATTTCTTTTTTAATTTCCCTAATCTCATCACCTTCCAGCTTATCTGGGCCAACCAGCGTTAGGGAAACTCGTAGCGGTTCTTCAAACCTCACGCTCACATTTCTAATTACCAGTTCATTTATTGTAGATCCTTCTAATTGACGGGTGATATTAGCTTCTTTTTTTATTCGGTTAAAGGAAAGCGAAAGTGGCACCATGACCATTCCAATTAAAATTAGGGTATAAATTAACCCGATCCTGGCTCTTCTAAATGGCGCAAAGCCAAGGAAAAGAAAGGTGATGCCGGCAAACATAATAATTCCGGCAAGGTTGGTTAAATACAGTAAAAACGCTCCTGAAAATACTGCCCAGTCCCACCAGCCAATTCCAATTCCCGCTACTGCCAGTGGAGGTACTAATGCTACCGCAATTGCAACACCAGCCAGGCTTTTAGCAATGCCTTCTTTGGCGTGAGCATAAGCTGCAGCAATACCTGAAGCTACGGCAATTCCCATATCTAAAAGAGTAGGAGAGAGCCGGGCATCTATTTCAGAAGTAATTATTTTAATTGGAATAATAAGACTAACTCCTGCCGAAAATAATAAACAAACTCCCGTACCAATAAGAATGGTTATAAGCCCCTGGTTAAGCATATTCTTATCGTAACGTACCATTCCCATTGCAAATGATACAATGGGAGAAATAATTGGCGCCAGTATCATCGCTCCAATTATTACCGGAGAGGAATCTCCAAAAAGCCCAAAAGTTGCAATTAAAGTAGAAAGGATCATCATAACTACATAAACCGAACTGATTTTAGAATTTTCTCGCAACACTTTAAACAATTCCTGAAATTCTTCGGTAGTAGCCCTTGGATATATCGGAAGGGTACGTTTGGTTAATTCCTCTCGTTTTTCACCAGTTGGTAAAGTATTGGTTTGAATGCTTTTTTTGAGATTTGCTTCATCTTTCTGGGTGTCGTATTTACTGGATTGTGCGAGACATAATGATTCCTGATCTACCCTGAGAGTTATTTCTTCAGCTTGCTCTTTCTCGCCATCTATTGTGAACTCAATAGCGGAATTGTTTTTTATTTTAAGTTTATGAATTCTTATTCTTCCTATAAAAGACGGGGTTTTATTGAGCTGTTTTCCGCCGGGGAGTAAACTGCGCAATAAAAACCAGATTAATTGTAACAAATTGGTAGGCGAAAGAATAAGCGCGCTAAACAAACCATCGTTTAGCGAACTATCTGAAACCAGCCTCCTGGAAACTACGGAGCTGAGTGCGTGTTCTACTACAATTATTCCCAGCGCCGAGGTGCGAATTATTTTTTCATCTTCTGAAGTTAACTCGTAAGAATTATGAGAAAGAGAGGATACGTGCCTAATATTTTTAAAGAAGGATAGCACCTCCCGAAAGACATTGTTATTCTGATGGTCTTCCGTAAAAATAAAAACGTTCCCAATATTCACCGATTGGAAAACGGGAATATCATTGCAGAAAAGCATATCCAGTTTATGCACCTCTTTATTATTGAGAATTTCTTCGATAACTTTTTCGGGATCTTCTGAAATACCTAAACCTTTGGTAGTATAAGTATTTTCGGGATGAGGTAAAATACCAATATTAATATTTTCCTGTGTCGCCCTTGGTAAAAACTCTCTTAGATTTTCATCGCTTAAATAGGTGACTATAATATCATTTTCTCCTCGTTTAAAGTCAGTTTCAGGATAGCTTAAAATCTCTTTTTTGGTATTTTCTAATAATGGAAAGATGTCTTCTTCCATTTTTTCCCTATCCTCAGGATGATGTAAAATATACAGCATAGTCAGTTATTGCGATTGCAAGACCAAGATAAGGCTTTTTGAAATCGGTACTAAATGTTTAACCGGAGTTTTAGAGTTTACTCGATAATCGAGATTAAATGATTCGAGTCTTGCCTCGAAAAAAATTACATTTTCCAATCGTAAAACTTAGTGAACTTGCTTCGAAGTAGTTTACCTGAGCAACTCTATTCTTCTTCTTTTAAGTATTTATCCAGAAATTCCCTGATTTGCCTGTAAGCTTTAATTTCATTTTCTTTTTTGATAAATCCGTGGCCCTCATCTTCAAAAACAATGTATTCTACTGGTACATCATTTTCCTTTAAAGCGGCTACAATTTCATCAGATTCTACCTGGAGTACCCTGGGGTCGTTTGCTCCTTGTAAAACCATAACGGGATTTTTAACCTGGTCAGCATGAAAAAGCGGTGATTTATTATATAGAGCTATAGAATCTTTTACCGGGTCACCCATTTCCTCATAAAGTGCCTCACGAAAAGCTTCCCAGTAAGGAGGGATAGATTTTAAGGTGCGCAGCCAGTTGGTAACACCAAAAATATTTACTCCCGCCTCAAACTCATCTGGAGTAAAGGTCATGGCGGCCATCGTCATATATCCACCATAGCTGCCGCCTATTATTCCTATTTTATCAGCGTCTATATATTCTTGATCTTGAAGCCATTTTTTGCCCCAAATACAATCTTTAAGATCTTCATCACCATGTTTTTTATCATCCATTCTAAAAAAGGTTTTTCCATAACCGCTACTGCCACGGTTATTTACCGCAAGTATCGCATATCCCTGATTTACCAAATATTGAATTAATGCAGAATAACCTACTCGCGATTGACCGCCCGGGCCACCATGCACCCAAACCAATGCCGGTACTTTGTTATTTTCTGAAGCTTGATGAGGTTTGTAATAAATAGCTGGAATCTCCAGGCCATCAAAAGATTTGTAGCGAACAACTTCAGCCGAAACCAAATCTTCAGCATCTATTTCAGGGTTTAAGGTGTTGGTTAATTTCTTTAGGTCTCCAGATGAAAAATCATACACATAAAGATTATTTGGAGCCTTGGCGGTACCAATGGTAAGCCTCATTAATTCTTCGCTATCTGAAATATTTACGGCTACAATATCTTCATTTTGCATATCTGGAAGATCTACTTCTTCACCGGTTTGCGTATTGTTAATTATCAAACTATTCTTGCCATCTTCATTAATTCCTATTACACGGTATTTATCATTTTCACTGAGGTAACTGTACATTACATCCCAGTTGGTTTCAAACAGATTGGCGCTTTTTTTGGTTTCTATATTGTATTCAATTAGGCTTTTAAATTCTCGTCCGGCGTTAGTAATGTAATAGAAGTGCTCATCATTTTTATCAAAACCCGAAGCCGAATATTGTGCAGCTTCCGCTGAAAGCTCTGTCATTTCTTTGGTTTGAAGATCATAAAGAAAGAGCTTGTTTTCACTGGTAGTGATTGATTTTGAGAGTGCCAGGAGTAGCCCATTGTGAGAAATATCCTCTACCGTAAGATTTTCTTCATTTTTATAGATCATTTCGCTTTCCAGACTCTGCATATTCATTTCATAGAGGTCAAAAAATTGTGGGTTTCTTTTATTTGAAATATAATGGAAGCCAGATTTATCTTTATTCCAACCTGCAAATTGTGCTTTTTCATTTTCACCCGGGGTTAGATCTGTGGAATTTCCGTTTTCTTCCAATAGGTAAATATGATTGATCTCGTTACCGCCTTTATCTGCGGAATAAAGCATATTCTCTGAATTTGGAACATAATCTATAGCGAAGTAAGAATCTTCTTTAGAGTTAGTGATTTGTTGCATTTCTGCGTTCGAAATATCAATTTCAAATAGATTAAATATTCCACTTTTATCTGAACTTACCAGCAATTTGTCTTCATCAGGAGAAAAATAACCTCCCGCTATTCGAGTGTTTTCATAAAATTGTTCAATGGTATAATCTTTTGGTTGGATTGCTTCCTGTGCGAGTAATGGCAGGCTAACAAAAGCCAGGAGATAAATTAAGAGCTTCATAATTATAAGTTTTGGTTAGTGATGTATTCTGATTATCAACGAACTATGCTGAATAAATTTACGTAATTTTCATTATAATATATCAAAGAGTATTTTTTTTGTAAGAAAGTAGGTTTATTGCTACTTTGAAGAAAATTTTTTTGGAGATGAAGAATAGAGGCTCAGCTATAATCATATTATTTTCAGCTAAATCAGCTGCAAAACCTTTTAAGCTTAGAAAAGATCACGATACCATTAGGGTAAAAGATCTAAAGACTTCAGTGAATTTTTACAAAAATATTCTTGGGTTAGAACAAATAGATAATGGCGGCCTGGGAGACCATATTAAATGGTTTCAGCTAGATAATAAAGTACAGTTGCATTTAGTGGAAAGCGATGCGCGAATAGAAAAGCATAAAGGTTTTCATTCTGCTTTTAATACT
>VMHT01124037.1_pt1 | contig 24118 bp, 31 predicted proteins | sample 4693611 | NCBI WGS metagenome assembly VMHT01 (sample SAMN12280063, study PRJNA550983) | marine metagenome | isolation source: seawater sampled from same location over 5 years 0.02-0.2 micron viral filtrate | place: USA: collected off the coast of southern California halfway between the port... ...
GCCATAGTCCTCCTCAGGCATGACCTCGACTGGTGTCATGCCGAAAGCAATCACGGCTTTCTGTTTATCATCCAGGGTCATGTATTTTGTGTACCCTGCAACCTTACCAAATTCTGCGGCTAATTCGCCTAAGTCATGCTTGTCCATCTATGCGCTCTCCTTCTCATACTGTGCCCAGACTTTTTTCTTGTAGGCCTTGTAAGCCTCAAGCGTTACGAACCGCGTCCCGCTGTGGCCCTCGAACTTTTGGCCTATGATTTTCGGTGTCAGATTAAAGACCCGCCCATCAGCCATCTCGTAAGTGTAGACGTATTCATCGTAAACACAGGGCCGGACATGGGTTATCTTGCCCCAGCCGCTGCGGTTGGCCATGTCGCCCGTGTAATAGATTTCCTGTCCTACCTCGTACATCAGCTAGCTACTCCATTTGTTTCCCAGTTATAAATCCCAATGGCCTCATCAATGATGACATCATCGAAGGGCATACCGTTCCCGCCCTTGATTTTGGTCTCATCGGCGAGGCCATACATATTCATGACATAGCCAAGGGTCTTTGCGTCACTGACCTGGGCAACCATGCCCTCGCCTACAAAGACCCGAACAACGCCATCAGCGATGACTTCAAAGTGTGTAATCATGGTGGGCGCAGTTGTTGGGGTGGCAACAACCCCGTTCCCAATATAAATTCCTGTCGCCCAGTCGGGCTTTACTTGTGGTGTCTTAGGCATTGGCAGTCTCCCGCTCGCCCCAAGCGGGGCCGTTCTTGTGTTTTCCACTCTCGAAATATGGGCACTCGTCCCAGGTGGTCGTGGCTGTGTCCATCTCAAATTTGATTTCTGCCACGACCTCGGCCTTGGTCATCTCATTCTCAAAGGGCTGGTTCACATAACAGGTAGTCCCTTGCATGGTGGTCATGGGCAACTTGAACAGGATGTCGATGGTCTCGCCATTCCAGTCATAGTCGGCAATCCACTCCCACCGCTTTTTGCCCAAGACTTTTTTCATGTCGGCTTCTGTGTACATTAAGCAGTCTCCTCAATAATTGCCGCGATTTTCTGGCCAGGAACGTAGTCAGGAAGGACCAGTTCCAGGGCTTTTGCAGGGTCCTTTGTGTGCATGAAGTACACATCAAAGTTGTTGATGAATGGGAAAAGCATTTTGTCCTGCATCATGATTCCCCGAATCCGCAACGCTCTTTTTTCTGCTTTAGTCATCACTTTCTCCTGTTGTTCATCTCTCTTACACCTTCAATATAAGTGCGTTACAGTTGTATTACAATAGCTAAATGGTACTTTTATACAATTTTTTTTAAAAAGGTGTGAAAATGGACGTACAGCAACAGCAGCTTTACCTCTCTAAATCATTGAGAGAACTGCTAAAATCGGCGGCAAAGAGCCAAAGGCGTAGTGTCTCAAGTTTGGCTGAAGAATTGCTGACAGAGGGTCTTGCCAGACGTGAGAGTGATTTCAATAGCCATAAGACCCAGCTTCAACATCTAGAAAATATTGCAAAGAGCGTCAGATGACCAGCCGGAACAAGCGGCGGGGCTATGAACTCGAAAAAGAAGTGCAAGATTTCTGGACCAAATTAGGCGTCCCCTGTCACCGCATCCTGGGGTCAGGCGCATTTAAGAATTACTCCGCAGACCTGGCGGGAGACCTCAAACTAAATGGGCTCCTGGTCGAGTGTAAGCGGCGTAAGGGTGGTAGCGGCTTCAAGAGCCTCTACGACTGGTTCGAGCAAGATGAGGCTGATTTATTAGTGGTCAGAGCAGACCGCAAGCCTCGCTTGTACATTATCCCAGAACCCTTGATGGCCATCATGGCTATCAAAATGGGCTGGGTTCAAAAAGAAAACGAGCAAGGAGAAATAGGAAATGCTTGATTTAGATAATGGTTCCGGCGGTGAGTACATCCGCTTCAAGCCTTCAGTAAACGCCTGGTATATTGACGGGGAAGAGTTTGCCCTCAAGGGTATGTCTCTCAATCCTGACTCACTGAAGACAGGCTGGGGCCTTATTCAAGAGGGTGAAGCCCCTCAGTGGGTGTGGGACGAACAAGTTGGCGTCAAAGGCCCACGGCCAGACGGTGAATATAAGCGTGGCTTTAGTGTGATGGTTTACATCAAGGACCTGGGCTGGCGCGAGTGGTCATCTAACGGGGCTGGCGTCAACAAGGGCCTCAGCGGTGTCTGGAAGTCTATTCATGATGGCATGAAGGACAACCAGGGCAAGGTTGCGGGGCTGAAATACACTGGCTCCACCGCTGACACCAGCGGCAAGGGTGCAACTCGCATCCCAAATTTCGAGTTGGTCAAATGGAATGATATGCCTCAGGCAGATACACCCCCTGCCCCTGAGCCAAAAGAGGCCCAGGAAGATGATGAGCCGTTATTCTAGCCAGTGCCTGGGGTGGAGGGTTTAGGCTCTCCGCCCCTTTTTTTGGGGTGATTATGTCAGAGATTTCACAACATATAGAGACAGTCGCAAAGGCTTTATTGGGAGAGCCGAACCCGAAACTGTCCAGTTCAAGCGAATTACGCTGGGGAAATCATGGGTCAATGTCAGTAGACCTGGCAAAAGGCACCTGGTTCGACCATGAAAATGATACAGGCGGCGGGGTCATTGACCTTATCCGCAGAGATAATCCTTTAGCAGATATAAATGATGTCCTGGAAGGCCTGGGCATTGAGACCGACAAGCCGCAGCGCAACGGTCATGACACTATCAGGACTTCCCTGGTAGCGACCTATCCTTATGTCAATGAGGACGGCGAGGTTACATATGAGGTGTTACGGTTCGAGCCTAAGACCTTCCGGCAGAGGCGTGTGGTCAATGGCAAAACGACCTGGGGCCTGGGTGATACTGAGCCCCTGCCCTATAAACTGCCGGACATCATCAGCAATCCAGACAAGCCTGTACTGGTGGTCGAGGGTGAGAAGGACGCTGATGCGCTAACGCACCTGGGCTTTGTTGCGACTTGTAACAGTGGCGGGGCTGGCAAGTGGGCTGAAAGCCTCAACAGATACTTTACAGGGCGTGATATTATTATTCTGCCGGACAATGACCAGGCCGGAGAAAAGCACGTTAAGACTATCCTGGGCAATCTCCAGGGCATAGCTAGGCGCATAAAGGTCGTCAGGTTGCCCGTAAAGGACAAGGGCGATGTCTCCGACTGGTTGCACCAGGGCGGCGATGCAAAGGCCCTCAGGGACCTGATAAAGGCCGCACAAGAGGTAACTGAGCGGGTCACACCCCTGCCCGTCCTTACGCTGGGTGATATTGCACAGCTTCCGCCTGTAGAATGGCTAGTAGAAGGGCTGATGCCGGAGAAAAGCCTGACCATGATGTATGGAGAGCCTGGCTGCGGTAAGACTTTCATTGCCCTGGATATGGCCTTGAGTGTTGCCCATCAGGTGGCTTGGCAGTCACAGACTGTTACAGGTGGCCAGGTTGTATATGTGGCGGGTGAAGGTGTCGGCGGTCTCAAAAAGAGAATAGCTGCCTGGCATATACATAAAGGGTTGAGCCAACAGGCCCCGTTTGTCGTGGTTCCCAGTGCGGTTGACCTGTTAGATGAACATAACACGGCTGACCTTCACCTGACTATCCAGGCTGTAGCTGACGGGCCTGTCTCCCTGGTGATATTCGACACACTGGCCAGAAGCATGACAGGCGATGAGAACTCTTCCCAGGACATAGGCCAGGCCATCAGGGCTATGGATGGCGTCAGAGAGGCGTTCAACTGCTGTGTCATGTCTATTCATCACAGTGGCAAGGATAGTGCCAGAGGAGCCAGGGGCAGTTCTGCAATCCTGGGAGCCGTTGACGCATCTATGAAGGTGGAGCGGGTTGGAGAGACAGTCAGCCTGGTTGTAGAGAAGCAAAAGGACGCTGAGATGCTGGACCCAATATGGATGAACACAGTCAGCGTAGAGGTAGAAACTGACGCCCTCGCCCTGGATGTAGAGACAAGCCTGGTTCTGGATAGGACAGACCAGCAGCCAAGCGGCAACACAAGCAAGCTGAGACCAGCGCAGAAAGCTGTCCTGGATGCACTGACTGAGGCCCTGCTGAAACATGGCGGACCATCGCCAGGCGGAGAGAACTACCCCAGCAACGTGACTGTGGTCCAGGAGAATTATTGGCGTCAAGTTGCCCTGGCTAAGAGCATATCAACGGGCAATCCTGATGCCGAAAGGAAGGCTTTTAGCCGCGCTGCTGAGGTGCTTGTTCAGAAGAAAATCGTGGCAAAATGGCAGAATCTGGTCTGGAAGACACAGTGAACAAAAGGTGAATCGGCGGGACAAATGGGATTTTTAGCAATGTCGGGCTGGACAAGCGTGGGACAAAGGAGTGGGACAAAATGTCCGCAATGAAAACAAGAGGTTACGGCAAACGGGACAAGCGTGGGACAAATGTCCGACAGACGGGACGGACAGGACACTCTCTAGAGTCCTGTCCCACTGTCCCAATGTCCGCCGAAACCAGGTTAGTTGTAGAGGCTCATGACATGGTTGCGAGAGAGATGGAATTGAAGTGGGGGGTCGGAAGGTTGCAGCGTCTGGTTGATGATGCGCTGGGCCAGAAGTTCCAGGCTCAACTCGACAAGTTTAATATTGCTCTGGCCAGGAATGATGAAGCTGACATCCGAAAGCATGGGGCTTCTATGAAGAGGGCTTACGATGTCCTGGACAAAGAGGCTGAGAAGCTGGGCTGTAAAACGATTGACCCGAATGATTACTGGGAGATGAAACACCCCAGGGCAGAAGGGATTACAATACGCCTGGTCAGAACCGCTGAAGAGATGCCTGTGATGAAGCCTGACGGCGTGGCTTATGTCTGCGCTGAGGAGATGATTGAGTTTGTGCCGCCTACTGTGTTGATGATTAAAGAGGCTTTCGGTGGTGCCAAAGTAACTGACATGAAACCAAAGGATACAGTGCCAGATGACCCAATTCCCTTCTAAGCCGCCTATTAGGAAATATAGTGTACTTCCCGCAAGAGCCATCCAGGATGACGACTTGCACTGGACAACGCTCAGAGTCCTGGGAGCCATCTGTCTTTATACCAATGCTTATGGAATAGCCTGGCCCTCAAGGATGACGATTGCCAGGCATATCTCACGCAGTACAAAGACCGTCAGCGTTCATGTGTCCAGGTTGATAAAGGCTGGCTACGTCAGAAAGCTGCACCCCAGAAGCTACCCGCCAAAGATAAAGGCCAAGAACACCTGGCGAACCAACAGATACCAGGTGCTATTCGATGGCGCACAGACAGAGTTGCCAAGCAAGGAGCAATTCTGGGCACCGCGTCCGAAACTGGTGGCTGAGGCACTCGATGAAGATACGCAAGCTGTAACACATACTAGAAGGGAGTCTGAGGGTGGAAATAGCGACTTTAAGATATTGGCACAAGCGTTCGTTTTAGGCGTGGAATTGGCTTCTGGTCAGCGCAGATTGCCTGGACCGAACCAGGATTACGCTCGTGTCCTGGCAGAACGTGGCGTCAAGGCTGACCAGGTGAAGGCCGCAACCATAGAGATGACAAGGGCTAACCTCAAGCGAGGCCGGACGCCACCGCTTACAATCGAACAGGTCGCACAATGGGCAGCATTATGATAGCCTGGATTTACAAAGGCCAAACGCTGGCATCGCTATTGTATAAGGGGCCCTGCTTTTTGCGTAACATATTGAAATCATTGACAAAGGCACCTTGCCCCCTCCCCGTCCGCGTGTATATACGGGGGGTTCACTCAAAATTTTGGAGATTTTCATCATGAACAACATTGACCGCTATGTCGAATCCATCGAGTCGGTGGCCGACATCCTCAAGGCGCGGAATCAGAATTACGGGACCCCGTATGCCAATCATGTGGCAACTGCCCAGTTATGGTCTGTTCTGTTGGAAAAGGACATAGGCCCTGAGCAAGTGGTCATGTGCATGGTTGCTGTGAAACTTAGTCGCCTTATTCATGAGCCCACGCATGATGATTCCTGGGCGGATGTTATTGGCTATGGCGGTATCGGACGGGGGATAGCTGATATTGAGAAGGATGTGAATGATGCTGTGTCCAAAATGCGAAAGAAGGACTGAGGTTTACGATTCCAGGCAAGCGCGGGGCACGACCAGGCGGGGCCGTGTGTGTACAGGTTGCGGTCATAGGTTCCGCACGATTGAGGTTTTGGAAGCCGCGCCGGAGCGCAAGCCTGTGATTGCGAAGAAGGTGAAGAAGCGCAAAGGACCAGTTCTTGAGCCGGATGTTGTGATTGTGGATTTCAGTGGCATGAGCGATGAGGAGTTAGAGTCAGCGATTTTTGATGGCAGTGTTCGCTTTGATGAGGATGAACTATGAGCAAGAAGATTACGACCCGCCAGGCGCGGAATGCCCTGGTGTTTGGCACTGATGATGAGAAAGAGGCGGTCAAGCATGAACTGTCTACCATTGCGGCGTCAGATATAACTGAGGTGATGTCCTGGGATGAGATGGGCCGCGTGACGCTGAAGGACGCCAAGGATGTGCCTTTGCATACCAGGAAGGCGATTAAGAAGGTGAAGGTCACGCCAACCAGGATGGGGAACGCGATTGAGGTGGAGATGCACGATAAGGTCTCAGCTTTGCGGATGTTGGCCAAACATCATGGGTTGTTAGAGCCAGGGCTAGAGAAGTCGGATAGGCCGTCTGTCCTGGGCATTAATCTGCATGGGCCTACAGTTACAGAATATGAGGAAAAAGATGGGTCGGACGAAAGCAGCGAGTGACAGGTCATCCAGGCGGAAGACTGACGCGGATGGGGTCTTTGGTGGGTTAGACCTGGATTTTAGCACCAGCCCTACGGTGTGGAAGTTCTTGGGTGATGATGCTTTCTTTCGGGGATTGATGGGCCCTGTGGGGTCCGGCAAGTCTTATGCCTGTGCGGCTGAGGTTATGCTGAGGGCTGTTAAGCAGCCTGTCTCTCCTAAGGATGGAGTGAGGTATAGCAGGGTTGTAGTGGTGCGGAACTCTTATCCTGAGTTGCGGACGACTACCATTAAGACCTGGCTTGAACTATTCCCAGAAAATATATTTGGCCCAATGCGTTGGTCGCCGCCCTTGACCCATCATATTAAGTTGCCAGCCAGGGGAGATGCTGCGGGGATTGACTGTGAGGTTATATTCCTGGCCCTGGACCAGCCTAAGGATGTGCGGAAGCTGTTGTCATTGGAGTTGAGTGGGGCCTGGGTAAACGAGGCTAGAGAGTTGCCCTTGAGTATTGTCCAGGGGCTCACGCATCGCGTGGGGCGTTATCCTACCAAGGCGAATGGCGGTTGCCCCTGGCGCGGGATATGGGCTGACACGAACCCTATGCCAGACGACCACTGGTGGTTTCGGTTGTCTGAGAAGGAGCCTGTGCGCGGAAAGTACAAGTGGAACTTCTACAAGCAGCCGCCTGGTATGCTGGAGAGCCAGGCTGATAATCCTGATGCTTTGCCTGGTGGCGGACGGTTGTGGGCTAACAATCCTAAGGCGGAGAACGTGAAGAACTTGCCTGTTGGATATTATGAACAGCAGCTAGGAGACAAACAGCTTGACTGGATTGAGTGCTATATCGGCGGGAAGTATGTCTATGTTCAAGAGGGCAAGCCTGTCTGGCATGAGTTTGATGATACGATAATGGTTGACCAGGACTTGGGCCTGGACCTTTCCCTTCCCCTTCATGTCGGCCTGGACTTTGGTCTTACCCCTGCGGCTGTGATTGGTCAGCGGTATGCGTCTGGTAAGTGGCATATCCTGGATGAGATTGTCACAGAGGATATGGGGCTAGAGCGGTTCGGCCAGATGCTGCTGTATGAGTTGAACATGAAGTATCCTAAGTTTGAGGTGAAGGTCTGGGGCGACCCTGCTGGTATGAAGCGCGATGAAATCTTTGAGGTAACGGCCTTTGACCATTTGCGGACCATTGGCTTCCAGGCACAGCCTACAGCGTCAAACGACTTCCAGGTGCGGCGTGAAGCGGGTGCCGCTCCTATGTTGCGCCTGGTGGATGGTAAGCCTGGGCTGCGGGTCAATGCCAGGTGTACTAAGCTGAGGAAGGCCCTGGCTGGTGGCTATCACTTCAAGCGTGTGGGTATCTCCGGCGGCAATGATAGATTTAGAGATGCGCCGAATAAGAATGACTCATCCCACGTTGGCGATGCTTATGGGTATCTTCTCCTGGGGGCTGGTGAGCATAGGCGCATGACCAGGGGCTCAAGTCGCAACAACTTTCAACAGGCCGTGGCTAAGACTGATTTCAACATATGGTGACGGCTCAAGATATCGAAACCTGGTGCGGACATAGGTGCGTTGACTTTCACTATGGGCATATTGCGCTGATGGATGTGAAGGACAAAGCCAGGGAGTTAGGGGCCGCCATGCCGGATTATCTGCGCTATATGGAGCGGACAACAGCCGGAACCCCTGCTTTTACAATCATTGACCAGGGAAAAGTGGCCCTGTCCTTTGGCGTGTTTCCTATCTGGCCAGGCCTGGGAGAGGGCTGGATGGTGCCAAGCAATCACATTGATGGCAGAGCGATTGCCTTGATTAAGGGCGCAAGGATTGTTTTCGATAAGATTGGTACTGCTATGCAACTGCGGCGATTGCAGTTCATGGTTCGTTCATCTCACTTACAGGCGACACGTTTTGCTGAAGCGTTGTATTTTGACAAAGAAGCTACTCTCAAGGCCTACGGTCCTGAGGGTGATGATTATCATGTGTATGTGAGGTTTTACGATGGCAGGAGTTTTATCAAGGCCAAAAATGCCTGACACCTCGGCGGCTGAAAAGGCTCAGTCAGAGGCGTTGGAAAAGCAAACAGAAATGCTTAATCAGCAAGAAGCTAGGCTTGATGCTCAAGAGAAGTCGGCACAAGCGACAGCCGCTGCATCAGCCAGGTCACGGCGCAGAGGTCGTGGGGCATTTCGTTTGTTGCTGTCTTCAGCCCGTGGTGGTTCGGCTGCGACAGGCATTAAAGGTTCTGGGACCACATTAGGTGGCTAAGTTCAAGAAAGTCCCAAAGGACAAGAAGTCCGGCGTCCCCAAGAAATATATCTCTGGGTCAAAGAATCCTGACGCCAGGCGCAGAGAAATCCTCAACACAAGGCGGCTGTATAGGGCTGGCAAGCTAACGCCAGCAATGATGGACCGCATATCAAAGGAGCGCGAAAATGCCTAGCTTCAGCGGCATACCAGGTGCCGGAAAGTTCTCTCAGTCCAAACTGATGCAAGTCTACCGCCGTGGGCTGGGTGCCTACTACTCAAGTGGCTCCAGGCCAAAGGTATCAGCTAACGCCTGGGCGATGGGTCGCGTGAAATCTTTTGTCACAGGAAAGGGCGGCGCAAGGAAGGCTGACGCTGATTTACTGAAAGGCAAGTCTGGTGACACTAAAAAAACATCAAAATCCTAAAGGCGGTCTGAACGCTGCGGGTCGGGCGCACTTCAACAGGACAACTGGTTCTAACCTGCGTCCCCCAGTCAGACGCGGAGACAGCCCACGCCGCGCTTCTTTCCTGGCCAGAATGGCTGGCAACAGCGGACCTGAGCGAGACGCAAAGGGAAAGCCGACCAGGTTGCTCCTGAGTCTCCAGGCTTGGGGCGCATCATCAAAGGCAGATGCCAGGCGTAAGTCTGCGGCAATATCAAAGAGATTGAAGGGTAAGAAAAATGGCACAGCTTGAACCCCGCGAGATAATGAAAAGGGCTGAAAAAGCCGAAGCCAGGAAAGACCAGTGGCGTACCATTTATGAGGAGTGCTATGAGTTTGCGCTTCCACAACGCAACCTTTACAGCGGCTACTATGAGGGCAAAACACCAGGGCAAAACAAAATGGCCAGGGTGTTTGACGCTACAGCCGTCAACTCAACACAGCGTTTTGCTAACCGTATCCAGTCTGCCCTCTTCCCGCCTTACCGTAACTGGTGCCGTCTGCAAGCAGGGAATGATGTGCCTGAGGAACGCAAAGAAGAGATAGGTCAGGCCCTGGATATCTATACTGAGAAAATGTTTGACGTTATCCGGCAGACTAACTTTGACCTGGCAATGTCAGAGTTTCTCCTGGATTTATGTGTTGGCACTGCTGTCATGCTGGTTCAGCCAGGAGATGATGATGGTCCCGTCCGCTTTACCGCTGTCCCACAATACCTGGTCAGCCTGGAAGAAGGGCCCTATGGCGTGGTCGATAACGTCTACCGCAAAATGCGGGTCCGCGTGGATGTAATCCAAAGGCAGTGGCCAGATGCCAAGCTGCCAGAAGACCTGGCGCAAAAGGTCCAGGACAAGCCAGATGAAGAGATTGACCTGATTGAAGCGACTGTCTGGTCTGAGAAAATGCAGACCTACTGCTATCACCTGGTCTATTCAAAGGACAAGAAACACGCTGGGGCAGTTGACCTGGTATATCGAACCATGACTGTCAGCCCCTGGATTGTCGCCAGGTATATGAAAGTTTCCGGCGAAGTCTATGGGCGCGGCCCCCTGGTCAGTGCGTTGCCGGATATTAAGACCCTGAATAAGGTGAAAGAACTGGTACTGAAAAACGCCTCTATCGCTGTAGCTGGTGTCTACACAGCCGCAGATGACGGCGTTTTGAACCCGCAGAACATCACTATTGCGCCTGGTGCCATCATTCCTGTGGCCAGGAACGGCGGTCCCCAGGGCGAAAGTATCAAGCCGTTGCGCTCTGCTGCGGACTTCAATGTGGGCCAGCTAGTTATCAACGACCTTATCATGGGCATTAAGAAAATGCTTTTGGACGACACCCTTCCCCTGGACACTCAATCAGCCAGGTCAGCTACAGAAATCGTGGAACGCATGAAGGAGTTGTCACAGAACATGGGTGCCGCCTACGGGCGTCTGATTACAGAATGTATGATGCCCCTGGTGAATCGCATCCTGTTTGTGATGGATGAGCAAAACCTGGTTGATATGCCACTCAAGGCTGATGGCAAGGTTGTCAGGGTTATTCCTGTCTCTCCCCTGGCTCAGGCTCAGAACATGGACGACTTACAGAATGTATTGCAGTTCGCTCAGATTGCTCAGACTGCTGGGCCTATGGGTCAGGTCGCTATCAACCAGGATGAGATGCTGGATTATATCATTGAGAAAATGGGCGTCCCTCGCCGCGTTGTTAATAGCGCAGAAGAGCGCGGGGCCGTAGTAGAGCAAATGCAAGCTGCTATGGCTGAGATGAAGGGTCCGGCACAGCAATGAAGTGTATGGACTGTGACGACCAGGAACTAATACACGGCGGAGACCATGACTGTGAAGATGGTGAGCATTTAATAGTTTCCAATCTTACTTGCCCAGTTTGTGAGGCTTTTGTCCTGGTGTACAGGTTTAAGGAAAACGATAATGAGTGAGGAAATAGATAAGACCTTTGTGCGTTGCTTCTCCACAAAGGACGGCCAGGCAGTTCTGGAATTTTTACGAAACACAACAATAGAACAACCCACCTGGTTCCCAGGGGATGACCCCTCTCATGGCTTTCACCGTGAGGGGCAGAACTCCCTGGTCAGAGATATTGAGAAGCGTATCAAAAGAGGTAGAACCCTATGAGTGAAGAACAACTGGCCGTGAGCGACAACTCGGAAGAGCCGCAAACCGATAACCAGGAGCAACAAACTCTCCTTGATTTACAACCAAAAGAAGAACCAGCCCAGGACACTGAACCGGAGGCCATGCCTCATATCCAGGAAGATGCGGACGCAGATGAGCCGATTGACTGGGGTGATAGGCCTGACTGGATACCGCAACAGTTCTGGTCTGAAGATGACGGCCCAGATGTTGAGGGTGTTTTCAAGTCCTATAACGAACTCAGGTCTAAAATGTCCCAGGGGCTGCACAAGGCACCTAAGGACGGCGAATACGCGATGGACATCATGTCTGATGCTGGTGTAGCTGAAGATGACGACATGGCCACTGGTTATCTGGAACTGGCCAAAAAGCATGGCATTAGCCAGGATGCCTTTAACGAGATTGCGTCTTTGTACTTCAACAGTGTTGGAGATGCAGAAGAGATGGCCGCTGTTAGCGTGGCAGATGAAAAAGCAAAGATAGGCCGCAATGCTGACCGCATCATTGGTGAGACTGAGAAGTGGCTCATGAAAATGAGTTCTTCTGGCGTGATTACTCAGCAAGAGACAGAGGCCCTGGCCAATGCCTCAACCAATGGGCACTTCATCACAGCCATGAATAAGATACGCCAGTCTTACAATGAGGCCCCTATCCCGACCATAGATTTACAGGAAGGGGCAACTATGACACGCCAGGAGTTGGATGAGATGGTTGCAGACCCGCGTTATGGTAAGGACATGGCCTTCACCCGCAATGTTGAGCAAGAGTTCATGAAAGCGTTTGGTGAAGCGTAGGGCGTAATACAATAGCCAACAGTAGCGGTTGTTAGTTGCACAGTGCCCCTAAGGTGGATATAACTGGTGTAACTGACAACCGTTTTTTTGCGGCCAGTTCTCGCAATACACGGCCCTCATGGACAACCGTAAGCGATGTGAAACCTTGTTTTTATTTTTCTAAGGAGAAAGCAAATGGCTGTATCAATCAGCAACGCATTTGTTACCCTCTTTGATAGTGAGGTGAAGCAAGCCTACCAGGGTCAACGGATACTGGCTGGCTTAACTCGTGAGCGCACTGTTGAGGGTTCAACTGTAAAATTTCCGAAAATCGGTAAGGGCACCGCATCTATTCGCGTGCCTCAAACTGATGTAACTCCAATGTCAGTGACCTATAGCCAGGTTACAGCGACTATGGAAGATTATATTGCCGCTGAATACAGTGACATATTCAATCAAGCTAAAGTAAACTTTCAGGACCGAGCAGAGCTAGTCCAGGTGGTTTCTGGAGCGATTGGACGGCGTATGGACCAGGTTGTAATTGACGCCCTGGTTGCAGCATCCGGCACAAACACTGTGGCAAATTCTGTCGGGGGTTCTAACACGAACCTCAATGTTGCCAAGCTACGGGCAACAAAGAAAGCTATGGACGCCAAAAACGTCCCAGCAGAGGGCCGCTGTATTATTGCACACGCCAACAATATGGATGCTTTGATTGCTGAAACAGAAGTCACAAGTTCTGATTTCAACAGCGTCAAAGCCTTGGTCACGGGCCAGGTCGCAGACAATACATTCCTCGGCTTTCGGTTTGTCCAAATTGGAGACAGAGATGAGGGTGGTTTGGCCATTGATGGTTCAAATGACCGTATCGTCTATGCTTTCCATAAGGACGCTATGGGCCTGGGTGTCGGCATGGGGCAGCAGAGCCGCGTTGATTACATTCCAGAGAAGACATCCTTCCTGGTCGCGTCAATGTTCTCCGCTGGCAGTGTAGCGATTGACCCAGAGGGCATTACAAAAATCACTTGCCGCGAAAGCTAAGGAGACTGAGATATGGCTTATTCAAAAACTGGTCTTCAGCCTATCGGTGGTCAAGGCAAAGCTGGAACTGCACCGCAAATGTGGTCTTACACTTCAGCGGATGCGATAGCTACAGTTAACACTGCTGGTTATTTCAATGACGCCTCTGACCTTCTGAAGGTTGGCGACCTGATGTACATCCATGATTCAAACACACCAACTGGCTCTTTGGTCATTGTGTTGAGCAATGCCTCAGGTGTTGTGGACGTTTCTGACGGTACAACTATCGCTGTTACAGATAGCGACTAACTTCCTCCCCTGGGGCGGGTTTTATCATTTTCCCGCCCTAGCCAACTAAGGAGAGTGGCATGGCCTCAGGTGATACCAAACTGTCTATATGCTCAGACGCTTTGATAATGCTTGGAGCCGCGCCGCTTTCTTCTTTTTCAGAGGGCACAGATAGCGCACAAATTACGGACCGCCTCTATGACGACATCCGCGACAGTACGCTTGGGATGCACCCCTGGACATTCTCATTCAAAAAGACCCAGCTATCCAGGACAACTAGCACTCCTGTCAACGAGTTCCTGTACGAATACCAGTTGCCAGGTGACAGGCTGAACAATGTCAGGGCTGTGTTTGTCAGCGGCACATCTGGCGCAAAGCCCATACGTTATGGCTGGGAAATAATGGGTGACAAGCTGCTATCCTCAGAAGAGAAAATATTTGTGGACTATCAGTTCCCTACGCCAGAAGGTGAAATGCCCACATACTTTGTGCAACTTTTAAAATATATGATGGCCTGGAATATCGCAGAAACTGTGACTGACCAGATAACCAAAGCAGATTATTTTAGAGGGATTGCTATGGGTACACCCTCCGAGAATATGCGTGGCGGCTTTTTCCGCGTTGCGACATCCATAGACAGCCAGAACCGACAGACAGAGGCGATTGAAGACTTCAGTCTGATTTCGGTGCGTGGATGAGCCGAATTGTACAGATACAAACAAACTTTTCTGTCGGTGAGATAGACCCCCTACTCCGCGCCAGGATTGACCTCAAGCAGTATTACTCAGCCTTGCAGACCGCTACAAACGTGGTGATACAGCCTCAGGGCGGGGCGAAGCGCAGAGAGGGCTTGCGGTATCTAACAACCCTGGACTCTGGTGCAGCTAACGGTGTACGCCTGGTTCCTTTCGAGTTCAATACAGATGACAGCTATATGTTCGCCATTACGGCGGGGAAGCTGTATGTATTCCGCGACAAAGTTCTAATCACAGACATAAACGGCACAGGAAACAACTTCCTGGCAATATCAGAAATCACTGCGGCGATGTTACCGCAACTGCGCTTTGCTCAGTCTGCTGATACAATCATTTTTGTGCATGAGGACCTGGAGCCGCTCAAGCTGGTGCGAGGGGCAAACAATTCATCCTGGACTAAATCAACCATCACATTTACTGAGCGGCCATATTACCCATTTACAATATCAACTAGCAGCCCCAGCGCAAACATTACTCCTAGCGCAACAGATGGGAATATAAAAATAACAGCTTCATCCGGCGTTTTTGCGTCAGGCAATGTTCATCAATATATTAATGTCACCAGCAGCTTTGGCCGTTTGCGAGTTGTAGAGTTTGTTTCAAGCACTGTTGTTAACTGCGTGGCTGAAGTGCCGCTTTTCTCTACAGATGTTATAAACTCTGGCGATTGGGAGTTGGAGTCGGGCTATGAAAATGCCTGGTCTAACACCAGAGGATGGCCTAAATCTGTGACGTTTCATGAGGGTCGCTTATGGCTGGCGGGGTCAAAGTCATTGCCCTCGACAGTCTGGGCCTCAAGGTCTAACGACTTCTTTAACTTTGACAAAGGCGAAGGCCTGGATGATGCAGCCCTAGAGGCTACCATCTCAACGTCTACGCTCAACAGTATCACAGACATTTTCTCTGGGCGTGACTTACAAATCTTTACCACTGGTGGCGAGTTCTATATCCCCCAGGCGAACTTAGAGCCGATAACGCCGTCAAATTTTATTGTGAAGATTGCCACCCGCAATGGCTCTAAGGCTGACGTTCCTATTGTCGGCGTTGATAGCGGCACCCTGTTTATCCAGCGCAAAGGCAAGTCTCTTAACGAACTGGCTTTTACAGACACAGAACTGGCTTACAACACCAGCAACGTATCTATGCTGTCCGGCCACTTGTTTAAAACGCCAGTAGATATGGCCATACGCCGCGCCACTTCTACTGATGAAAGTGACCGCCTGATGATTGTCAACGGCGATGATGGCTCAATGACGGTGTTCAGTTTGCTGCGGTCTCAAGAGGTGACGGCCCCTGCCAGGTTCACAACGAGCGGTGAGTTTGTGGCTGTGGGTGTAGATGTGGACACCATCTATGCTGTGGTCAAGCGGACTGTGAATAGCGCGGCCCAGTATTTCGTTGAATACTTTGACAGTGCTTTGCACCTGGATAGTGCAGTGCGAGGCACAGGTTCTGCAAGTTCAACGTCAATGGCTCACCTGGACACAGAGGCTGTAAAGGTCATTCTGGACGGGATTATTCAGCCTGATGTAACAGTTTCAAGCAACACAGCCACTTTCCCCAGGGCAAGTGCGACAGACTTTGAGTTGGGCTTAGGCTACTCCCTTGAAATCAAAACTATGCCTGTAGAACCGCAAATGCAGTCTGGCTCCTTGCGGGGCTTCAAGAAGCGCATCCTGGAAGTAAACGCAGAACTATTTGAGACCCAGGCTTTGACTGTCAATTCACAGCAAGTGCAGTTCCGGCAGTTCGGTCAGAACAACCTCAATACGGCGGTTCAGAAGTTTACAGGTATTAAAACTGTGGGCCCTCTCCTGGGCTACAATAAAGAAGGTCAAATAACAATAACCCAGAGTGTGCCTCTTGATATGACGGTTCTGGCTCTGGACTACAAAGTGAGTGTGGGGCAGTAGCATGGAAGCAATAGGCGCAATCAACATGGGCAAAGCCCAACAGGATATGTACAATGCTCAGGCAAAGCAAGCAGAGATGCAAGCCAGGAACCAGGTCCTACAGAACCGCGCTGAAGTCCTAAACCACAAGCGGCAGGGAATTGAGGTTCTCAAAAAGATTTCACAAAATTTGTCATCTATTAATGCCAGAGCCGCTGCTGGTTCAATAGACCCCTTCTCTGGGTCTGTCCAGAATCTAGCCATTTACAACTTGGGCAAAGGCGCAACTGATTTTTATACGTCCCGTGAAAACCAAATGATTGGTCAGGCTCAGTCAAGCATCATAGAGGCTGGTGGCTCAATGCAGTCAGCGCAATACCTTATGGCTGGTAAATTAGCCAGGCAACAGGGGTACATCAACGCTATTGGCATTATGAGTGACAGGGCAATACAAGCTGCGGGGCTGATGTAATGAGTGAGTTGTTTGAAAGATTAGCAAGTCAGCCGATACGTTCTGTCGGTCCGGCAAATATCCGAAATATAGATTTTGCTGCTGGCCGCGAGGCGGTTCGTACTTCTGAGGCTCTAGTAAGAGCAATGGACCGCATTACTAATTTCGCATTTGAAAAGGCAAAAGAAACCCAAATTACAGAAGGACAGCAACAGGGAGCAGCCGACCCCAGGAGAGCCCTGGCTGAGTTAGAGGACAAAGACCCTTCTAGCTTTAACTTCAGAGACCAAGCAGCGTTTGGCACAGCAGTAAAGGCCCTCACAGCAGAGGTTGAGGTCGAAGCTAAGAAAGCTATGGGCCTGGAGATGCTAGAGTCACAGAAGCTGGGCGAAACACCAGAGCAACTAGCAGAGCGTCTGGATATGGTGACGCTTGGCTATGCTGATGCTTTGGCCCTGATGGACCCTGCATCTGCCAAGTCACTGAGCCTTAACTTAGAGAACTACAGGAACTCTCAGTATCTAAACTTCTCTGAAGACCACATCAAGAAGCAGAAGCAGACAACCAGGGCTCAAGGCGCAATTAAGTTAGACATGATGAATGAAAGTCTGGAGAACTTAGCCAGGTCTCAGATAGCTGGTGTTGATGAGTTGATTGAAGAAACTCTAAATAGTCATGATGCTTTTCTTGCTGGGCAAGGCTTCAGCGCAGAGGAGATAGCCAGGGAAAGGATTGCCTCAAAGAAAAAAGCTGTCATAGCCAGGTCACGCGGAGAGTTTGACCGACTAACTTCGGTTGAGGAAAGGCTAAACTATGCAGAGGCTTTTGAGGAGTCTATTGGTAAGGACGGTGGTCTGGCCCGTGGTATGTCAGATGCAGCCGCTCAGACTTTAGCCAAACAATTTAAAACTTTGGCAAATGCTGATAAGACTGCACTGAACTCAGAAATAGCAGTCCTAGGCGCAGATATTAAATTGGATGTTTCTAGTGTTGTGACGGCTGGCGGTGTGCCAGGCGATGGCGTTGTCAAAAAACTCAGAGCCCGTGTCAATGCACTAGAAGAGCAAGGCGGAAACAAAGAAAAGATTGCCGCTCTAAAAGACAGACTGGCCAGGGCTGAGGGAAACATTGAGTATTTCAAGGGCATCCAGGGCTATAACATTGAACAGCTTGCGGCTGAAAAGACCAGGCTAGAAGGCGTCAAAGATACAGCCGCAACGCCGGATGACATACTGCGCTTGAAAGTTGTTAAGTCCCGTCTGTCTCCTATGCTGGCAGAGGCAACGGCACAGAACGCCACCTGGAAGACTGCGGCCACGGCTGTTGGCAAAGGCGTTGACGCCCTTGAGAAGGTCGTCAAGCGGTTCGACCCCATAAGAGATGAGGACCTAGAAGCAGTAAACAACTCCATCAATGATATGGAAGAAGCTGGCGCACCGCCTGAGATGATTCAAGCTCTGCGCCAGGATGTGGCCAGGCTCAAGGGGATGTCTGAGTTTTTCAATGATATTGCTGATGATAGTAGCATGACCCTGGAAGATAAGATTGCAGCCCTGGGGCAGAAAGCACAGGAAGGCGGTCTGTCAACAGATGAGAGCGAAATCCTGGACGCGATGGACAAGCGGCTCACTGCTATGAGAACCGCCCTCAAGAGCGACCCAATGTCCTGGGCTAATGGCGCGGGTGTTGTAAGTCTGGAAGTAAATGTTGTTGAGACAATCCTGGCAGGGTCTGACCAGGACGCGATAGAAGCGTCTGTTGCCATGAGAGTCAATCACGCCAACAAGGTCGCGGGTCATTACCAGATACCGCGCAAAATCCTTACACAATCTGAGGCAACTAGCCTGGCTACTGCTTTGGAAGAGGCACCGATTGAAGCACAAGCCGGATTGCTCAAAAGAGTCGTGGATGGCTTTGGCGCAAACGCCCTGGATGCTTTGAGCCAAATATCAAAGGACGCACCAGAACTAGCGCACATCGGCGGCTTGATGGCCTCAGGTGCGTCAGACGATATTATCAATGCTGCGATGATGGGCAAGGTTATCAAGGCTGGCAAAGAAGACAGAGCCCTGGGCGAGATGACCGACCAACGCGATATGCGGATGGTGATGCTAGAGGGATTAGGTCAAACAGAGGGCATGGTCAAAACTGTAGACCGTCTCAAGTCAGTTGCAGACCTCATCTATCTGGGCCGTGGCGGCAGTACGGGCGCAACCTTTAACCGCAACTTATATGAACAGGCACTGCAAGAGGCGGCTGGTCAGCGCATGGTCGGGGGTGAGGCTTACGGCGGAATCACAGAGTATAGACCGACTATGAAGGCGGGGCGAAACATTATATTGCCAAGCAACATCCGCACTGATGGCGGCGTTGATGAAGTATTTGACAACATGACTAGCATAGATGATTTAGTTTCATTAGCTGTTACCCAGGATGATAATGGCAACCTGGTAAACTACGACCAGGCTCCTATCGGCGTGGCTAACCAGGTGCAAGTGCCTTTGAGCGTAGTGCAAAAGTCAGACCTTATTTCTGTCGGCGATGGTCTTTATAAGTTGGCTTTTGAGGGCAACGTCCTATTTGCGCCAAACAACCAGCCTTATCTCATCGACCTCAAGAAGGTCAACCAATGAGTATTTTCTATGAGCAATACTACAACACTGGCATAGGTGACACGCCCTTTGCTTATGGCGGTGAAGAGGTTGGTTTTGCTGATGCTCTCAGTCAGGCCTATGATAGTCAGATACGGGGCTCTAATATAGACACCTATGTCGAGTTGATGACTGACGAATTGCAGCCGCTGATTGACGCTATCAAGGAGCGTGAGGACCAGACCTTCATCAACCCAGGTCATTACTTTGGCGCATCAGACAGCCAGGGTCACAACGATGGGATGCGTGAATATCGCCTGGGTCAGTTGTTTGACCACCTCAACGCCAACCGTGAACTATACCCAGAGTTTCAAGACCTAACCCGCGAAAGTCTGCATGAACGCATTACATCAACGGCACTGGAAGCAATAGAGACAGGTCGGGAGTCTGCTGAAAGAGAAACAACACTTGGCTCTGTTGGTGGGTTCATTGGCACTGCTGGCGGCATTTTCGCTGATGACGCCTTCATGGAGCAGCTTTTCATGATGGGCCCTGCTGCCTTCACCAGGTCATCTGCAACGCTGGGGCAGACCATGATAAGAGAGGCTATCATTGGCGGGGGCATGGAAGCGCAGCTACAAGCGGGAGTGATGGATTGGTATAACTCCCTGGGCCTGGACTACGGCTATGACCAGTTTCTCACAAATGTTGCGGCTGGCCTGGTTATCGGGGCCGCGTTGCCGCCTGTGTTAAAGGGTGGGTCAACGGCTGTTAATTTAACTTTCGACCAGGCAAGGCGCGGTTTCGAGGCGTTCAAGGGCACAAACATCAAGCCAAGGGATGCTGACCTGGCTATGGACCAGATTGACGACCTTGAGGCGTTGAACAGTCCTGACGCTCCAGATGTATTTGCGGCACCTGAGGGTGCTGATGCAAACATCAACGCCCTGATAGACGGGCTCAACAGAAACGCTGATGATGCAGAACTAGCGTCTAATCCGGCTGTCGTTAAGGTCCAGGCTGATATGGAGGCTATACCTGAGACAGCGAAAGAGAACGACTATGGGTCTGTTGATTGGGACCTAAACAGAACCTTCAACGACCCTGTTACAGGCGACACCTTTACAGGTTATGAAACAGCCTTGCAGAAGCTATACGATGGGGCAAAAACGCTTGCCTGGACAGACTCAAAACTGGCAGTGCCAGATGTGCCAAACAAATTTGAAAAACGTGCAATTATCGTTTTAGGACCACCAGCATCAGGTAAATCGTCAATAGCTAACCCAATAGCGAGACAGCATGGGGCAGCAATCATTGACCCTGATGAAGCTAAGAAGCTGTTTCCAGAGTTTCATAAGGGTGTTGGTGCAAACGCTGTGCATGAGGAAAGCAAGTTTATGTCTGAGGTTCTTCAAGCCAAAGCTTTGGAAGAAGGCCTCAACATAGTCGTCCCTACCGTTGGCGGCAAAGCAGACAAGATAAGAAACCTAATTCAGAAGTTTAAGGACAACGGTTATAGTGTTGACCTGTCTGTTGTGAACGTAAATTATACAAACTCTAGAAACAGAATGTTTATGCGGTTCGTAAATACAGGCCGATACATTCCCTTAGATTACATTCAAAGCATTGGCAACAACCCTCTAGAGGTGTACAATACTTTGAGGAGAGAAGGAGTAGCAGATGGCTACACGCAAATCGACAACAACGGAAGGGTCAACGAGCCCAAGCCCGTCATCGAAGACACCAGGGGACTCCTCGAAGGCGTTGAGTTACGATTACGAAGCGGCGGACGAGAGGGTGGAGACATACCTGGGGACGCCCCAGGGACAAGAGCGGATGAAGCGACTACTCGCGACTCTGAAGAGTTCATAGGCCGCTTAAATAAGGCTGATGACGCCTTCGCTAACTTAGAACGTGGAAACCTACCAGACGACCCCATAGGGTCCACTCAGACACGCCCTGCGCCCCAGGAAACATCTATCCAGGCTAGAGATGTGGACGATGCTGTTGAGCAAGTGTCCAGAGATACTGACTTTGACAATATGCCAGACGATGAGGTCCTTATTCTGGATGAGGTCATTGACGACCAGGTTGTGGCCAAAAGTTTCACTGGCAAAGAAATCAAAGCAGAACTAGCCCAGGACCAGCAGATGCTAGATAGACTGAGAGGGTGCGTAGTATGAGCCTTTTAGATTGTATCTCTAATGCAGAAAAAGAGGGGCCAGCTAATGGCGGCTTGACCAAAGAGCAAGCCAAGAAAGCAAGGCAACTTTTTATTGATTTTAAAGTTCACAACGAAGCCAACATGAAAATGAGCCCCGCTGATGCTGATGCAAAGGCTGGTCAAGATACCTTTGATGTCCTGGAGTATGAGGCTTTCCAGAAAAAGCGGCGGATGATACTGCAACGGGCCACACTTACCAGGGCACTCAAAAACCTAGAGTCATACAAAGGACCTAACAAGGGTGAGGCTATGATTGCCTTCCTAGAGCGCGATGGCAAGGGCTTGAGCCCCTACTCTAACGTCACAGGCAGACAGGCTGTTGTTCGGGGCATGGCACATTCTCTTATGTCTGATGTCATCAACGGCTTACGCAAAACTCAGGTGACTGGCCGGACAACCAGGAAAGCTAAGGCAAAGTCTGAAGCTATGGTGCGAGAAGTGTTTGGCGAAAACACAGGAGACCAGGCAGCAAGAGAACTGGCTCAAGCCTGGGAAAAAGCCGCAGAGTTTCTCAGACTGTCATTTAACAAGGCTGGCGGTGACATCCCAAAGCGACAGGGTGGGTATATGCCCCAGGTGCATGACAACGCAGCTATACGCAAAGCTGGCCTTGATACCTGGAAATCTTTTATCAGGCCTTTGTTAGATGAAGAGAACATGGTCAGCTTTAAGACAGGCAAACCTATGACTATAGTCGAGTTTGAAGAGGCTCTTGATGAAGTGTGGGAAACCATTGCGACTGAAGGCTTCAGCAAGATAAAGCAGACCTCTGTCGGGGGGCAAGGCAAGTCACTAGCAAGGAGACGCCAGGACCATAGATTTCTAAAGTTTAAGGACGCAGACTCATTCATGAAATACAATGCTGAGTTTGGGTCAGGCGATGTGTTCACAACTATGATGAACCACATTGATGGGATGTCCAGGGATGTGGCGTTGCTAGAAATCCTGGGTCCTAATCCGAACTCGACTATCCGCTTTTTAAGGACTCAGGTCACAAAACAAGCCAAAGAGATTGACGCCAAGAACAACAACAGCAAGGCGTCATCTAAGTTGCAGGGTGCGTTTGATAAGTTCGATGATATGTTTGACTACATCTCTGGCAAGGCGCACACCCCTTCAAATGAAGCTGTAGCCAGGACATTCGCTGGTCTAGGCAATCTTCTCACTGCGGCTTACCTGGGCTCGACATCTATCCTGGCCATAGCAACAGACCCGAACTTTACCAGGATTGCGAAGCGAATGGCGGGAATGCCTGTCTGGAAATCCTCTATGAAGAAGTCGTTTGCTATGATGACGGCGAACAAAACCACTAAGCAGCAAGCTATTCGCATGGGCCTCATTGCAGAGAACTGGTCTGCTGTGGCGTATGGCCAGGCCAGGTATGCTGGTGAGATTATGGGCGGCAGGGTATCTGAGGCAATAGCTACAACAGCTATGAACCTATCCCTCCTCTCCCCATTTACCCAGGCAGGGCGTTGGGCCTTTGGCATGGAGTTTATGGGGTTCATCGCTGATAACGCAGCAAAGCCCTACTCAGCCTTAAACCAGCCATTCAAGGAGACCCTAGAGCGTTTTGGTATATCTGAGGCTGATTGGGGTAAAATGGCCAGCTTTGAGCAATACGATTTTAAAGGCTCAAAGTTTCTAAGGCCAGATGAGATGATGGAAACAGACAGAGACCTGGCATTTAAGACACTGGAGATGATACAGGGCATGACCAACCTGGCCGTCCCCGTGTCGTCTGTAAGGGCCAGGTCTACATTAGTGAGCAACACCAGGGCTGGGACATTAGCTGGCGAACTGGTCAGGTCGTTTGCTATGTTTAAGAACTTTCCCGTCACCTTTTATCAGAACAATATGATGGCAGCTATATACCAGAAAGGCACTGGCCGGAAGCTGGCTATCGCGTCTGACTTGTTTATAACGTCCTCTGCTATGGCTGCTTTGTCTATTCAAATGCGAGAGTTTACAAAGGGGCGAGATACTTTGCCTATGGACACGCCGCAGTTCTGGGGCAGTGCAATCCTGACAGGCGGCGGCTTTGGTATTTTTGGTGATTTCCTATTTGCTGGGGTCAATCGCTTTGGCAAAGGCCTCACAGAAACAGCCGCAGGGCCAAGGACCAGTTTCCTCAACGATTTAAGAAACCTCACCCTGGGCAACGTGGCGCAGCTAATTGGCGGAGAGGACACAAACTTTGCTCGTGAGACTGTAGACTTCTTTGGCCGTAACTTACCTGGTGCATCAACCTGGTATCTGCGCCTGGCTATAGAGCGGGGTGTCATGGACCAGTTACGCCTGGTAACAGACCCAAAGGCTTACAAAAGGTTTAGGCAATTAGAGAGGGGCCGCATCCGCGATTATGACCAGGAGTATTGGTGGCGTCCAGGTCAACTACTTCCTGACCGCGCCCCTAACGTCCTGGGTGTAACAGGAAGGTAAGGTAAATGGATTTTTTTAGGCCTATATGCTACAACAACCAAAGGTCCCGTGAGGTATTGTAATGACTGATTATAACATCAATGCTGTTAA
>VMHT01184619.1_pt1 | contig 24105 bp, 26 predicted proteins | sample 4693611 | NCBI WGS metagenome assembly VMHT01 (sample SAMN12280063, study PRJNA550983) | marine metagenome | isolation source: seawater sampled from same location over 5 years 0.02-0.2 micron viral filtrate | place: USA: collected off the coast of southern California halfway between the port... ...
CTGACTTATGACTTTATTAATTGATGCCGATTGGCTAGTCTATTCTTCTTGTTGTGCTTGTGAAGTAGATACAAGATGGAATGATTGGCAACATACTCTTCACTCTGATGAAAGAGATATTATGAATTTGATTGAAAGCAGGTTAGATGTATATAAACAAATAGCAGAAGACAAGCATGATGTAGTTATGTGCTTTACTTCTTACCCTACATTTCGACATGAGATATTTCCTGAGTACAAACTAAACAGGATAGGTAAACGAAAACCACTAGCACTTAAAAGTATTATCAAAAAAATAAAGAATGAATATGAATCTGCTGCCTATCCAAACTTAGAAGGAGATGATGTGCTTGGGTTGCTGGCTACCAATGGTCAGTACAAAAATCCAATCATAGTCTCTGTTGATAAAGACATGAAGACTATACCTTGTAAGTTAATACAAGAAGATGAGATCTTACATATTACAGAGAAGAAAGCAGACAGGCATTGGTTTGAGATGTCACTAGCAGGTGACTCTGGTGATGGTATCGCAGGTCTTAAAGGTATGGGTATGGTTACTGCTTCCAAGACACTAGCCAATACACCAGATACTAGAGATGCACTATGGTCTAAGGTACAGGAGACATATACAAAGAAAGGTTATAGTATTGCTGATGCTATTCTCAATGCAAGACTCACAAGAATACTACGAGAGGGAGATTATAACTACAGCACAGGTGAAGTAAAACTTTGGCAGCCATAAAAAAAACTCTAGATGGAACCACTCACCTAGAGTCTTTTTCATTTTTCTGTGCAACAAGGTAACCACTCCTTGCTATCATTAGGATAACATATAATATAGATATAACACTTTAATCTCTGTGAATTTACCAGTAATTACTGACGAACTTATACAAGCTTTAGATCAAGTGTTTCCTAACAGACACCCAGACCTATCGCTATCAGATCGAGAAGTATGGTATCGTGCAGGGCAGAGGTATGTTGTTGATTATCTAATTGAACAGCAACTAAGACAGAAAGAAACTATGTTAACTAATAGAGTCTTGGAGGATTAACTATGTGCCTTGGTGGTGGTGGTCGAATGACTCAACAACCTAAGAAAGAATATCAAAACAGACCTGTTACTGTAAGTGGTACACAGACAGGAGTTGATGACCCTAAAGATACAGCTAAAGCTACAGAATCTTTGATGATAAAAAGACAGAAGGAAGAAGGAACTTATGTAGATCCTAACCTTACAACTGCAAAAACTTTAACTAGAAGTGGAGGTGGTCTTGGAGCAAAAGAAAAAAGTGAACGTGCTGCTAGACTAAAGAGAGGTTATTCTAAAGGTAATCCAACTAAAGCACAAAGCTTAGCAAAAGCTAGAATGGGTAATAAATCTATTACTGGCAAACAAAAACCAAAGAATAGGAGGACAGCTTAATCATGTGTTTCAGATCACCTTCACCCCCACCATTACCTGATCCAGAACCAGTTGATTCTCCTATCGAGAAGACGGCAACTAAGGTTGCTATCGGTGACGATAGAACTATGGGTACTAAGACTAAAAAGAAAAAGACAGGTTCAAAAGTTACAGGTGGTAAGATTGCTAGAGCTATAGCACCAAAGAGGTTAGGTACTAGGTCTTTACAAATACCTTTGCTTGCTAATACTGCTAGTTCTGGTAATCTAAATTACTCTTAAAATGGAATACTCAACACAAGGAACTACAGCAGCAAGTAGATATGAAACCCTTGTAACTAATAGATCAACCTACGATAGAGAAGCTAAAGACTCTTCAAAGCTTACGATACCTAGCCTGATACCAGAACAGACAACTGGTACTAGAGCTAAGATTAAGACACCTTTCCAAGCAACAGGTAGTCGTGGTGTTAATTCTTTATCAAATAAATTATTAATGACTTTGCTGCCACCAAGCACAGCATTTTTTAAATTAGAAATTGATAGTCTTGAAATAAAAAAACAAGGACAAGAAGAACTACAAAGTGAATTAGATAAAGGACTACGCACTATAGAAAATGCTTTGATGAATCAGATAGAAATATCTAATGACAGAGTTGCTATGTTTGAAGCACTCAAACATTTAGTTGTATCAGGTAATGTTCTTCTTTACTTAACAGATAAAGGACTAAAGGTATATCCACTATCTAAGTTTGTTTGTAAGCGTGATGAAGTAGGAAATGTATTAGAGATATTAACTAAAGAGACAGTACATCCTCAAGCTTTACCTGCTGATTTCTTAGAGCAGATTAAAAAGAAAGAGAACTATGATGCTGTAACAATGAAAGAAGACCTTGATATATATACATATATACAAAGGGTTAATGATGATGTCTTCTGGTATCAAGAATGTAAAGGAGAAAAGATACCTAATACAGATGGTAGATCAAAGCTTGATGTATCTCCTTGGATTCCTCTAAGGTTTATAAGAGTAGATGGAGAAGATTACGGAAGAGGATATGTAGAAGAATATAGAGGAGACTTAATTAGTCTTGAGTCTTTGATGCAAGCGATCATTGAAGGTGCTGCTGCTTCTGCTAAAACATTATTCTTAGTAAATCCAAATGGTGTAACAAGAGCAGCAACTTTAGCTAAAGCACCTAATGGAGCCATTCGAGAAGGTCTTGCTTCTGATATTTCTGTCATGCAAGTAGGTAAGAGTGGAGATTTTTCTGTTGCGTTTAGTGCAATACAAAGAATAGAAGGTAGGCTTGAGTTTGCTTTTCTTATGGCTAGATCAGTACAACGAGATGCAGAAAGAGTAACAGCAGCAGAGGTTAGCTTAATGGCACAGGAGCTAGAGAATAGTCTGGGAGGTATCTATAGTATCTTAACTCAAGAGTTTCAACTACCATACCTTAGACGTAGGATGCACCTATTAGTAAGACAAGGTAAAGTACCAAAGCTGCCTGATGAGTTGGTAAAACCTAAGATAGTAACTGGACTTCAAGGACTTGGTAGAGGTAATGATAGAAACAAACTGATTGAGTTTATCGGAACTGTCGCTCAAGCTTTAGGACCAGATGTAATGAGACAGTACGTAAACGTGGATGAAGCGGTCAAACGTCTTGCTACCAGTATCGGTATAGATACTGCTAACCTAGTAAAAACACAAGAGGAGATCCAAGCCGAGCAACAAGCTGCACAACAACAGCAGCTTATTCAAAGTCTTGGACCTGCTGCTTTAGGTTCTAAATTATTAGATCCTAAAAATTCTGCACAGGCACAACAATTACAACAACAAGGAGGACAACCTGATGCCAACCAAGAAGTCTAGAAAAAGAGATGATGACGGAAAGTTTATCTCTGAATCTGAAAAAGCTATTGTCAGTCCAGTAGGAAAGAACGAAGAAAATCCTGTACCAAAGAACTCAGGTGACACTACTACTAGACATGGCAGTACAATTCACTATAGTTAAAAGAAAACCACTATGACTTCATCACAAGTACAAGTATCTGAAACCCCACCAGTTTCACAACAAGACCTCGAAGGTTTAAAGGATGAGAATGGTTTGTATGCTGGTAAGTTTAAAACTGTAGAAGATCTTGCTAATAGCTATAAAGAATTAGAAGGTAAGCTTGGTACAGTAACAGAAGAAACACCAGTAACAGAAGAAACACCAGAATCTACAGGAGTACCAGAAGGATATGAAGACTTCTATCAAGAAGATGGAACTGTTGATTACTCTTCTGTAAATGAAAACTATGGTGAAACTTTAGGTGAAATATTTAAAGAAGCACAGATAGATCCTTACAAGATTAGTGCAGAGTTTCATAAGAATGAAGGTGAGATACCAGAAGAAATGTATCAATCTTTATTAGATGCAGGTTTATCTAAAAATGCAGTTGACTCTTACCTTACTGGTAGGGCAGCAGAGATGGGTTATGGTGAAGATGGAGAAGGTGCTGCTAATGAACTTGCAACAGAAGAAGTAAAAGGTATAAGAGAATCCATTGGTGGAGATGAAGCTTATGGCAAGATGGTTGGTTGGGCTTTAGAGAATTTATCTAAACCAGAAATAGAAGCTTTCAATGATGCAACAAATACAATGTCTGGTCCACAACTAGGTATGATGGTACAAGGATTATATACTAGATACCAAAACGCTATGGGAGTTGAACCAAATCTTTATTCTGGTAAACCTGCTTCTGGTGGAGTTACACCTTACAGATCAACAGCAGAAGTTATAGCTGCTATGGGTGATCCTCGTTGGGAAAAAGATGTAACTTATACAGAACAAGTTAAGGCACGTTTAGAAAACAGTAACGTATTTGGGTAATCATGAAAAAAGGTCTTTACTACAACATCAACCAAAGAAAAAAGAAAGGCATCAGTCGTTCTAAAAAGAAAAGTACGATTACTGATGAAGCTTATGCAAACATGAAAGCAGGTTTTCCTAAAAAGAAAAAGAAGAATAGAGATAGTTTAAAGATTGCATAATAATGCTATATTTTAAATAGCCTACATCTTTTATGTCTAAGGGAGTATCTCTTACTAAGAAGGACAAAGACCCAACAGGGGGTCTGACTGCTTCTGGTCGTAAGAAATATAACCAAGCAACAGGTGGAAACTTGCAAGCACCTGTTACAAAAAAGACAGGTCTTTCGCCTAGACAAAAATCAAGAAGGAAATCTTTTTGTGCAAGAATGTCAAAAGCAAAAGGACCATTAAAGAAAGATGGTAAGCTAACTCGCAAAGCACTTGCTTTAAGGAAGTGGAATTGTGGGTCAGTATAAATTAACAAAGTAGAAATCTAAATATCTAAGTGCCTGATGCGTCAGATACCACTTGTGAGAAAGGATTGAAGCAAAGTTAGTTTCTTAAATTGTAAACATTAATCAAGGAGTTTTCGTATGGCTAATGCCACTACCTCTCGCCTTGGTCTGGTTAACAATAGTGGAACAGGCTTTGATGCCCTGTTTTTAAAAATTTTTTCGGGGGAAGTGCTAACTGCGTTCACCAGAAATAACATTTTTAATGAACAGCTTCATTCAGTTCGTACTATTACAAGTGGAAAATCAGCACAGTTTCCTGTTTTAGGAACTGCGACTGCTGCGTACCATACAGTAGGCAACCCACTCGTAGGAGCAAACCAGATCTTAGCGAATGAAAAGATTATCAACATAGATGATCTTTTAATTGCACAGAGTTTCATTGCTTCAATAGATGAACTCAAGAATCATTATGACGTAAGGGCAACTTACGCTGATGAACTTGGTAAAGCACTTGCTCGTACTTACGATCAAAACGTAGCCAAGCAAATAGCAAATGCTTCAAGAGCATCTACTACTCTTACAGGTGGTAATGGTGGTCTTGTATTAACACTTGCTAATGGTAATACTGCTTCAGCAAACGTAACTGGTGATGAGATAGCAGCAGCTATCTATGATATTGCACAGACATTTGACGAGAGAGACATCCCTCCAACAGATCGTTTCTGTGTACTACCACCTGCTGAGTACTACAAACTTGCTGAATCTGCTACTAGAACAGTTGACGTTGACTTTAACCCACAAGGTAATGGTTCGTTTGCTTCTGGTAAGGTACAACAAGTAGCTGGCATCCCTGTAATGATGTCTAATAACGTACCTCAAGCAAACGTAGGATCTAACCCAAGTGGTGCTAATAACACTTACTCAGGTGATGATAGTAAAACTATTGGTCTTGTCTTCCATAAGTCTGCTGTTGGTACAGTTAAGCTAATGGATATGACAACTGAGATCTCTGGTTCTGACTACGGAATTATGTATCAAGGTACATTAATGGTTGCTAAATATGCTCTTGGTCATGGAATCCTAAGACCAGAATGTGCAGCTACTATTAAGCTATCTGCTTCTTAATTTCAATTTATAGGGTATCTTATTATTAGATACCCTTTTTTTATTATGCCCGAAGGAAAAGCTTACAACATTACCAAGAAGAAGAAAAAGAAAAAAGGTGGAAGAGAATCTTTAAAAATAAAAAAGTACTAAACAATGACTGTAGCTGCAACCACCGAACTTGAATCAATCAACATTATGTTGGCTGCAATAGGAGAAGCACCAGTAAACTCTTTAACTGGTACGTTACCTGTTGATGTAAAGATAGCTCAGACTACTTTGACTGAAGTAAATAAAGAAGTGCAGTCTGAAGGCTGGTCTTTCAATACTGAGATTAATGTAACTCTTACTAGAGATGGATCAAACCATGTCAACATAGCTACTAATGTATTGAGAGTTGATCCTAATATTCATCATCACCCTACGATTGATGCAATACAAAGAGGATTAAAATTATATGACAGATTAAATAACAAGTATGAATTTGATGATGACTTAGATTGTACTGTTGTTTACTACAGAACTTTTGATGAGATACCAGAACCAGCTAGAAGATATATGACAATCAAAGCTGCAAGAATATTTGTAGATAGACTTGTTGGTGATGATGGTTTGAGAACTTATACACAAGAAGATGAAATAAGAGCTAGGTCAATATTAATGGAAACAGATTTAGCTAACGGAGATCACAATTTATTAAGAGGTGATCCTTCATTAACTAATGTCTTTGATACTTACAACCCATCAAGTGCTTTAATTAGATAATTATGTCTGTTATATCAAGAGCTATACCTACATTATTAAGAGGTATATCGCAATCTTCTGATTCATTGAAGCAACCAGATCATGCTGATATACAAGATAATGCTGACAGCAACCCTGTTCTTGGTCTAACAAAGCGAAGTGGCTTTCAATATGTAACAGGTTTATCTTCTTCTACCCTTGGTAATGTTCATATCCAAACTATTAATAGAGATGTAAACGAAAGATATGTAGCTGTATTTAGCAATGGAAATGTAAAAGTATATGAGTTAGATGGTACAGAGAAGACAGTAAACAAACCTGATGGTACTGCTTACTTGAATACTTCTACACCTAGAAGTGTACTTAAGACAGTTACTATTGCTGACTATACATTTGTGGTTAACACCAGTATTACAGCAGCTATGGACACTACTCTTAGTTCTGGTACTGGAACAAAAGCAATTATATTTATTAATCAAGCAACAGCAGATACAACCTACTCTGTAACGATAGATGGGGTAACTGTTACTGATAACACTTCTGGAGATTCTACTCTCAGTACAGATACCATAGCTACTGATCTTAAGTCTGGTCTTGATTCTGGTCTATCTGGTTTTACGATTACTAGAAATGGTCCTGTTTTATATGTAAGAAAAAATGATAATTCTAATTTTTCTATAGATGGTAGTGATACTCAAGGTGATACTAAGATGACAATAATAAAAGATTCAGTACAAAGATTTACTGATCTGCCTACTGTTTCTCCTAATGGATATGTTGTAGAAATAAAAGGAGATGACGATACAAACTTTGATAACTACTACGTTAAGTTTGTCACTAATAATGGTGGTGCATTTGAAGAAGGGCAATGGGAAGAGACAATACAAGCTGGCATCCCTTTTAAATTTGACTATGCCACTATGCCACACGTTTTAGTAAGACAGGCAGATGGTAATTTTAGATTTGCAAAAGTAGATGGTGATACTTACACCATATCTAGTGTTGACTATACGTTACCTAAATGGGGAGAAAGAACTGTAGGTGATGTTGTATCTGCACCTGATCCTTCTTTTATTGGTAATAAAATTAATAACGTATTCTTTTTTAGAAACAGACTTGGGTTTCTTGCAGGGGATAATGTAATTCTTTCTAGGGTATCTGAGTTTTTTAACTTCTTTCCTGAGACAGTTGTATCTGTATTAGATAATGAACCTATTGATGTAGCTGCTTCTCATACAAAAGTTGCAATACTAAAGAGTGCAGTAACAATGGGAGAAAAATTAATACTTTTCTCAGAACAAACACAGTTTGTATTAGCAAGTTCAGCAGATAACCTTACTCCTAAAACAGCTAACGTACTGGTAATAACAGAATTTGAAAGTAGTTCTGCTGCACAACCTGTACCTTCTGGTAGTTCTATTTATTTCTTAACTCAAAAAGGTTCTTTTGCAGGTATTAGAGAATATATAATTTCGGGAGAATCACAGATAAAAGATGCAGCAAACATAACAATTCATGTACCAAGACTGATACCAACTAATGTTTTTAAAATGGCAGTATCAACCAATCAAGATATTCTTGTCTTGTTAGGTTCAGATAATCCAAACAAGTTATATGTTTACAGATGGTTATATGGAGGGGATGGACAGAAAGCTTTAAGTGCTTGGTTTACTTTTACTATCAATAGCAACAGGTCTATATTAAATGTAGATTTTATTGGTACTGATTTGTTTGCAGTAGTAGAAGAAGCAAACAAAGTTACTTTAGAAAAGATACCTTTTGAAACTGAGTTTACAGAAGCCAATGCTACTTTTGAATATCACTTAGATCATAAAGTTTCTGAAGCTACTACTGGTGTATCAGTAGCTTATAGCTCTGGTACTGGTCTATCTACCTTTACTGTTCCTTATAGACTAAGAGCCAATATGAATATAGTTGGTAGGTATCTTGCTAATGGAGAGACAAGTACTTTTGTAGATGCTCAAGGCAATACAAAAACTCTTACATCAGGTCAGGTTTTAAGCACCTCTAATACTACAGATGGATCTACTTCTACTATTACTGCCACAGGAGACTTTAGAAATAGTAAATTTATTATTGGCGAACCTTATGAAATGCACTACAGGTTTAGTAAACAGAGACTAACAGAACAAGGTGGTGGTACTCCTGAGTATGTAGGTGGTAGGTTACAGTTGCATTTCTTTTACATTAAATATGAAGATGCTGGATTTTTTAAAGTAGAAGTAACACCTGAGAATAGAGACACAAGTACTCATAAATTTACTGGTCGTTTACTTGGTTCTGCTTCTGCTGCTATCGGTCAAATAAATCTTGATACTGGTACGTTTAAAGTACCAATAATGAGTAAGTCTGATAGGGTAGATATAGACATAAAAAACGATACGTTCCTTCCTACACGACTAGCTAGTGCAGAGTATGAAGGTGTATTCCATATAAGGAGTAGAAGAATTTAGTGGGGTATTTAAGAAAAGCTAAACTAAAAGACTTTAAATTTGTAGTAAAAAACATGAGGGTTATGGATAAAATCGAAGCACATTATCAAACAGGCATGACACCAGAAGATGCTCTTAGTTTTACATTTTTAAGCAGTAAAACTAATATGGCTATTGCAGATGATGATGACCAACCAATAGGTTTATGTGGAGTACAGACAGATGGTTGTATATGGATGGTTGCTACAGATGAACTGTTTAAAAATAAAAAGTACAGATTTCAATTAACAAAACAAGGTAGAGATTGGGTTGATAATTTACTGAGAACTTATAATATACTTTATAATTATGTATATGCAGAAAACACTTCTGCTATAAAGTGGTTAAGAACTCTAGGTTTTACTTTTGTAAAATTACATGAGAGTTATGGTCAACAAAAAAAACCTTTTTACGAATTTCTGAGGATTGCCTAGATGTGTGTTGGTGCTGCATTAGGACTAAGTACAAAAGCTGTTGGTGGTGCTTTACTTTCTCAAGCTGCTGCTTTTAATATAGGTTTAGGTCTTACTGCGGTTAATGCTTTTGCTGGTAGGGCTGCTGCAAAATCACAAGCACAACAAACATATCAACAAGGATTATTAGCTAATCAATCAATAGAAGATGATAAAAGACAAAAACAATTAGCTTTAGCAGAAAAGAAATCTGAAGAAGAAAAAAGTGCAGCACAAGATATGTTTGCTAAAAACATAGATACATTAGTAGCGAATAGAGCTATAGTGGCATCAGAACAATCAGGTACAACAGTTAATTTATTATTAATGGACACAGACAGACAAGGTGCTAATTACAGAGAATCAGTAAATCAAAGTATCGCATCAATGCAAAGGCAATATTTATTTAATATCCAACAAACAGAATCAGAATACTTAACAAGAAAGAATAAAATACAAAGTAATATCAATGAAGCCTATAACGCAATACCAAGTTTAGGATCAACTCTTTTAAATATTGGTACAGGTGCTTTAAGTTCCTACACTAATGCTTTAGCTATTGGGTAAATTATGGTTTTAAAAAAACAAACAACAGAATTTACAAGTACCGCAGGTAAATCTTTCAGAAATCCTGTTGAAACAGCAGTTGAACAAGTTAGTGTATTGCCAAAAACTCCTATCATGGAGTTATATTCTGCCATATCAACAGTAAATCCTAATGTTCAAAAAATTCTAGGCAATGAAATTAATAGACAAAAACCATATTTAATTTTAGAAGGACAAAATGAAGTATTAAATTCTCCACCTGATGATTTAAAAGATATATATAAAAAAGTACAAGAAAGAGATGGCAGCAGAGCAAGAAAAGATTTAATTGGTAATAATATTTTTACTCAATATGGAGTAGAAAAACAAATAGCAATTAATCTTGGTAATATTGCAGATGCTAAAACACAAGATTTTTTTAAAACTAAGACAATACCTTTTGAACAAAAAGATGGCAGTATTATTAATATGCCTTTATCTAGCTTTGATGTTAATTCTGATGAATACAAATCAGCAGTATCAGAATTTACACAAACTCAATTATTAGATACAAAAGGAGTAAGACCAGATTTATTAAATCAATATTTCTTTCCAAAACAATCAGCAGCTTTAACTAAAGCGTATAGTGACCAAGTAAGCAACAAAGCAGATTCAACTTTAAATTTATTATCTTCATCTTTTAATGATTCAGTTTTAGGTACTTACTTTAGTATTGATGATTATGATAAAAATATTGAATTAAATATTATAGATAATGATGGATTTATAGATGGCAACACATATGCTTTAAATGAATTACAAAGTAATATTAGAGATTTAGAAAAGAGAGGTTTGCAAGAAGCAGTATCACCTGCAAATATGCTAAAGATGATTGAATCATCAGGCTATAAAATTATTGAAGCTTACTTAGAAGAAGGCTTGACAATGGCAGAAGCTTTAGAAAGGTTTGATGATTTTACTGAATTTGTAGGAGATTTAAAAGTTGGTCCAAGAACAATAACTAAAAATAAAGATGTAATACAATCTGATCTAAGTAGTTTTTATAAAGATGGTAAGTTGTTAGAAATTAGAAAAAATATATTAAAAAAAATTAATGATGTTAATAAAGAAGAAACAGATGCACTAGAGAATCAAGACAAAAAAGAAATAATGCAAACTATAGAAGGATTAGATATGCAAAGTTCTGATGTAGATGTTATTAAAAGTAATTATGAAACGCTACGAAATTTAAAAATAAAATTTGGTGACAGGATAGATTTTATAGATCAACAATTTTCTTTAATAAATTTCAATGTTGATGCTTGGTTTGATAACTTTGAATTGGATTGGTTAAAGGGTGAATACACAGGAAGAAAAGAAGAAGCAATAACAGAGTTAGCTAATTTCTATAAAAATCTTGGTTCTGCTAGAACAACAGAAGATGGTGAAAGGTTTACAAACTTACAAAACTTAATAAAAGGAACTACTGGCACAAGTTATATGGAGTCATATCCACAAATACAAGAGTCTCTAAACTTTGCAAACGACTATTTAAAAGAAGAATCTTCTTCTGGTGCATATGTCATACCTCCTAATAATGTTGATAAGTTATATCAATTAGAAAAAGTTTTAGCTAAAGATATACGAAACATTATGAGAAATAAAGACTTAGATTCAATAGCAAAAGAAGAAGCGATTGATGCAAGGCTTTTAACATTTGAAGATGCTGTAAAAAAAATTAATCAAGGTTTTAATTTTTTTAACAACAATAATAACAACAACAACAAGAAAGAAAATGATACAGATAAACAAATAAACCAAATGAATTTAAATAATAAAGTTAAAAAAGTTACTTCTAATTTTGATCCCTTTGCAAATGAAATTAAACCTAATTTGGGTATAACTGATGGAAGTATGATTGCTTATAATTTTCCTACCAATAATCAATCACCAGAAGTCGAACCTTCGATTATAAATAATGTTGTTGAATTAGCTAAAGATTTTAGTGCCAATACTAAAGAATTTACATTTGATACAGTTGCTAAAATAGGAAAAGTAGAATCATCTAAAAACTTTGTTGATTTCTTTCTTGATAATTATATTGCGAATAATGCAGAGCAAAATCAAGACCTCACAAATTTACTAACAGAAGATGACCAGAAGTTTTTAAAGCAAGAAACTAATGGAATATTAAATACTAATATTGCTAAAACATTACTTGGAGCAAAAGATTATCAAGGAGTACAAGATTATGTTAGACAACAATTAATGATGGGATTTGGTTATAACAACAGATTAGGACTGCAAAATTCTATAGGGCATGGTAATTATCTTGACGTAGAGCATTATGTTAAAACAGGAGAAATGAAATTTAATAACACATATTTATTTGAAACTGAAGATTCGCAAACAGGTGGAAGTGATTTATTAATTAGGATGCCATACTCTATGTACTCTACAATTATGGGTTTACCTTTACCGAACCCAATAAAAAATAGATTTTTAGAGCTAGTAAATAATGCACCTAGAAGATATGTTGTAGATAAGATAGGTGAAGATAAACTTAAAAACATACTAGATAACCCATATCGCTATACCATTAACTTAGGTAAGGTTTAAACATGACAGACTCAAACATTAACAACCTTCTTAATAATGAAGAAGAAGTTACCAATGAAAATCCACTAATAGATAATGCTACAACAGTAGATGATACTACAACAGTAGATAATACTCTGTTGGCTAATAATAATGTAGAGAATAATTTTGAAGAGAATCTAGGAGATAAGCCAGTTAATGTTTTTTCTAAATCAAATCTTTTTAAAAACGATTTAAGCTTTATAGATTTTGATACTGAATACAATTTAAACAATTCAATAAATAATTTTTATTTAAATGATACTGATACTTATGAATTTCAAAGTGATGAATTTAATTTTGGTAGATCATTATTTGAAAATTTAACAGAAGATGCACCCGAAGGAGTTATACCAATATCTGATGGGATGCTTCAATATTTAAGATTTAATAACTTTTTTGATAAATTTAAAAATGATAATACTCCTATAAAATTACCTAAAGACAGAATTGAAATAAATAAATTATTTAAGAATGAAACAGGTTATTCGTTTCAAGAGATGTTAAATAATGACATACCTAAAGATGTTATAGAAACACCAGAGTTTCAAGGAAGTTTAAATAATATAATTAAATTTTATGAAGACAAAGGTTTTACTGTACCCATAGTTGAAAGAACAAACCTAACTCAATTTAATCAAACATTAAAAGGTTTTGGAATAGAACTAACAGGTGGTCTTAGTCTTGATTTTATAACTGCACCTTTACTAAAACTAGGACCATACGGAGCTTTAGCTTACGTTGGTATAAATTCTTTTGGTGGTGCATATTTAAATTATTTGTCTCAAGAAGGAAGAATGGGTCAAGCTGGCTTCCTTGGTCAAAAAGATAAATTAAAGTGGGGTGAATTATTTACTTCTACTGCTTTGCAAACAATACCTTATGGAGTAACGGATAAAGGAATAAGAGGTATTAGTAAATCATTTTTGTTTGGTGGTACTATTGGTGGTGGTGAAACAACAGTTAGAACTTTAATAGACGAAAATAGATTTCCAAATCTGCAAGAATATTTATTTTCAATCGGTCTTGGTGGTACGTTTGCTGCTAGTTTAAAAGGAGGTTTAGAATTATTTAATGGTCTTCTTGTTAAATTTAAAGGTAAGTCAGCGACAGAAGTTAGTAAACTTATAAGTGATAATGAAATAGAAGGTTTAAATAAATTCTTTAGTGATACTCAAATTTTACAAAAACAATTAGAACAACAACCTCAAGGCAATATTAAAGGAGAAGATGGAGATGAAGTAGTTAATCTTATTACTTCAATGATAGATAATATTACTAAAAGAAGTACGTCTAAAGATGGCACACTTAAATTTAAAAACAAACAAGACGAAAAATTATTTAATGAATTAACTGAAAAGAGAAAATTGTTATTAGATCAAAAAGATATTATTAAAAATACAGAAAAAATAAATGAAACATCAAAAACTAAAGATGTAGTAAGAACCTATGTAATGCCACAACAATTTAAAAATATGAAAGTTTCTTATGGTAGAGCTAAGATTCTTTTTAAATCAGATTTTGATAGGATTGCTTGGTCTTTAAGATTTGGCAAAAAGAAATATCCACAAAATGAAGGGTTAATGGTGAGGTCACTTATAGATCAAGGGTTTACAGAAAAAGAAGTAAGAGAGCATGGAGCAAAATTACATCAGAAAATAAAAAATATGGTTATTGAAAAGACAGGAACATCACAAGCTGGTAATAATACTATAGGTTTAGAGTTGACTATACCTGCATCTAAAGGATTTATTACAGCTAAAACAAAAGTTAAACAAAAAACAAAGACAACAGTAACAACTGATGACTTTGCTTTAGGAATGAAGGTAAAAGCATCTGATAGAAATAACATTGGTACAGTTGTTGCAGTAAATAAAGATAGTATTACAGTTCAATTTGTTTCTAAACAAGGAACTGCATTAAGTAAAAAATTTAAACGAAATCAATTAACACCATTAAATAAAAAAAGAATAAAAACAGAAGAAATAGGAGAAACAATAAAAAGTACAGAGAATGGTGAAGAAGTAACATCTAAACAAAATTTAGGTGATCGTAATAAAAATCCACAACAAGTAGAATTTATAAAGAATTTAAAACCTAAACAACAACAACAGATTGAACAGATAATAGCAATTTTAAAAGATGTAGATATATTTACAGGAAGTAAAAGTCAAGTTCAAACTAAACTAGAAGGTCTAGGAATGTTTGATGAAGGTGTACTTACACTATCTAATACAAAACAAATAAAAGAATATGCTGGCATTTATGCAAAATTATACGATCTTGTACCAAGTGATTCTTTAAATTATGCACTAAGTCAAGTTATTGTTTTAGCTTCTGACAACGTAGCTAATGTAAATCAAAAATTAATTTCAGCAATTAAAAATAAAAATCCAAGTGATATAAGAATATTTGTTGATAAATTAGCTGAAGCTTTTTTAGAAGTAGAAGAGTGGTTAACACTAGGTATTCCTCTAAGAACACAAGCAGCTAGAACTGTTACTTCATTCAAGATGAAACCAGAATCAGGAATTACTGGTAAGACAGTAGAAGAAGTAATTAATATGACTCCTAACCAAAAGAAAACTTGGGAGATGATACAACCTGATATAGAAGGAAGTATTGAAGAAAAGCTAAGACTTAACCAAGAATTTAAAAGCAATTTTCTAGCACAAGTAAAAATAGCAGAAGAGACAGGAGACTATAGCGAATTAATAAGACTAACAAATCAAATATCACAGACTGAAGGAGTGGTAGAAAAAATTGTACCTTTGGTTCAAGCAAATAAATTTGATGTTAAGAAAGGAATTAGTAATTTAATGAGAACTTATAACGAAATTGGTATTAATGCTTTGTTATCTGCACCTACAACACAAGAGATTAATTTGTTTTCTGGGATAGCTATGAGTTATTTAAAGTCAGCTAACCTTTTAATTGGTTCAAGCAATCCAGCAGAATTAAAAGCAGCTATAAAACATCTCTTTGCCTTACATCAGAATTTTAATTTTGCTAGAAAAGCATGGAAAAGATCATGGGATATGGAAGATAACTTTATTAACCTTGGTAATGTCAAAGGTGAAGTAAGTCAAAGATATATGATTTCGTCAGATAGTAGTTTCTTTCCTTTAGTTGCTTACGACAAAGTTGGAAAATTTATAAGACTACCAAGTAGATTAATGATGAGTAATGATGCGTTAATACAAGCACCAAATTTAATTGCAGCAGCTACTTACGAAGCATTTATGGAAGGATATTCAAAAGGATTAAAAGGAGATGAATTAGATAATTTTATTAAAGGTCATACAGACGGAATTATTACTTACATATTAAACAACTCTAAAGGTGATTTATTAGTTAATGGTAAACCTAGTGATGTTGCAAATCGAATTTTATCAAGAGCAAGAGAATTTGCGAAGTCAATTACTTTTACTCAAGATATAAGAACAGAAGATGCTTTCGGTTGGAGTGCAAACAAAATTAATAATATTGCTGCTACAAATCCTTATATGAGATTTTTATTTAAATTTACAAAAGCACCTACAAATATAATTAAAGAAGTTAATAGATATGTACCTTTAGTTAATACACCTGTTATTAAAACATACCCAGATGGTACAACTGAAAACTTAAATCTTGTAAATAGATTGTTATTAAATGAGATGAAAAATGATTTGCTTAGTACAGATCCAATAGTGCGTAAAAATGCTTTAGGTCAAATAAGAACATCAATGGCTTTCGGTACAATAATTGCTGGTATGGCTATAGGAGATGCTTTAACACCAGATAGTTCAATAGATCAAGACCCACCCAAAGTTATATTGTCAGGTGGTGGTCCTAATTGGAGGACAAAAGAAGGTGCTGCTATGTTTATAACTATGCTTAAAGATGGTTGGCTTCCTTACTCTAGAGGTGTTTTGCAATATACAGAAGATGGAGACATTGAATATAAAAATGGTCAACCTGTTTATAGATGGAGTTCTTACGAAGGATTACCAGAACCTATTGTTGGATTTATCAGGTTAATGGTTGATTTCTCTAAAAGTTCTCCGTTTGTAAGTGAAAAAGAATTTGGTGAATTTACTTGTAATTGGAATTGTGCAGTTGGTCGTAATATGTTTAATAGAAGTTTTACTTCACAAATAGATGAAGCAATGAAAATATTAAGTTCTATACCCGAAGTTGGTAAAAGTGATGATCCCGAAGATGATGTTAACTATAAAGGTAAAAAATTTACAGAATTTGTAGGAAATCAAATAGCTGGTTCAACAGTTCCTTATTCAAGTTTTTTAAATAAACTACATAGATTACCTGCTGATTTATTAGTGGCTTTAGGTTATACACAAGAACAAGCATTAGAATTAAAAAATTCAAAAGGAGATTATAGTGGGTTAAAATGGTTTATGAAACCTGATACAAAGACTAGAGCAGGTGATAAGGCTAATCAAAACAGAGATGTTAATGACGAAAACTTTAATCGAAATAATATGTGGATGAAAATTTTAGATAATATCTGGAATAAATCTAAAGAAAAAGCACCAATGATTTTAGGTGGTAACTTACCTAATCAAGTAGAACATATTACTAATGAACCAATACTTTATCCAGATAAAGGTATAGTTCCTGATTTGTTTTCTTTATCAAGACATAGCACAAGTAAAAATATAAAAATACATAGTGCTTATAAATTAATAGGTAAAATATTACCAGAGCCACCACAAATAATAAGAGGATCAAAATTTAAAGGTTTAAATAGTGACCAATTTGAACCAAAAAAATTAAACAAATATGAATATAATGTATTAAAAGTAATTGTAAATACTCAAAAATTAAAGATGGGAGGAAAAGAATTAAATGTAAAAGAAGCTATAAATACATACTTAGATGGTCAATATTTACCGCAACATTACGCATATCACAAATCACAAATAGAACAATTTGGTTTAGATTCTGAAGAAGGAAAAATAGCACAAGAAGAAATTTATCAACAACTACAAAAAATTAATAATAAATATATAACAAATGGCATTTTAATGTTTACAAAAGATTATATTGGCGAAAAAGATTTTAATGCTAGGGTAGAAGCAAAGAGTAGAATTAAAACTAATTACTTTAATAACATGATTAATTCAATGAATAACATGAATTTAGGTACTTTTTAAATTATGGCTACTAACACTACTGCTACGTCACAAACTCATAACGGAAATGGCAGTACAACTAACTTTGCAATATCATTTTCTTTTTTAGATAATACTGAAGTTGATGTAACAGTAGGTGGTGTTCTTAAAACATTAGGTACTCACTATACTATTAGTGGTTCGACTGTTACTTTTACTTCTGGTAACATACCTCCTTCTGGTACTGGTAATATAAAATTTCAAAGAGATACAAATATAAGTGCAAAGAAAGTAGATTTTGCTGATGGTAGTGTTTTAACAGAAACAGATCTTGATAATAATAGTGACCAGATATTATTTGCTCAACAAGAGATTACGGATAAATTAAGTGGTATTGAAGAAAATGCCACCGCAGATCAAACAAATGCGGAAATTAAGACAGCATACGAAGCAAACTCAGATACAAACGCATTTACTGACGCAGAAAAAACAAAACTACAAGATTTAGATTTAGCAAAGTTACAAGGTATAGAAACAGGAGCTACAGCAGATCAATCTAATGCTGAGATTAAAACTGCTTATGAAGCAAACTCTAACACTAATGCTTTTACTGATGCAGAGAAAACAAAACTAGCAGGTATTTCTGCAAATGCAGGTGCAACAACATTTACAGGGCTTGGAGATACCCCTGCAAACTTTACAAGTGCAGCAGGTAAGACAGTTAAGGTAAACAGTAGTGCTGATGCTTTAGAATTTGTAGATCAAATATCAGATGTTGTAGGAGATACTACACCGCAGTTGGGAGGAGACTTAGATGTACAGGCAAGAGAAATAAATACATCTACAGCTAATGCCAATATAAAACTAAATCCTAATGGTTCAGGTGCAGTAGAAGTAAAAGGAGATGGTAGTAGTAATGATGCTAAATTACAACTTAACTGTTCACAAAACTCTCATGGTGTAAAACTACAATCCCCTGCTCATAGTGCAGGTCAATCTTATACTATGATTCTGCCTGACAATCAGATAGCAGCAGATAAATTTTTAAAAATAAAAAGTATTACTGGTAGTGGAGCAACAGCAGTAGGACAACTAGAATATGCAGATGGTGGGGGTGGAGCTACAGGTGGTGGCGGAGAGAAAATTTTTCACGAATCTGAAAATCAGATGGATAGCGATTACACGATAACTGCAAATCATAATGCAATCGTGCCGACACCTCTTACGATCAATGCTACACTTACTGTAGGTGCCACTTCAACTGTTACTTTCGTCTAATGGCAATAGCAATTAATGGTTCTACAAACGTAATAACAGGAGTTGCAGTAGGTGGTCTGCCTGATGGAATAGTAGATACAGATATGTTGGCTGCAAATGCTGTTAATTCTGGAAAATTAGCAAGTGGAGCAGTTGGAAAATGGACTCACGTTAACAATGTATCTTTTGGCACAGGTGGTAGCTATACGTTCTCAGGAATACCAACTGATACTTCCGCAATAAGAATTGGTTTTATGGATTTGTCAAGTAATACAGGTTCATCTGGTAGTGAAAGTTATGCAGCATTTAGATTAGGCACGGCATCTGGTTTTCCAGATACTAACTATGACACTATATCTTCTTATTTAGAAGATAGTTATCAACAAGTAGAAACTTGGTCAAGTAGAGCTATACTTTATCCAAGCAATTATGGTCGATCACAACACGTTTTTAACGGGCAAATTGAGTGTTGGAAACTTGGTGGTACAACTCGTTGGTTTATAAAATCACAAGTGTCAAGAGGTGCTGCAGCAGGAAATCAAACACACTTTTTTATGCAAAGTAGTATAGATATAGGAGGTGCTATTACACAGGCTACAATATTTTTAAATACTGGCTCATTTGATGGCGGTTCTGGAGCAATAAGTTATTATCAAGATTAATATGAAAAACACTACACTTAACATACAAACGGGAGAAATTACAGAAACAGACATTGCAGATGCCCCTGCTACTGATGTGGAAGCACTTGCTAATTTAAGGTCTACAAGAAATAATTTATTAGCTGAAACAGATTATCTTGCTCTTGCAGATCACACACTTACTGATGCAATGAAAACTTATAGACAGGCACTTAGAGATTTACCTGCTAATACTGCTGACCCTCACAACGTAACTTATCCAACAAAACCTAGTTAACCATGACAGCAAAGATTAAACTAAACGCAGCATCAGGTGGTGGGTCTTTCAGCTTACAAGCACCCTCTTCTTCTGCTAATAACAGAGTTTTTACAATACCAGATGAAGCTGATGCAACTTTACTTACATCAAATACATCAACAGGAAAAATTCTTCAAGTAGTTGAAGGAACATTAACTTCTGGTTTTACAACATCTTCGCAAACAATGGTTGATGTAGGTTTAAGTGCAACTATTACTCCATCCTCATCTTCTAATAAGGTTTTAATTTTATTATCATTAGGTAGTTTTGTTAACCGAACTTCTCATAAAAGAGCTTTCGCGAACATATTAAGAGGTTCAACTGTTTTATTTGTAGGAGATGCAGCTACAGGAGAAGAAGTAACAATAGCTAGAACTTGGAGAACTGCACAAGATGAATATGTTATGGATCCACTTTCACGCAGCTTTTTAGATAGTCCAAATACAACATCAGCTACAACTTACAAACTACAAGCATCAATAGCTAGTGATGGTGGATATGTATACATAAATAGACCATATACACAAGATGCCAACGGTGGAAATACAGCTAGTTCACTTATACTTATGGAGGTAGCAGCATGAGTTTAGATCACGAAGCTATATATAAAGCATATCCTGATGCTATAACTATTGATGATGGTACAGGAGCATTTAAAGCAGATGGCTCACAGATAACTTTAGTACAATCTGATATTGATGCTGCAAGAGTTACGCTAGATGCTGAAGCTGCTGCTGTTAAGTACAAAACCGATAGAACAACAAATGGTTCTACAACCTACGATAGTTATGGAAATCAATTAGATATGTTGTATGCAGATATGCTCGCTGGTAAACTAGATACAACTGGAACGTGGGCTACCCACATTAAAGCGGTTAAAGACGCTAACCCAAAACCTAGTTAATTATGTCAGAGATCAAGGTAAATTCGATAAAAGGGGTAGGAGCTAGTGCTGCTGCTATTACTGTCAACAATACTGATGGAACGTGTACTGCCAATTTAAGTAATCGTCAGAATAAAAACTTGATAATTAATGGAGATTTTAAAATAGCTCAAAGATCCACATCATCATCAACTACTGGTTATGCAACTGTAGATAGATGGAAAACAGATAGATCAGGATTAGATGAATCTCCAACATTTTCACAGGCTGATGTTACTAGTGGTACTACTCCTTATACAAATGGGTTTAGAAAGGCATTTAAAATAACAAATGGAAATCAAACAAGTGGTGCTGGTTCAGATGATTATCTTTACTTTTTTCAAAAAATAGAAGCACAAGATATCGCTCAAAGTGGTTGGAATTATACTTCAAGTTCTAGTTATGTAACACTTTCGTTTTGGGTTAAATCTAGTGTTGCTCAGAATTTCTATGGATATTTAAGAAGTATGGATGGAACTTCAAAAATTTATCCATTTGAAACAGGTGCTTTATCACAAGATACTTGGACAAAAGTAACCAAAACAATTTCTGGAGCGTCAGGAAATCAGATAGATAATGATAATGGTGAAGGCTTAAGAGTTGTTATTGCTCCATTTTGGGGTACTGATTTAACAGCTAGTTCAGTTAACTTAAATCAATGGGCTACTTTTGCTAGTAGTACAAGAGCGCCTGACTATACTTCAACATGGTACACAACAAATGATGCAACATTTGAAATTACCGGAGTGCAGCTTGAGGTTTCAGACCATGCCACAGATTTTGAGCATAGGTCATTCGGTCAGGAGCTTGAGCTTTGTAAACGATACTATCAACAATACCCAGAGATAGCATCAGATGGATATTCTGCTTATGGTCTTGGTGCAGCACAATCTACAACAGCAGCACATTTCACACCAACATTTCCTACAATGAGAGCAGCACCTACAATCGCCTTGAGTGGAAATAATAGATTTACTTCTGGTGGAACTGCAAGGTCTGTAACGAGTTTAACTTTATTTCATGCTTCTGCAAGTTCATTATTTACAGGGGTAAATGTTGCTAGTGGTCTTACAAATGGTCATGCTGGCAGTTTTGGAGCAGATAATGACACTACTGCTAAACTAACTTTTAGTGCGGAGTTGTAACACATGAGTTTTACTTACAAATTACAAAAAGGACTTGATGATAAAGTTAATTCTGTTATAAAAATTTTTGCAGATAAAACACAATGTCATATTCCATTTGACGAAGCAAACACCGACTATCAAGAGTACCTTGAGTGGGTAATAGAGGGAAATACAGCCGAAGCTGCTGATTAGTGGACATACCAGAGATTAATCTGCCTGATACAGATTATATTCTCGTTCCACCTAGAACAATTTTTTATCCACCTGTGGCAGAGATTCCATATCTAAACCCTGTACTTCTTCCAAGTTTGGAACAGGTAGAGTCGGGTTTGGGAGATCAGGGATCTTCTGCTGAAGAAGAAAAAGCATCTTCAACGGAGGGAGCGTTAGAACTAACACCAGAGACAATACCGACAAACCTGCCAAACACCACAGAAACTTTATCAAATGAAGAAGGGGTAGCTACGTTTAATATACCTTTTTTTGGTGAAATGCCTATACCAGCACCAGAAGTCATAGCTTCTAGTGTTATAGCTGCTGGTACTGCGTCAGTTGTATCTGTAGCTGGTGGTATTGCCATGCAATCAGTATTAGCTTTTATTAAGAAAACATCTAAAAAAATATTTACTAAGGTTTTGAAGAAAGAGGTAAAGGATCTACAAACAAAGAAGGATTAGCTTTTACATAACTTCGTATATTGATTACATCATTACAGATGTATGCGAACTTAGATTTAGGATTTATCATGTAGCCTGATGCGTGAAGCTGACTACACTTCAAGACACGAACTAGCTGTTTATCATGCACTTGCTTGTCTAGTTCTTCTATGGCTAGGTCTAGCTTTACTTTTGCTAGTTCAGAACACGTTTCATTATTAGTTCCTAGCGGTATCATAAAACTCATTTGTACTCCCCAACCTTCATTGATGCTATATGTCTCTTCTCCCTGTGCATCATTACCTGTATAAAAAGGAGTTACAGCCATAGTAGGTTGACTACATACTAGATTTCCAAACTGCAACTTACCTGTCATTCCATTATTAACATTCATATTCTGGTTGATAATACTTGAATTACCAACAGCATTAGGTTGAGCCTGTACGTTTGTATCGCCTTCGGCTTTTGCTTTACTGACTAAAGACAGACAAAGAAGTGATAACGCTAGTAGTCGTAATCGCATCATTCTGAGTTATTGTTTCTAGTTTAGTTCCTGATGCTCTGGTAGTTATAGCTAACGACCAATCAGAAGTTACAGTTTTAGGAGTAAAAACTGCATCTGCGTGTGCTATACCACCACTAGAAGCACTCGTAACTTCTATGTTTGATGCTTCCCAACTAGACAGGGCAGATCCAAATTTTTCAGTTACTATGCTGCGAGTTATAGTCTGGGTTGTGTTCTCAGTTCTATTAGATGAACCTGTAGTCCACGTTGGTACTCCGTTTGCATAGCAAGGAGCAACTAAAAATAAACCTAGTAATAAAAGTTTTTTCATTTGATGCCTACTTTAGAGTTCTTATTATCTACTATAGTATCTTTTTTCTTCTTTATCTGAAACCCTAGTGACGCAGTACTAGCTGAAAAAATACTTGCAATAAATGTCGGGTCAAAATCTACAATCTTTTTACCATCTGGCGGTTCGTAGTATGAGAGAGATAATAGCGTTGCCGACCAAAGAAGTACACAAACTTTGACAATGGTTTCGACTCTACTAGGTTCTTGATCTTCCATGAAAAGTTAAGACTCTTGTCTAATACTAGCAAGTTAGCTATGTTTGGGAAGTAACACACAAAACTATGCTAAAAATACTAAAACCAGTATTACTAAAATTCTTCACCACAACTGCTGTGAAGAGGTTAGTGGTGGACTTGCTTCGGGCAATTTGTAAGCAGACCTCGAATACATTGGATGATCGTGCTGTGGATATGTTAGAGCAACAACTCTTCCCAAAGCTAAACTAATATGAACCATAAAGAATTTTTTGATATTCTTATTGGTAATCCTCCTCCCGAAGTAGAGCTTGAAATAGAAATAAAATGCAGAGAGGTAAAAGAATTACCTGATTTTGTTATC
>VMHT01129171.1_pt1 | contig 24104 bp, 20 predicted proteins | sample 4693611 | NCBI WGS metagenome assembly VMHT01 (sample SAMN12280063, study PRJNA550983) | marine metagenome | isolation source: seawater sampled from same location over 5 years 0.02-0.2 micron viral filtrate | place: USA: collected off the coast of southern California halfway between the port... ...
AGCAAGGATGCCAATATTAACAGAGTCATTGAATACCGCATAATGAAGAAGATAAGAAACAACTGTAGTACTTTTGCCAGTTTGACGGGGCATTTTACAGATGCTAAATCTATTCTCATGAAAATTATTAATTAATTTTTCTTGGAAATGATATGGATGAAACTGAGTAAGACCCTCATCCAAAGAAACGATTTTTATATAGTTATTAGCAAAATAGACAGGATCTTCTTTGCATCGCATAAACTCATAGATTTGCTCTTGAGTAAATTCAATTGCAGTATTTGCTTTTTTTAGATTGGGATTACCAAGGTATACATTATCAGACATAAATTACTCAGCAATTCCACTTTCTAAGTGATTTATTGATTCTGCTATCTGGATCTCTTGCAGTCTTGGCAGAAGTTAATTTGCTTTTCATTCCTTTCATTCTAGCGCAGAAGGATGCCCTCCTGGGATTTCCAACTTTTTTGCTTGGTGCTTTAAGGTCAGATCCTGGATTTTCCTTTTCATAAGATCTGCGTCCTTTAGCGTTAAGTCCTCCAGACTTACTTTTTCCTGACTTTTTTGTCCAGGCTGCGCCTTCTTGGGTGAGTTCAACTTCTTCTTTAGCAGTCCTCTCTGATTTTTTAAAAGCATCCTTGTCTGGATAGTCGGAGGATCCAGGTTTAGCAGGTGCTTCTCCACGCTTTCTTTTAGCGTGGATGTTAGCATAAAGTCCACGTTTCGCTTCGCTTAGTTCTCTAAATTCTTTAAATGACTTCATGCCAGCAGGGAGGGTTTACTAGGATATTTATTCAATTAAGGTGTGCGACAGAGGATGCCCACACAGAAGCAGAAGAACCTGTAGTTGCTTCAAGAGTTTCTGCAGGAAGTTTTTTTACCTCAACACGCTCACCAGCGGCAAGATAAAAATTATTTCCATTGCTATTGACAATCAAGCAAGCAGCACTATTAGTGTTGACAACTGAAACTAATGTTGCTGAAGATACATTGCTTGCTGCAGAGTCAAGATCGACAGCAACTGATACGGGTTTGATAATCATTGTTCTGTAATTTTTAATTATTTATCTTCTAATTTATTTTTTGCTTGCTTCAACATCTTAGCAAGATCAGCAGTAGATCCTACAAACATAGTATTATTAACTGTTGTTGGTCCTTTCTTTTCTTCTTGACCCAGATCTTTCATCTTCTTCTGAAGATCAGATAATTTATCAGTGATGTCAGCAACGTTCTTAATGCCCTGGAAGGCGACTTCATATGCTCTTGGGTGATTGCTGCTCCTAGCAACGTCAAGCAACTCCTCAATGGCAACCTGACCCTTCTGAATGAGTTCATATAACTCACCACGGGCATACTTATAATCTGTCTCTATGTCAGCACTAGTAACATCAACCTTTTTGGGTTTAGGTTGCTCCTCTTCATCCATAGGAGTGATGTCAAAAACATCTTCCATGTTCTGTTGAAATTTATTGTCCATGATATATCATCCCCTCATTAAATCCGAAGTCATCATCTGGTTGTAGCAAAGCATCATCAGCAGCATTAATAACACCATCAGTGTTCTTATCTTCTAATGCTTTAGGAGTAACATTATACTCAAGTGCTCTTTGATTAGTATTTCTATCACCAACAAGGGTAGTAGCAATAGACTTTCTAATGATATCATTAGCAGCAACAGGACCATACATAAAGGTCTTGACGCTAAATCTTAATGTATAATAAATGTATCTTCTGGTAGAGTAATCACCTTCATAATCATCAGTAAAATCAATACTTTCTAAGATAATTGGAATATCTCTTTTCTCATTCATTTCTGGAATAAGATTGACAGTCATGGTAAACTGTGGTTGAAAGAATGGTAAAATCTGTTCGATAATTTGAAGAGCATCATCTTGAGATTTTGCGATGGCATTAAGTTCAAATCCAATAGTATAAGGAACGGGAAGATACTGCACCTTAGTAGTGGTTGTTTCACCATCACCAACTGCTCGGTTCCTTTGAATAGGAGGAACTTTTCTTCCAGCATCATACTGTAAAGATGTCATCTCAAATGATAACCTAGGAACAGTAATAGTTACTTTCTTATCAAGATCAGGAGACTGCTGAAGTCTTGCTAAAAATTTCTGAACAGGTCCATACGCTAAAGGAACTTTTTGCTGAGTGACTAGATCACCATTAGCATCAAGGGTCTTTAGTTGAATGTTATTAAAAAGAGTACCAAAAGTGGTTACAGTCTTTCTAATAATTTGGTGATAAAAATAATTTCCTAACATTAAAAGCTACCAGTAAAATTGCCAAATTCGCCAAACGGATTTACTTCTGTAAAATCAAGAATGTCATCCGCTGCTGTTTCAAGTTCTCTGTTTTCAGAGAAACTATCAGTCATATCGAGAGTATCAAATGAACCTACGGTCCATCGTGCATTTGAATCAGCACCAACAATTTCTTCATTTAAATCAAAATTGCCGTTCATATAAGCAACTTTCAATGTCCTAGTACTAGGATCATATTCAGCTACTTTACCAACAATGTTTGCTGGTGAGGAATCAATTATGATAGTTGGATTCCATCCAGTGATACTTTCAATTTCATCGTTGTCATCATAAACAACATCTCCATATATGTATGATCCAGAAGGAGAATTAACAGCACTGACTACACCATTGGTGATCGCAGTTGTAGATGAAGTAATGAATGTTCCAGTGGGGGAATACCAAAATGCATTTGGAGCAGTTTCGTATTTCTGACCAGCTGATGTGATAGTAATCGCACCAAGAACTCCATCTTCATCAGCGACTGCGGTTGCAGTAGCATCAAATCTAGTTCCAGAAACTTTTTCATCTTCAGTAAAGTATCCACTTCCATTGAGGTTCAATAGAATTGGGAATACTCCAGATTCCATTTCAGTGTTATCAATAGAAGTAACGCCAGTATCAAAGATACTATCGCCATATTCAAAGACTTCACACGTCAACGTATATGTATATAGACTTCCTAATTGGTAGAAAGGTTTTTGATTTTCTACATACTTGATTTCAAATACAGTTTCATTCAAAGGAAACCATACGAGATCTCCGTCATTAGGTCTTCCAGATACAATTTTATTAGTAGAGACATCTACAAAATCCTGCCACCTTCTTCTGGAAAGTGTAAGTGTTACTTCATCAGTTACTCGAAGACCAAACTTTGATAGCATGTCACCATTGCCACCAAAATTTTGAAAGTTTTCTAGATACATCTCAATGAGATAACTATCCTTAAACTGAGAGTAGTAGATATCATTCCATAACTTATCTTCGTAGATCTGACGAGGAATGTAATAACATTCCAGACCATACATTTTAATCTGTTCGTCAACCAGATCTTGTACTAAGTTCTGTTCACCCGTAGTTCCTTGTGTAAAATATAAATTTCTAGTCATTTTATCCGATCATGTCTAGTGGTGGTAACTCTGCTGCTAACTTAAATTCACCAAGAATTGTATCAATTTCTTGTTGTGCATCTTCATAGAACTCTCTACCATTTAGAGTTGTTCCACCAGGAAGTTGAACGTTCTTAAACTTAATGAGGTTTTGACCCCACTGTCTTTTAATAAGAGCAGTAAGATAACGCTTCATCCACACATCATTATAAACTTCAGTAGCAGTTGATGGATCTATCATCCTATAACATTCAATCAACATCATATCACCACCATTTAATTGATCCCAATCAGTATCAATGTATAGTTTATTTTCTCTCTTATTAAATCTAATCGGTTTAAAGTTACCGATTACAAAATCAACTGTTTCCAGATACTGCTTTACCATATAGTAATTCAAGATTTCCATAGAACCAAAATTATAGAAATCATTCAAGAACAACTGATACTTCATACTGAAGATATTTCCTGATACTGCTGATGAACTATTATCATAAGCATATACATTAGTTACTCCCAAAACATGTTCTGGGACAGTTACAAAATTATTTTGCTCTTTAAAATCCGAACCAGCAATTGAACCGTTCACTTTCGCGTCGGTAATCATCTGGTCAGTTACTTCTAGTTTTAAAAATGTTTTGACGCTTCCGTCAAAATGACGCTCCTGAAAGAACTGAATTGCATCATCTACAAGATCTTCAACTTGATCATCATCTACATTAATCTCTAATACTGGGAATCCTAATTTCCTCAGACAATAATCAATTAGCTCCTGGCGTGTCGAGGGTTTTGCCATGAATAAAAAATACCCTAGTTTCCTAAAGGTATTTATAATTAACGTAGGGATTTCAAATTTTCAAAACATAAGTTGAATGAAATGACAATTTTTCTAGCATCTGCTTCTTGTTTGGGGACTCCATGAACAAAATCTGAATTAAATAGATACATCTTTCCTGGAGTACATGGCATAGGATATGTATCTGTATTTAAATCCGTAGGCATATTAGGTTGTTCTATAAGATTTCTTTGCATATCATAGAAATAAATGTTATGTGATGGATCTGTTTCAAGATAATACGCTCCAGATAATAAAGATCCTGGATGAGTATGAGGAAATAAATAATCTCCCTTTCCAGAAACATTAAACCACATGTTAGTAATGTAGAGGTTATCTGTTAAAAAATTAGCATACCCATATTCATTTAAAAATTTTACCGAATTTGAAAGTGCTTTCTTTGCCAGCAGTTTGAATACGGGTAATCTATGAATTGTTTGAATAGATCTATGAGAAGATTCTACATTCAATGTATTATTTCTCATAGTGCCATATGATGATAATTCTTCAACCTCCTTTATCATCGCTGGAATATTATCTACGCATACATCATCAAACTCAGCAACAATTTTAGGAAATAATTTATTTAGTTTCATTTATAAGTCTTGCTTTATTTTGATATCAGTATTATCTTCTTTGTTTTCTCTATAACAATCTTCAATAAACCAATGTTTTACCGCAGTAACATTATCAAATACAGCAACTTGATTTTCAAATTCACACCAGAACCAAATTCCGTCATTTAATTGCCATCCATCTGGTCTGTAGATGTCTTCCTCTCTAACTAATGGATGAGGTTTATCTTCAGTTGCTTCATCATTGGTAATAATTTCAATTACCATATGTTTTTCCGAACCATGCACTTTTTCAATTTCCTGAACGATTTCATATAGGGGGATATCCGAAACAGTAGTCATTTTAGTAGGTTATAAATATTGATGAACTGAATTTATTTAGCGGGTTGACGTGAACTAAATTCTGTATTATAATTATACCATAAATTTAAATACCAATGACAGTTAAACTTTGCCTACTCAAAAATCAAACAACAATTGTTTGTGATGTTAAAGAAGCCTTGGATAAAGAAGAAAATAAAAGTTTAGGTTATATCATTTCGGATCCATTTACTGTTGAATGTGTCAATAATGTTTTGTCTAATATTGATGAGGATATGAATGTTACAGAACTTCCTGCTCAACAAGGTGAACTTCAATTCGGTAGACTATTTCCATTATCAAATGAAAGAAGTTTTAATGTTACGCACGATTTTATTGATGTCATTTACGAACCTCATACTGATGTAACTAATGCATATATGTCTATTCTGAGCAAATGGGTTCAGGAATATGTTAAAACTATTGAACTTGATAATTCATTTTTAGTTCATTCTGATGAAATTGGAGGAAACCAAAATGAAATTTGGAGCGATGCTGCTAGAGGAACACCTACGGTGGAGCGTTGATTATGAAAGATATTCAATCAAAAATTAAATATATTAATAACTTCGGATTTGAAATGTCCGATGATGCTATGGTTCAGGAAAAAAGAGTATCTGAATTTAGTTGTTTGGTAATTGATAATTTTTTTAAAGATCCTGGTAATAGTTTAGATAATTTGTTATCTGTTCCTTTCGATACTGGACAAAAAACTTTAGAAGAAGAATCTAGAAGAGAAAGTGATAACAAATATCAATTTCAAAAACCTATGGGTGAGAACCAATTATTTCATCCAAATATTACTCAGCAATTAACAATGAATGCCGTTGGCGTTCTAAAGGAATGGGATTATATTCCAAATGATAGTAATAGTCAAACAACTCCAGAAGAATTTGAAAGGATGATTAGTAGTTGTCTTTGGACTGGAAATTATTATTATCCTAATATGACAATTAATACTAATAAAGAAAAGTGTCATCCTGGAAATTTTTATATGAATATGAAAATATTTTTAGGTTCTGAAGATGAAGCACTTGGAAAAAGTGGTATGTCATTCTATAATTTTGCTTATGAACATAAAATTTATTATGGTGTAACTCAGTTATTTGAAGGTATTACGGATCCTGAATCTAAACGAGAGATTATGGATTTACTTAATTATAAGTATGTACCTCAAAATACCACTAAACAATATGAAAATTGGGATGGTGATGAATATTTTAATAAACTTATTCATGTGCCAGCAAAATACAATAGAGCAATTCTTTATCCAGGCAACTCTTGGTATCAGAATGTTTACGATAATGTTTCTGAGCACTATCATCTTGAAGGATGTTTAAATCTTCCTGCTAAAGAAGAGGATGGTTTTGGAAATGTAATGGGCGATCAAATGTCTAATGAAATGCCAATGGAATATATTTCAAATGAATGATTTTAATTATGACGTTATACCTAGGTATAGTGCTGGTGAAATTAAGGAATTAACAGAAGTAAATTCTGATATGGACATTCAAGCTTTTAAAGTAGAAGAACTTGAATATATTAAAGTTCATAATTTCCTAAAAAATCCTATAGATTTGAGAAATTTTATATCTCATTTTCCTTCCGAAGATAAATCTAAATCTATAATCGATGGAACTACTAAATCTAGCAATAGTAGTAGTATGGCTCCGGGATTTCAAGCACCAGTTCCAGAAACATTTTTTAGAAATAATATATCAATAGCATTTTATAATATTCTTAAACACTATCATATAGTAAAGTATGAATATAAAAGAATTAATTGGAATTATTATACTAATTGTTGCTATCCCGGAATGCCCTCATATTGCTCAAACTATCGTCCCCATACAGATCCATTTTCACTCGCTTTAAATTTATTTCTAACTGAGAACGAAGAAAGTTACACAGATTTTTTTAGATATAAACTTAAAAATAATTCTTATAACTATAGAGGATCTCGTATGTTCAAATATTCTGAGGAATTTGAAGAAGATAATTCTCGTAAAGATACTTTGATGGATGATAAAAAAATTGGTAAATGGATTAGATTTAAATCAGATGATCAATATGAAAGGTATCATTCCATATCAGCTGATTTTAATTCACTTACCATATACAAAGGAGATTTCTATCACAGTATAGGGTATGATGTTGATGAATATAAATCTATTAGATATTCTTTAGTTGGCGCAATTTCATAAAAAAAGGAGGGGTTACCCTCCATTTTTTTTGTTTATTTTGTAAACTTAAATTAGTCGTTCTGATGCCGGAGCATACTTATTCCAGATATTGATAATTGATTCCATACCCGGTTTATTTAAATCAGATGGTTTTGACCCACCAAATTGCTGTCTTAATCCATTTTCCAATACTTTAGCAGCATAGAAAGATTGTAATGCTGCTTCATCACCATCAGCGTATGACCAATCAATTGCTTGAACGGCTGTTTCATAAGCAGCAAGTGTCGCAGACTCTGGTGCCTCATTTAGAGGCACATCGATTTCGTTTTGTGGCATGTTAGATTTCTCCTAAAATTATGCTTGTGATTCCTGCCAGGTAACTCTAGCAGATACTGAGTATGGGTTTGCAACGCTAACACCTGTTGAGTCAACAATGTTAGCAACAACGCAAAGTAGGTCAGGTCCGTTTGGATAGACACCATCACCACCAAGAATTGAGTTACCCAAGTCACTCAGTTTCGTAAGATCGTATTCTGTTGAGAATGTATTACCATCTCCAGAACCAGATGCTCTGAATGAGAGAATCTTAGAACCGCCTGTGATAACATCGTTAGGACCATGCTTAACGAGTTGACAGAGCGAAGGTTCGTCAACATTCTGGAACTCATCTGTTGAAAGTTGTGGGTTCAAGATCAGTGATAGTTCCGTCTCATGTGTAGTTAGAATACCAACAGAGTCAAGTTTAAGTTGCATTCTGTTGATAATTTCACGTTCTCCGAGAGCACCAGTAATTGAAGAGTCAACTGAAGGTGCCAGTCTGATGGAAATCAGTGGGATGTTATCAGGAATAATGTTATCAACACCAGCAGGGGCACCGATATTCATTGTTGTTCCTGAAGGAACAGCAGGATTTCCAATGGCAGAATTAATCGCACTGGTATAGTTGTATGGGAATACAGTTGCAGTTCCTTCTACATATTGAATTGCAGCTTCATAGTAACTACCTGAGACACGAGACTTGGAGTCAATTGGTCTACCTTCTAAGAAGTAACCATTGGCAGCAGTGTTCTCATAAATCAATGTGTTAATTGAGAACTTGGATGCTTCACTAGATGGGAAACGCATGATGAGATAGAACGTTCTGTTCCACCATGTGCCTTGGTAATAGGATCTCAGGAAACTATTGGCGTTGGTGCTAGAACTTTCGGCAGTAGCATTTGTATACTTCTGGACGTTGCCTGATGCTGTGAAGAGATATGCTTCGTCATCTTGCATTGTACCATCCATGATAACTGAAGTACCCCAGTGGAACAAGGTTCCGACATATGTCGGTGAAGTGAAGTTAACTACTTCATAACGAGCAGGTAGGTTACCAGAACGGAAGTAAGATTCCGTCAAACGGTTGTTGTGCTTAAATTCATGGACATACTTAACATGTCCATCTTGATCTTTAAATCCGAAACGGATCTTACCAGCACCATACCAAGAGTAATCCATATAGCACATCTGAATTCTATCAAGGTTCAGGATGTAACCAGATGGACCATTACCATCTGCTTTATCAATATTCCAATTTTCTTTCGCTACTGCAGTATTAATAGTTTTGGTGCAAATAACGTCAGTTGCAGTAACACCACGATAAGAAGGTTGGATTGTAAGTTGACTATTGCTAGCAATCTTAACAACTTGATATGTCATTCCGCGAATAACGAGATGCTCACCAACGGCAACTTGAGAGATAAACGATGTATTAGTTCCAGTAACAATTTGACTGGAGTTTGTTACAGCGATAGTTCCAGGAAGTTGTTGGACAGAAGATCTTCTGACACAGTTAAGTGTTGCACCATCATATTCAAAGTAGAAACCATTCTGATCATCAAACATACCAGCACGGATTGAACAGTCACTCCAGGCAACAATAGATACGGTAGTGAATCCACCACCAACATCAGATGTGGGTTGTGCTGGGAGAATATATCTGAATGAGAAATCATTTACAAGATCGTAGATATCTGCAGTAACATTAAATCCTTCAACACTACAATCTTTGACTGTAACTTGAACATCATCTTCAAACTGGTGTGGTTTTGTGCAGACGATAGTCGCAAGTTCGACTTTAGCGAATGTAATTGTGCCTCCAGTGAAAGCTCCGGTGCAACCTGTGCTCATCTCCAATGTCGTAGCATCAATGATTTGAACAATTCTAGACTTGGATCCAAGACCAGCTTCTCCAGTAGCAATTTGTCCTACTGTCAAACCTGATGTATCACTAACAGTCAATGTTGATGAACCCTGTGTCATCGTAGCACCTGTTACTATCGTAGTAGTTCCAATTGGAGTATACGAAATTGTTTGAACAGGAACCTGAGGAATGAAGTTAATAGCGAATGAAGTCTGAATACCTTTACCTGACTGATAACGGAAATACTTACGAGTCTGTCTAGAAATTCTAGAGTTAGGTGACTTAGAAGTACCAATTTCCATGCCACCGTCAAATGGTCTGTGGAGATAGAAACCATCAGGTCTTACATAGATGTAAGAAGGAATTAGATAATTTAAACCACTGTTGCTGAAGTCATATGCTGTATCAACCAACAAATTATCATCATCAGTAATTGCTGTAATTGTCTTCTCAACAATTACACCAGGTGTAGTTGCATTATTAACAATTCTCAGTTTATCACCAATCTTATAGAATCTCTGGAATGCAGCATTTGATCCAGTAACAAGTCTGCTACCAGATGTAACTTCTACTGTACCAGTGCCAGAAACCTGACCTGACATACTAGCACTAATGAATTGTTGTGTTTCACTAGATCCGGGTTTAGTTGAAAGGGTAATTTCATTTCCTGCAACAGCATCTGCCAAAGTTGTTGCTAGTTTGAAGATATTGTTATCAATAACAATGATGTAGTAATCCGCACCATCAGTCAATCCACCAAGTACTGTTCCTCCTTGAGCATCATAGATGACCCTTGTTCCAGTAGCAAAATAGTGATTATTAATTGTGATATAATCATTAGCAAGAGTGACATTTGCCTCAGCATCAAATCCCTTCAATGCAGGAGGAATTTTGAACGGAATTGTCACAGAAAGTTTAGTATCACTAACTGCCTTAGTAGTCGTATATGAACCATCAGTTGTACCGAAAGCAGCGGTTGTATTTTCAAATGACTGAAGTCCAGTTCCTGAATTAGTGAAGTCAACTTCAGTTGAGAAACCGACTGTAGTTCCTAGTTGGAATCTATTTTGATCAACAACTTTTACATAGTAAGACTGACCAGAAGTAAGTCCTGCAATTGGGGCAGATCCGATTTGATCATATCTTAAATACTCATTGTTTGAGAATTGATGTTCAGCAACAAAAACTGAGTTTTTGAATGGTGATGTAATTACAGCAGACATTGTAGGAGCACCTGTAACAGCTGCTAATCTGTATACTGTATTACCCGTGTCTCTCAGACGGAATCTATTATTATCAATTTTTTCTACGTTAATAGTTGTCCCATTTCCAAGTTGAGTTCTATTAGCAGCACCATCATAGAAGTAATGAATATCGCCATTAGTAGTATCTAATGTGAAGTTCTGTCCAGTTTCAGCAAGGTGATTTTCTTTGTATACTGAATCATTTGTGGTAGTATTTTGCTTACCAAACATGATATACATGTTGGTTCCACCATCATTATAATACTCTCCAAATCTTCTATCCAGATAGTATCCATTTCCGTTTTGGTGATACCAGAAGAACCAGTTATTACCACGCATTCTAATGTATGGTGAGTTTCCAGTCTGAACATAGTCAATATAGAAATTAGATGTCCAATAGTAAGGATTTCCTACACCGGCAGGACCATTACCATTATAAGCACCAACCCAATATGCATTACTGTAACTACTGTTACTATACCCATTATGCTGAGTATCAGTCAGCATATCATAAGTTCCCTGGAACTGAGCAGATGTTCCTAGTGGAAGAGTTACATGATTGTAACCATATGTTTTCCAGAATGTACCGTAGAATCTGAACCACGTATCGCAATACCTAAATCTATCATTACCACTATTACCACCAGCATGAGTTCTGGTTTGAGAGAAGAAGATCGTTCTATCCCAGTTCTGACCTCCTAAACCATATTGATTGCTTCTAAGATCATAACCGGAATATGTAGAACCAAAGTTATGATAGTATGGGTAGAAGTAAGTATACCAATCATAATATCCTTTATACTCTCTGTAGATATTATATACCAGTCCAAAATTATGTTGACCATGCGTAAATGTACCACCGACGCTAAGGTTCTTCAGATAACTTGCCTGAACTCTCATTGAATCATATAATTCAATGGTATTATCATCAATTTTTTTGACATAATAAACAGACATTCTGCTCAATCCACCAATAGGAATGTCTCCTGGATTTGGATAGTAAAGAATTGAATAACCAGTCTCAAATTGGTGATTGGGAAGGGTAATTCTATCGGTGCCATAATTAATATCTGCCTCATCAAATCTTAATGTATATGTAGATTCGATATTATATGGATCTGTTTTAGTAATATCAGGTGCGATAACATTAGTAAATGTATCTTCATGTGCAATTGTCGGCTCACCATCAGCTGCTGTTGCTGACCCATCTTGAATATCAAAGATCTTAGGTGAAACTGTATTAACAAAGTAGAAATTAGTATTATCAGCAAAACCATGTTCTGCAGATGTTGTCAGGAACACTTTGGAGTTAGTGGTGATGGCTGTGACTATATCACCACCCATTCCACTGTGAGCCTGGCAATAATAATATAAGTTATCTGGGGTATTATAATCGAAGTAAATTCTTACATAAGCACCAGCAGTTCCTTGAGTTCCATGCTTATAAACAAAAGTTGTATATTCCACACCGCCGGAACCATGAACACCATTATCAGTTGTACTGAATTCAAATGGGTGGGTGTTCATTGATAGATCTGATACATCAAAAGTATAGATCGCTTTTTTAGCAAGATTTAATGTTTCTTGCTGAACATATTGTTGATCATTATATTCAGTTCCTGAAGCTTCAGATGAGTTAATGAAATACTTGTTACTTGCTCCTACAACTGTTGTTACAACAACGTCAATATCTTTCGCTGTGAGTGTATCAGCATCCTGAGGATTAGACTGAGCAACAGAACTGAAGTGGACCCAAACATCATTTCCATCAATTTTTGAAATTACACCCGCACCACCGCTATCAATGGTAATATAATCTTGTACTTCCCATGCAGTAGGAACTGAAGGAAGTGTAAATTGCCAGACAGAATAAACTTTGACTCGGAAATTGTAAAGTTCGCTGACAATTCCTTGTGATTCATCAAGAGCAATTTGAGAACCTTGGAAGAATTTACCAGGAATAATAGAGGTGTAAGTACCCTGGAGTTCTCTACTAGTAGGTTGTGATGCTCTACATTTGAATGTAAATGTTGTAGTAGTTGGTACTGCCTGGATTAAATAAGTACCTTCTGCAGTAGTGGAGGAAAGACCAGTTACTGTAATTGGAAGACCAGAAGTAAGACCGTGGTCGAAACTAGTAGTAACAGTAATTAATTCACTACCAGCAAATGATTCTACTTTCGTGATAAACGAAATCGTAGTATCAGAAGAGGATGAGTAGAAAGACGGAATATTATTAATCGTCTGAAGAGTTTCCCATTTAGAAGCCTGAGGACCATACTCAAAGTCAGTATCAATCAGGTTTTCTGGATTTGAAACTCTAAACTTTGAAACAGCGTCAACGAAAGTCTCGGAAGGTTCAATACTTACATATGGTTTGTCGTAGAAAATTTGCAACTTGTCCGTAGAGGACATTGTAGAACAATTGCAAGTCAGAACAAACTCAGTTTCTTCTGTAGTTTGATTGTAAGTTGAAGATTCTAGACCAAGAAATTGGTCCGAGAAAATATAAATTGGTGTATTTTCAGTAATATTTGTGATCAGCAGAAGTTTTTCTGCTTTGATATTACCCGGAATCTTTACAGTATTTGTAGAAGGTTCAAATGAGTAATAGGTAACTAATTTCTTTGCCATTTTTTAAATTTCCTTATGATTTTTAAATATAATAAATTTTCAAATACCCATGGCTATCGAATAAGCAACTAATGCTGTTCGAGAAGCCATCTCATGTCCTCCAGGTTGTACTCCGTCATGAACGACAGCAGTTTTTTTGTCTGTGTCAACGGTGATTTCGCCTTCAGCGCCAGTAAATGTTTGATGTTGTGCTGTAGTTCCTCTACGAAACTGTACTTGGGTTGTCATTTTCTATTAAACTGGGAGTTTTTCTTCTTTTATTTATAAGAACTATTATATTATCGTACTGAATATTCTGATTGGACTGAACAGTTTTAAAACATTGACAGATGCACCACTCAGAACAAACTTCGCTGTTTCTGGTTGAGTAACTCTAGTAACACTTCCTGGGTTATTTCCAACAACAGTGAACAGATTAACAGATACTGGTGTTTCAATGTCAATTGCTCTCGCTTCAGCAGCACCATTGAATGTCGAGAATGTACCAGTTCCAAGGTAAGCATATGTCTGTCGGGCGATTGCTTCACCATTAGTTGATACATATGCAAATACTGTCTCACTACGAGTATTCTTAATGTCAGATGCTTCACCTGAAATTGTTGTGCTTCCAGAAGCATCATAATTTCCTTCAGTAAAGCTTTCTGTTGCACCACCACTTGGTTTGAAGAGGACAGTGCTTTCGGAAGTAATTGTTCTGGATTCTGCAGCACCATTGAATGTTGAGAGTGTTCCCGATCCGGTAAATACAACTGCCGCAACAGGAAGGGCATTGCCACTAATGAATATAGATTCAGAACCAGCAAAATCTCTTGCTCTAGTAACAACACCACGTCCTTCGACAGTGTAAAGAAGTGTATTTTGTGGTAGATTAGTTGTAGTAGATTCGGTAGCACCACCAATTCCGAAGAGTGAACCTTTACCAGTGTAAATTCTGGTTGATACTACACCACCATCACCATAAACAAATGTTTCTCCACCATCAGGAGTAAAGGATCTAGTTCTAATTCCAACAGCAGAACCAGTAATTTCAAACAGACCTGTTTCAAGATCAGGTGAGATAACACTTGCTTCTGATGCTCCACCAATACCGAATAGTGATCCAGAACCAACAAAAGATCTATCTCTAACGATATTGGCATCACCAATAAAGTTAAACAGACCAGTAGATTCTTCGTCTACTGTTACCGCTTCAGCAGCACCATTAAATCCGAAGAGCGAACCTTCGCCAACATAAGGTCTTGCGAATGCCTCATCCAGATTATCGCTGATAGTAACATTACCTTCAGCAGTAGCAGATCTGACGAATGCATTTGCTTCTCCACCAGAAGCCTTGAATAGAACAGTGCTTTCTGCTTCGGAAATTGCTGTAACTTCTGCTGCACTTCCTGCACTGAAGAGTGAACCCTCTCCTTGATATGCATTTGTAAATGTTTCTTCGACAGTTCCAGAAACAATATTTGTTCCTGAACCTTCATGTGCGCGAACAAAGTTTTCTGTTCCTGAACCAGATGGAATGAATAGAACTGTGCTTTCTGGTGCAAGAATTGTTCTTGCTTCTGCAGCAGATCCGAAACCAAATAGTGATCCAGAACCAATATGTAACAGCGAGAACAGAACAATTGGATTTCCACTTGCTCTGAATAGAACTGTATCTGTTGATGGATTGAACCCAAGAACTTCACTAGATCCATTAGTAGTAAATAATGTTCCAGACCCATTATAATTAAGAGTGATCTTGAGATCTGGAGTGCCATCAAATTTGAATACTTCAACTTCAGGATTAGTGAAGATGTTGAATCTAAGTTGAAGTTCAGGAGTACCAGAAAGTCTAGGTGAACCATCAGGACGTGATGTCCATGCTGGATTCCATTTAGAAGCAGCAGTACCAGAAGCAGTATAAAGAACTGTATCTGTTACTGGATTATAACCAGCTACTTCTGTAGCACTATTAAATGTGAATAGTGAACCAGAAGTTCCTGGATCTCTATCATCACCATAATATCCATAAACATTAACTTTTTGAGATACTGATATACCAGCAACTGTTGCTGATCCACCGATCTTGCCATATACAGAGTTGACATAACGTGGTGATGGTCTATACTGTCTCCACTCAAATCCTTCATTGGGAGTAAGAATTTTGAAGCTGACATTGGATTTATTACCAACATAAGATCCACGGAAGAATTCACCACAAACACCATTAAGGGTAATTGGAGATTCAAAGGAACGTCCTCTCCAGTGTGGACGGAATCTAACAGCAGCATTGGGAGCAAGAGGTGTATCCTCTGGATATTTGATAGTTCCAGATCCGACCCAGTTCTCAACATGCTTCTCAACTGCGCCACCACGCATCTTGAGGAGGAAGGTTTCTTCGGGTGTCTGCCAGACTGCTGCTTCAGCAGCATTACCAATACCAAACAGAGATCCGCTAGAGAATTCTCTAAAGGTCTGTTTGTGACCAATGTCTCCACCAGCAATTTTGAAGAGACCGAATGGATTTTCATCTCCAGGAAGAGTTATTAAATCACCATTATCAGTATTAGGTGGCAGATAAGCATTTACTACTGAACCATAATCGCTTGATGTAGTGCTTGGATCTGTAACGAAACCAAACTCCTCATTAGGAGATGCACTAGCAATAATCGAAGAATTATTATATGAGAATACTGCCTTCTCAATTCTGTCTCCAATATGGAACAGTGAACCAGAACCAGTGTAAAGTCCCTTACTGAAACTTTCTGTAAGGTTACCAGTAAAGTTAAACAGTACCGTGCTTTCTGGATAATCATCTGTTCTTCTTTCAATTCCGCCGTTGAATGAGAATAGTGATCCACTACCAATCTTAGTAAAGCACTGATGCCACTTATCAACGGAATTGCCAGTAATATTAAATAGACCGTATGGTTGTGTGGTTTCGGTAATTACTAGCTGACCATTATCAAATTCACCTTCAGTTACAATTCCATCAACTGCACCATAGTCAATATTTGAAGTTGCATTTGATGTAATAGATTGATAATCTTCAGCAGTTTCAAAAATTGTTATTGAAGAATTATTGTATGTGAATACTGCCTTCTCAATTTTGTCTCCAATATGGAACAGTGAACCAGAACCAATGAAGGGTCTAGTTCTTGGTGTTTCAGCATTACCAGTAAGTTTTCCTTGCTCGTAAGGACGTGATCTCCAATGTGGACGGAAAGTAAAGTCAGCAGGATCTTGCTGTTCGTTAAAGATCCTAATGACACCTTCTTTGGAACTATAAGGTCCGCGAATGAAGAATGTTGAAGCAACACCTTGGAAACTAAACAATCCAACATAAGGTTGTGTAGTTTCTGTAATTACTAATTGACCGTTATCAAATTCACCTTCTGTAACTATACCAGTTACAGCACCATAATCAATATTAGCAGACGATGCTGATGTAATAGAACCATAGTCTCCACCTGGGGTGAATTCAACTACTGATGATTCATTATAATCATATGTTGCACTTTCAAGTTTGTCTCCAATATGGAAGAGTGAACCAGATGCAATGAAAGGTCTAACCTGAGCATATGTGTTGAACTCTCCATCTGGAGCATTCCTAAGTTTTGGAGGATTAGTTGTAGTAGTATCAGTTCTCCAATGTGGACGGAATCTAAAGTCAGCAGGATCTTGCTGTTCGTTGAAGATCCTAATTGGAGGACTTTGACGGTTCCAAGCAAATGTTGGGAAGAAGTCTTCGGATGCTGTTCCACCAATTTCAAATAATTTTCCGAGTGGATTGACATCTGATCCATCAACTAAGACAGATCCATAATTAATATTAGGATAATAATCAGAACCTACAGAACCGTAGTCTGTAAATTGGGTGGCACTATTTGTGATTAATCCATCATCAACTGGTTCTTCATATGTTATAGTTGAAGAACTATTATAAGCATATACTGCCTTCTCTACACGATCTCCAATATGGAAGAGTGAACCAGAACCAATGAAAATTCTACCAAAACTATCAGCATCCCCACCAGAAGTATTGAATAGAACTGTTGATTCACCAGCCTGAGAAGTGAATTGTAGATTACTATATCCACCAGTAATTCTAATCTCAGCAGTAGCACCAAGATATGCTTTTGGATTTGCGTGTGCTCTATCTCCACCGGTAACTTCAAATAGTCTTCCAAATGGTTGTATGGTATATGGTACTGCTACCTGACCGTAATTTGTTTCTCCAACAGAAGGTTGAGTAACTTGACCGTAATCAGATGTAGATCCAAAGGAAGACAGAGATCCATTATCAATAGGATCTTGTACTACCTCAATGGAACTATCATTGTAATCAAATACTGCTCTCTCATCATTCTGACCGGAAGCAATGAATGAACCAGTTGTATTATAGTTTCCTATAATGTATTGCTCAGGCATTGTGCCTGATAATGTAAGAACACCAGAACCATTTACAACATAAATTTGCGCTGCTGGTTCCACAAACTGAACCGTAGCATTACCATTGACATTAAGCAATGTTGGTTGCAGATCAAATGATCCTGCAGGAGCACCCACAGCACCAAGTATCTCAACTTGGGTTATACCATAATTATCTAAATTATTGAAACTTTGTGTTTGATGGATTTTAAATCTAGTTGTTTCACTTTTAGCTTCTTCTGGTATCGTAATAACATTACGGACTACCTCAGTAACTCCATCTACAGAATCGTGAGCAAGAACAATACTTATTTCAGACCAAAAAAGGTTATTTTTCCAGTATGAAAGTTTTAGAACATCATTAGACTCAGGTTGATCACCACCATTAGAATTGTTTCCTCGGATACAAGTAATGGCAATTTCATTATATAATCTTGTATCAAAATCGAATTCAAGTTCTCTCGGTTGTCCCGCCGTGGACCTTAAATGCCTTCCAATATTAAATCCGCCTTGCGATGATAAACCGGTTCCGCTATCTTCAATAGACCATCGACTATAATTAATTGATCCATTATAATCAGGTATGAACTCATCTGGGAGGATAGTTGTATTAACTGTCGAAGGGATATCTTCAACTTGAATGCCACCACGGTATGCTTTTGGATTTGCGTGTGCTCTATCTCCACCCGAAATATTGATGTCACCAAACTTAAATAGTCCTGGATTTAATTGACCATAATCTAAAATTCCATTTGTTGTTGGAGAAGAAATATTTCCATAACTTTCAGTAGTTCCTGCTGATTGATCAACAGTTCCATTATTAACATTATCGATTGACTCGTATTCTTGTCCAGAAGCGAAAGTTGATGCGCCCGTTAATGTAATTAAGTCAACACCCCAGTTATCAAAAGTTTGTCCAGTATGATTACTCTGATAAATTTTAAATACTACATCAGCAACTTTTGCCGCTTCTGGAATGGCAATGGTTTTTTGACCAAAAGTAGATCCAGTAACTTCAGCATCTTCCGTATCAATAGTTTCAAACAGAGTGAAATTAAGTCCTCCATCAATACTATATGAAATTAATAGATCTTCATTAGCATTAGCATCGGGTGTTTCTCCCCCATTAAGACTGGTTCCTGCAATAACACTTAGAGTGATATCACTATACAATCTACCATCAAGTGGATTGAGTCGTAAAATTCTGTCAACATTAATATTTTGACCAGTATAAATCCAATGAGATCCAGTAGAATTAAATCCACCACTTGATCCAATACCTGATCCTGATGATCTGATTGCTACATTACTATTTGTATTATCATAACTAGACGTTGTGTCAAGTACAAGATCTGGTATGTAAGATCCTTTATCTTTTATGTTATAAACAAATACTGCTCTTTCGTCCTTCTGACCAATTTCAAATAGTGATCCACTTCCCTGATATGTTGCTCGGGTGAATGAATCTGGATTGATTGAATTGTAAATATTTAAACCAACACCAGTCAGTTTAGATGTTCTTACAATATAGATTTGTGGGGTTGGTTCATCTAACTGGGAACTTTCTTGCCCAGAGATATGAATGTTACCAGAACCAGCCCATGCTTTAATTCTGAAATTACTACTATTAAATCCTTCTAGTGAGAATAACCCGTAGGGTCTGCCATCTCCTGATACGATATCACCATTATCAAATTCTCCTTCATCAACAATATCGCTAATTGGTCCATAAGCTATAGAAGAACCTACAGCAGCAGGGACTAGTCCATAGTCAACGCTACTACCATAGGTTTTAATTGAGTCTTCTGTAAATTTATGCGTTACGCTGCTCTCAGCGCCGCCAGAAACCCTCAGAGGTCCAGATGATCCTATCCATGGGGCAACCATCCTCTCGCGCCCGTCAGCGATCTCAAAGAGGGTTCCTGAACCGGTCCAGGCTTGTTTTCTAACTACTATTGCTTTTTGATATAACTTGATCGGTTCTGGTTTCGATACGAATACTACTGTAGCTGCAGAGTCTGTAGTATTGGAAACCTTAAACGTGCCGAACGGATAAGTTGTTTCAGTAAAATTAATTTCTTGATAATCTTCTTCAGTGAAGAAGTTAACTAATATATCACCAGTAACAATATAATCACCAGAAACTACTAAATCATACGCAGTCTCACCATTATCGACTACGGACGTGGGAGTATCTCCAAGAGATCCCAAATCCGTAGTTACATAATGGTTTATGCTTGATGTATTGTAGTTAAATGTATTCATTAATGTTTTTTGTCATTAAAAGGGGGGACATAATCCCCCCGCAAAAACAAATAATAAAAAGTTGTATACTATATATCAGTCGAGGCTGACGTTCAACGTGATCTTGATTTGGTCACCGTTGTTCTGAATGGGGTATGGACCATTTGTAAATCTTTCAGCAAACATGATGCTGCTGTAAAGAGTAAGGTCGCCCGTTCCTTTCAAAGCAGGAGTTGTAGTGAATGTGTTGGCATCATCTACAGAGAAGATTGTATATGTAGCAGCAACTGTACCGGTGTTTGTTGAACCCTGTGCGATGTAAATAACATCACCAGCGACCAGACCATGAGAGGTAGCAGTTACTTTACTATACTCAAGAGTGATTGATGAGTCAGTAGCAACCTGAATGTTATCGATTAAAGCATTGTTCAAATAGAGAATTCTATTAAGAAGATCAATACCAATGATAACGGTGTTTGATGCAACGCCATTGTTACCAGTAACATCCATTCCAACTGTGATGTCGTCCATAACGGAAGCGACGTTTGGAAGAGTGATGTAGGAATTACCAACAACACCATTACATGGATTTGTATTATCACCCTTAGTAAGGGTAGTTCCTGCAGAAGCACCGGCAGCATCAACTACACCCTGAATTGTCAGAGGCATGTTGTTAGCACGAGCCAAGTAGTAACCATAAACATTACCAGCAGCAGCGGTGAATGTGAAGGTTTGCTCAGGATAAGTAGCAGTAGTTACACCACCAGAAAAGTTGATTGTTCCAGAAACAGCACCAGAGTTGGCAACTGTGAGAACAATTGTTGAACCAGAAACTCTGGAAACTTTTGCTCCCGTTCCAATTCCTGTACCTGCTACAAGATTGCCAACACTAATAGTTCCGGTTACAGAAGAAACTGTAATTGTATATTCAGCGGCAGTTCCAGCGCCGGTTCCAGAAGCAATAGGATCTCCAGCAGTAGCAATCGCCCAGCGATTACCATTCAAAAGAATACCATAGTTAGCATCATATGATTGATCAGCACGGTTGTTATCTACTAAAGGATAACCTGTATCAACTGCCGATCCATAACCATTAGTGTTACCATCAGCATAAGGCTCATAGTAAGCAGTTGCCGAAGGAACATCACCTTCTGCGGGGTCTGTGTTTGATGTGAAAAGCTTTAGAGTTAAGTTTCTAGGGATTTGATGAGTAGCATTCAGCAAATAGCGAAGTGACTCTACCTCACCAATGTTAGGTACTAAAAGTGCCATTTAAAGTGTTCCTCCACGGAAAATTCGTTTTATCTGTTTATATTTATAATTTTACTCAAAGTAAAATTATTATAATTCTACTTTCAATGAGATAGCAAAATTACTGATTGATACTGTAGTATTTATAACTTCATATTGTATGATGTCACCTGCATTCAAAGTGGTATCCCAATTAGTTAAATCAATATCAGTATTTTTATTAGTAGTTACAAGTTGTGGAGTATTACCGCCACAAATTGATACCACATTAGGATAGTCAGCAAAAGTAGATTTTCTCAAATCTACTTCCAATGTTCCATCTGCATCAGAAAGCAACACCCATGATTTAATAGTACCGGTAACATCAATTGACAAATAACCTTTGTTACCTGTAGTCATTGGTCGTGAACCATTGTCTACAACATAATTAATTGTTCTTGTCAGATCAGCAGTGTTAGCAAGAGCAATGCCAAAAAACGGCACACTAGTGCTAGCAGGCGGCGTTGCAAATGTGATCTGATTTCCAGATACTGTATATCCAACTCCAGGTTGAAGAATAGTACTATCAACCGAAATAATCAATTGCTGATCATTTAATGGTTCATATGATGTACCGGAAGTACCCAAGTTAAACACTGTTTGAGCACCATCAAATTGAGAAGCAATATCATCCAGAATTAAATTTTGATATTGAACACCTTTTACTGGTGCTTCATAATTAAGACCAATACTATAAGGATCGTTCGCCCCTTGAGTTACAGTAAAATTTGTAGTATTAATTTCGTAATTCGACACTATACTGTCACTCCTGGTGTTACTGTTGCAATCCCTTCAATAAATCTGGTTTTATTTCCAGTCGCTGATGTCAGAACAATATCATAAACATATCTTCTTGCCTTCAATGTAGTCGTAACAGTATCCGATAAATCAATTCTAATTATACCACTACTTCTATTGACGAAAGTAACTGCAAAATCTGTTGCAGCACTGGTTGTGTAATAACTAGTCTTCAGTTTAGCAGCAGCAGTAAAACCTAAAAGATTAACTGGTGCGCCATCCGAATTCTTGATAGTAAAAGTTGCTGAAAAATCAGTCCCCTGTTCTATCACTAAGTTAAGTGTAATTGCGGACATATACAAAAAAAGACCTTCCTTGTTATTTATAAGGAAGGTCAGTATTTATATTATTCTACTTCTGGAGTTACTACTTCTGGTTCTGTAGTTTCTTCGGGTGGTTCCATCAGATCAATTGCTTCAAGAGCACCTTTGAGTTTTAAAGCAAGTTCTTTCTTTGCTTCGACTTGTGCTTGGAGATTTTTGATCTCTTCAATAGCACTATTAAATTGTTGTGTGAAATTTTCACGCAGTGTTGCTGCTTCCATGTGGTTCCTCAGTTTCAGTTGTAATTATAGTACAATTTATTTAGTATGTCAATACTATTAACCATCAATTAACTCAGTATTATCTAATCTGATGCCAAAGTATGAAGGATTAGCCGAACCGCCAATCCACTGAAGTGTAATACTTGACAAAACTCCACTACTACCAACTTTACTGGTAATATCAACAAATGCTGTAGGATCTCCGAGATAATATTGATTAGCAGTTTTCATTTCTGGAACAATATCAAATCCATTAACTTTCATAAATCCAGTAGTACCACCAACCTGACTACTAGTTGCACCCATACTGCCCATAATCTCAATTTTAGAAGACCATGACAATACATTACCTGTGTTAGTGAAGGATACAGTAGCTGCTGCAGCACCATTGGTTCCACCACCCCATCCACTGCTTGCTCCAGATCCATCAAACATTAAGTACATATTGGCAAGAGTCGCATTTGCTTGAGAGTTCGTCATTGATGTTGCCAAGTCACTATAAATGACACCACCACCACTACCACCACCACCAAAAAACATTTGTTGTATAGGCATTAACTTAACCCTCCACCTGAGACATAGCAAGTAGTACCATTAACAAAATATATTGTAGCCATTCCTCTACCTGCAAGAGTTAGATCTGCATTACCGGCATTAGCAACATTAAACATAGAACCCAAACCTGATCCTTTTAAAATAGATATACTTGAACCACCGTCGTTAATAATAGTTATGGCATCACCACCACCAAAAACGCCATTTGGCACAGTAACATTACCTTGTGCTTCAATAGCTTTACCAGCATCAGCAGCAACTAAAGTATATGCACTACTTTCTTGTTTAAAAATTATCTTTCTTAAATCACCTTTTGAGTCACTGACTGTGCCAGCAAATGTGGCGTTGCCATTAGCTCTCAAATTGAAAGCTTCACCACCTAAAAATTGACTGTTAACCCGGAAGGATGTATCAGTAGCATTATTTAATCCGTTAGTAGTAGTGCCAAAAGTACCAAGACCCGTAAATGTGGCGCTACCATATGCACCCTGTAGGTCAATTTTAGTCGTAGTTCCATCACCTAAAATCAACCTTGAGGATGAAGTCTCTTTGTATAACCCTCCCAGGTTTGTGCTGCCAGCATTGACCTGGAATGCATAGGTATCGTCGGTAGGGTTGTTTAGAATAGTACCCGCAAATGTGCCTGTGCCGTTTACACTAAGACCAATATTAGTTTCCCACAATCCACTGGTATTATTGTAAGTAATCGTCTTGTCTGTCGTAGCTTTCAATGTAATTCCACCACCGTCGGCTATGGCATCGGAAGGTGATCCGCTAGTTCCAAGTTCAATATTCTTATCTTCTACTGTTAAAGTAGTTGTATCAATGACTG
>VMHT01087335.1_pt1 | contig 24097 bp, 23 predicted proteins | sample 4693611 | NCBI WGS metagenome assembly VMHT01 (sample SAMN12280063, study PRJNA550983) | marine metagenome | isolation source: seawater sampled from same location over 5 years 0.02-0.2 micron viral filtrate | place: USA: collected off the coast of southern California halfway between the port... ...
AAGAATGCCACGGAAAATGAAACATTATTCTTTGGAAGATTTATCTGATGTTCCTTGTCCTTCTTTGATATAAACCTTATCCATTGTTTGTGTGGAATGCCCAGTGATTTTTGACATTTCTTCTTTCTTCTTATTTAAATCAGCAAAGGCATCACTTAACACGATTTTTCTTATCATCGTTGTGCTGATATTTTTTCCTAAATATTTTTTACTAAATTTCAATAATAATTGAGATATGGCATTTCTTGATAATGGAGTTCCAACAGATGATTTAAATAAAACATTTCCATCTATTTTTTTAATATATGCCCTTAAAATTCTTTCTGTTTCCTTTGATACAGGAATATTTAATTGTTTATATTTCTTATTTGTTTTAAATTGGTTCATTACGAAAAAAGCAGAATTCTTTTCAAGAACCAAATAATTATGTTCTTCTTTATCTTTTTCACTTAGTTTGTTATATAATCGTTTTGTGATTATAAGACAGCCACTCAAATCATTCCTCATGGGGAGTTTTAAATGAACCTTGAATATAATATAAGCTTGAAGCAAATTCCATTCTGATGGTGAAAAGGATTCTTTCTTTTTCCATCCCTTCAAATCTTTTTCCATGTTTCCAAGCATTTTTTGAACCTCTGATAATTCCACAAAATTTCCTTTTTGTTTTTCAGATATTGTTCCTTTCGCATTTTCATCTTCATATTTTTTATTTAATTCATCTCTCATATCATTATATTTCTCAATCAATGATTTATCTTTATCCAATGCCATTAATAAAATTATTATACTATTATAATAATTCCGCTGTGTTGTATATGATAAATCTTTTAACTTATTTTTCACTTCACTAACATTTTCCAAAAAACTATAACCATCTGATTCAAACATTTTTCTCAATTTATTTAAATTTGTTGAATACATTTTAATTGTGGATTCTTTAACATTGGGACGAGATTTCTTGATTGTTTCTTTTAGATTTTCAACTTTCATTTATATATAATATAAGATTTTATTTTATATATAATAAACTTAAAAAAAGATATTTATAAAAGATATTGATTAAAATCAAATTATGGAATCGTCGCCACTTTGTTCATTATATTAGAATAAAATTACCGAATGGCGATTTTTAATCCATTTAATTTTCAACCATAATATCATCACCCTTAATGGAAATGGTTTTCAGGTGCGAAACGAATATCTTGAACAGCTTATCCTTATCAGGAGCAGTCCCTTCATAACGAAGATTGAGTCGTGTATCTTTATTCCTGCCATCAAAAATTGTGTTTTCATCAAGGGTTAATGCCCTACCTATAAGGAAATTTCTCTGATAATTTACAAAACTTAGTGGTTTCATGTTGTGACTCTGTTGAAGTGCTTTCTCTAATTCAATTAGATGATTCTGATTTATTCCTGCCCCCTTGGAAGAACTTAAATCTGTTTCAATTCGGCGACTTGGAACAAGTTTGCCATCTATCTGAAACTGATAAGAAGTCAGATAATCACCAATTCCTGTGATGTAAGGTCTATCAGAAAATTCAGAAATTCCATAAACAGCTGATAAAGAATTGGGTTGAATTTTGTTAATCTCATATGTTCCGCCAGAATCAGTTGCCTGTTGCTGTGTGTATGGTTTGCTGTCACATGGCATCACAATAATGCTCCGTGCCTTCGCATGTTCGCAACTGATGGGAATGCTCTGTTGTAAATCACCAGCCAATGCGGAATGTAACTGACAATTAATGGATGGAAGGTCAAACTGAATCATCCCACCATTTTTCATTTTAGAAACAATTCCCTGTTCATATTTATCTCCCATAGATAATTGCCTGACAACAAGCTTAACATCAGAAATCAGATATTTCGCATTGAAATCAGCACCTATTGCTTTGGAATAAAGCATCCATTCCCTGTTATGAGTTGCTAATAAATCCGTGTTTAATGTCACAGGGTCGGCAAGAGTATATTTAATCGGCTGACCAGCAACACCACTTTCAATTTTGGAAATAATGGCAGGAACATCCATTGTTGGCTCAGTTCCATTTGTCCGTTTATAAAAACCTATGGATTCACCAACAGCAAACGGCGAATGAGCAGGATTCGTTTGTCCATTATCCTGTTCCGTGTAAAATTCATCAGTGGCAACACCATTTGTCCAACGAGTATTTGCCCCATCAGTTGATGCGAAGATAGGATTGAGAGAAACCTTTCTGTTCAGGGATGTGCTGTCAAATGTCCTGAATACTTCTTTATTTGGCGAACATGTGAGTTCAATAAAAGCACCATTTGTTAAAAGGTTGGGGAATGCGGATTTAGAATTTGCGAACATTCCCATATGTATTTGAAGCGAAACCCTTGCTTTTGTGTAACCAAGAACATCAGCAGGAGCAACAGAACCGATTCCGTTGGGGTCAGAATCAGCATTCTTTCCAACCAGTCCCTGCTGATTCAGAGCATTATATTGAACATTATTCTGATGCGATTTAAATGAGCCACAAGTGCCACGATTCTGAGGATTCCAAGTTCCACATAATTCAGTTAATGCCCTTTTGTTTCTGATAGAATCATTTTGTTCATAACTATATTTAATATTAACCATGGACGAATATTGGTCAGTAGATTCCAAAACTTTTTGCCGATTCCCTGCATAACAAACCACTCTTGAAAATAAACTATTCGCACCGATTGTGCCATCAAGTGTGAGCTTGGCATCCGTGGAAGTTAAACCATCGGTTGTGGGGTCATATTTCACTAATAGGTCAAAATTTAAATAACATTGATTTCCCTGAAAAAACTTAATGCTTGGAGGAATATATATTCCAATAACTTGATTCTCTTCAAATTCATTAGAACCCAAAGCACGAATTTCAATATCACTTTGCCCAATATTTACTTTATCACCAACTTTCCAGTAACTGCCTGACATATTTATAATTATTATATATATAATTTATTTATAATAATAATTTTAAAAAAAGGGTTTAGAAAATAAAATCAAATAGTTGCCATTCTGTTGATTATATTAGAATAAAATTACCGAATGGCGATTTTTATCCATTATTGATGAAGTGGATTATGTTTTCTGAAATGGAGACAGATAATTGTTTGCCCAGTTAAATCATCAATTAATTGTTCTCTATTGTTACATATAGATAAATTCAATTCATTTAATTTTAATTTTTGAGTATTTCCCAAGCGAATATATGTTTTTGAAGCAGGTTCAAAATATAAACCAGTGCCTGTTTCTCTATTAGATGAATCAAACCTTGGACAATGATATAATATTTTTGAAGGTCTGCCAACCCCAGCATTATATGCCCTTTGAGTGAAATTATCTAATCTAATAAACATGGATTCATATGATTGTAAGGTTGGAACAGCATCAGAAACATAAACGATTTCTCCATCTGTTCGTGTGGCATTAGATTGGTCACATATAGCTCTATTTGGAAATCCTAAATCATATGATAAATTAGCACCTTCTGTGTTTTCAAAATAATTCAAGGCAGGTTGAAGAATCATCTGTGGAAAATAACCAGTTAAATGAGCATTTTCTGTGCCGTGGTCTGTTACACCTTTATATGTGTGAAGTGTTGAATCCTCAATATCATATGCCTGAGAACAATCAACAAGTTTTGTATATCTTCCCATTCCTGCCCTCCACATTCGGCAAAACCAATCTTTATCATTATCCGCATAAACAGATGCTCCTCCTGTATTTCTTCCATCATAAGCTTCAATTTTACAACTTTTCAAATGTCTTCCAATAACAACCTTTGGATATAAATTCCAACAGGTTTGTCCAGCAGGTTTCGGAATATTTTCTTTCTTGGCATCTTGGGAACTAACTAAATCAGGGTCTGTCACCACAACCCAAGCACCCCCTGTGTGTGAATATAGAGATATAACAACCTTTTCATTTTTTACTTCAAATCGCAATTTACGATAATCATCTGTATTTGTTGAAAAATTATATTGTCCAGCATGTTTTCCACCCATACCGCCCCCTGAATTCCAAGAAGAATTTGTGAAATCAGACAAACCATGTGTGCCACCTTTATAATATTGAATAGATTTCATTATAACAGAACCATCTCCACGAGGATTTTTCACAAGGTGACCAACTTGAAGCCATCTATTTGAAGAATTTCCACCTCTTCCTGATTGAGTTGAACATTGAACAACAAAGTCAAATGGATGTGTATTAAATGCCGAAAATTCATTGTCTGTTGGATTATAATTCTGTTGAAGATTGGCATTATTTGTTGTTGCTCTACTTAATCCAATTTGCCAATCAGTATTTAATTTAAGAACACCATCAATTGTCCCAAGTCCTGTTAAATCAATGTCCATTTTACCATTCATATGTGAAAGTGGGAAATCTTTTCCGAATGCCATATTGCTCTGTTTTATATCAGGGGAAGCACTGCCAGTTGATGCGAGGGGATTATTACAAGATAAAACAACATCATCTGTGTTGTCTGTTATAGTTATATGATTATTATCATTCATAATTCCAAAGGTTTTTGGAAGTTTTGGGTCAAGAAATTGCCCATCAGCTGATTTATATGTGAATTTAAATCCAGCGAATCCGTGTCCTGAGGTTGTTGCTGTTCCACTTGAATCAATTGTCCTTGCTATTTCACATTTTACAGAAGCACCATCAGAAGCAGGTGCTTGATAATCAGGATGAGGAATTCCACGAATCATTCCTCTTGTTATTCTATCAGCAAATTCAGATAATGACATGGATTCATCTGTGTCATAATTTGCCATGTGCGGACGACATTGAATTGGAAAATTGATTGAATCATTAGAAGTGAATCCATCTGCTTGACTTCTTACATCAATTCCTAAATATTGAAACCATCTATCACCAGCATTTATTGAAACCAATCCGTCCTTGTTACATTTCACATTTACAACAGCAACTTCCGAATCAGGTTCAATGTCAATTGGATTCACCAAATGATTTGTGAATCTATAAGAAGCTTGATTCGTGTATTGCCTATCATAATCCGTTTTTCCATAATCTAATTCATTGGAGCAAACAATTAATGACATTTTATTTATAATTTATATAAATAAAAAAAAATATTATATTAAATTATAAATAATATGGATAAAGTTCAAAATGTTCCGAAAGCTGTGAAACCTATGACAATATTTTATGCTGATGATTATGATGATGGAAAAGGGAATGGTTCTATTCTTCAATTTCAGATTGATAAGAAAAAACAACCGAAACTAAAAAAGAAGGATATATTTATAACATCCGATAATCAAGATAATGAAGAAGATTCAATGAATCGGCACACGGCAAGTTTAAAGAAACTTCAATCCAATCGTGAAAAAAAGAAAAATTCTAAATAATCGCCACTATGATGATTATATTAGAATAAAATTACATAATGGCGATTTTTATGCCATTATAGAATTATTAAAAAGAAAGATTAAAAAAAAGATATATTTAGAATATATTATTATAATATTCTTTAATTTGTGAAGGTGAAATATCTATAATATAATTATCTAAATCATCCATTAAGTTTTGTTCTAATTGAAATATTATATTTAATTGTTCTATAAAATTCATTATATTATATATATTATTTTAATTTTTTATTTATAAATCCAAAGGATTTTCTTCATCATCAGACAACCAATCAATAACTTCATTTGTTGGTTTTTTGTTCCTTAACCAATATAATTCTTTATGGAAATCCATTTGTTTTTCATTTAGTTTATAAATAACACATGATTTTCCTTTCCTTGTGGTTTTCTTATTGTCAAATAAATCATCTCCACAAAGCCCTGAATACATTTTATAAAGAAATTTCTTACATTCTTTCGCTGATGTGAAATCTATTTTTTCCCATTTTTCAGTTTTGATTGAACATCTGAAAACTGCCTTATATTCTTTAATGAATTTTTCAATTCTATCTTTTGGAAGTCCTTGCTTACAATCAATATTTCCTAAACAATCAAGCCCATTCTCAATGTAATTCCCATCTCCATCATATAATTTGCCATTTTCAAGGTTTAACATTCTTCTGAATTTTAAAAGAAACAATATTTGTGAATCATATGATTTTGCTTTGTTTGGATTGAAATCACCTGAATATAAATCATAATCTGTGAATTTATTATATAAATCATCTTCTTCATTGAAAAATATCTTGGAAATATTCCAATGGTCTTTAATGTCAAATGGATTCAATAAAAATTTAGTATATTTTCCAATATCATTCCAATCAATTTTAAGAATTTCATTTAATTGAATAATTGAAGGTGGGAAAATTTCTGAATGTAACTTCTTAATATCTTCATCACCCTCCTTCCAATCATCCACTCTGTCTAAATATTCCTGTGCCATTTCCTTGAATTCTTTTTCTTTTTGTTGCTTGATTGCTTTCCTATCATCAACAAGTTTTTGACCTTCTGATGTGCTTTGAAATTTTAGATTCAGTTTAAATCCACGATTCCGAAGGATATTGATGAAATGAGCAAATTTATTTGTTGCGAAACAATTATCACGATATATGTATTGAGCTAATAAATCATTGTATAAATCATTTTTCAATTTAGAAATCTTTCCACCTGTTTCAGCACAAACCTGACCAAATGTATTTGCTGAATAATCTTCTCTGTTTTGAATTAATGTTTTTGTGTGTTCAATGTTATGATATGTATAAACTTTCCACATTTTCATTGAGAATAAGAATTTTAAATAAGTTATATTTCTATTCCTACATATTTGTTGAACCATTTCCTCAGGATTAATTGTTTGTTCTCTCATATAAGCAAAAACAGGTCTTTTCATGGTTGAATCAAGCCCATATAACACAGCAGGAGAAAACACAACTCTTTTGTGTGAATCCAAATCCTTTCTGCCTTTAATGAATTGTTTATTTTTAGAATCCCACCAACCTTCCGATGTAATCAATAAATAATCAGTTGAATCACCAATTGAAGCAATAATTTCTGATTGTGTTTTAGAATCACAACAAATCATCCACTCATCTTCATTATTAACTGCTTTGATAAATTTATTATATGAAAAGATTTCTTCTGCTGGGATGCCATTATTATGTTTATATTTGTTTTTGATATATAGAAGTTCCTCATTGTTACGGATTGCTTTTTTAAGGAATAATAAAGATATTTCATTGATGTCAGCATCACAACAAACAACTTTATCTGCCTGTTCAATAATAAACATGAAAAATGCCCAAATATTCATTCTATCCTTGGATAGTGTTGGGGATGTGATTAAATGTTTAATTAATGAATTGAATTCATCAAGGAAAATAACATAATCATCTAAACAGCTGAAATTTCTGAGTTTCATTAATGAATCAATGGTTATGACAATATTCTCACCTTCCCATTCACCCCAATATTTTCCTTCCTTTTTATTTCTTTCTGAAATATCTTTGTGCCAATATGTAACTATTCCATCATCATTGAAAACCTTAACTTGTTCTTCTCCAAGTGTAATTCTTGAAACAATTGAAATCATCCGCTTCTTTTTTGCTTTGATATAATTTTTCATTTCAGTTGTTTTTCCTGTGCCTGTGTCAGATTGCCAAGCTTGAACACGATTATCATATTCAGTATATGCCAAAACCTTTGAACCATCAGGTTTTATTCCAAGTTTCTCCCTATCAATAATATCAGTTGGTTTATTATTATTTGGTTGAACAGGTTTCATTTTGTAATAATCAAGACATGTTCTCGCATTCTTTAATTTCGTGTTCAATAATATATGATTAATAGCAAAAAATTGAGCTGTTTTAACATATTCCCAATGAACAAGATTCTTTTCATAATTATATGTGTCACCACCTCGTTTTTTAGAGTATTTATCCCATAATTCTTGTTTATCTATTTGTTTCATTGCTGTTGTAAAGATAATCCAAGCATTTTGTTCAATGAAATATTTATCAGGAAGGTTTTTAATGATTCTTTCAGCAAGATTATCAGGAATTGAAATCTGATAAACATCTAAATCAACCTCATGCTCAGTTGTTTCCATTAATTCATTGGTTGTTGGGTCAATGATTTTCATAGCAGAATCCTCAACCTTTTTTGAATAATCAAGCTTTTTGCCTGATTTTGAAACACCTGATTTTTTATATATATTATCAAGCATCCATTGAATAATTTCTTTGGGAGCATCATTAATTGCTCCACCTTCATATGTATAAAATTTCCCATTACATTGTGAGCCACCTGCCACAATATATCCACCATTGGAACGAACATCAATGTTTGTGGCTCGGTGTGATGTTGTTTTCATTTGTGGATGAAAATTGAAATACATATGCCGACCACCATTTGTTGATTTAATCATGAAAATATTATGTTTCTTAGCATATTCATCAGGACATCCAAATGTTTTGGTGAATTCACAATGTTCTTTAATCCAAGGATTTTTTGAACCTTCTTTGAAATAGAAATCTAAATCTAACACCCATATATTATTCTTCAATCCACAAGGAATTCCATAATTAATGTTTCCTTCTTTAATCATTGCCATTGACCTTTTCCGCCAATAACTTTCATTAACATAATAATCAACCTTAACCTTATTCTTAACCATGATTTTGTTCCCATCTTTATCTTGGGATTCAATCATTACAAAATCGCCATTATCATCTTTTTCATAGTAATATTTATCCCATTCATTTGAAGGGAATTTTGTATTATATCCCAACTTGAATGTTGTGAATTCATAATCCATATAATCAATATCTATATTATTATTTTGCTCAATTAATTGTTTATTGCTCATTGTATTTTTTTTATCCCCCATCTTATATTTAGATATTATATTTATTCTTTTAAGTATATTTTTTCTATCCACCATTTTATAATATTAACATAGAAAATAATTTCGCTAAAATTCATTTAATTTTTCCGATAATTGAAATAACTTAAATATCTATAATATTTGGTTTAAAATTTCCGATAGTTGCCATTCTGTAATTTTATTCTAATATAATGAACAGAATGGCAACGATTCAATAATCTGATTTTAATCAATTTTTTTTCATTCAATAATTATTTTTGATATAATATATATAATAGCAATGGGTGGTGAATTGGCTGATTTCAATATAAATGAAATAGCAGGTGCTGGTTCATTAATTCTTGGTTCTCTTGGTGGTTTAATGTTAATCTGTTTCAAAAGCAGATGCTCCTCAATAAATTATTCATGCTTTTATGGTTTATTTAAATGGAATTGTATCAGACAAATTCCTGATGATAATTCATCAGATGAAGAAAATTCATCTAATAAAAATAATGAGAAAAATATTGTTAAAAAAAAGAATGATAAGAAGAAGGTTACTATTCTTCAACCTGAACCTGAGCCTCAACCTTGAATCCATGTTGATTTAAATAATCAACTCTATCAGGATATTTATTGATAAAAACATTTATTTTATCATTTAACTTATAATAATTATATAGTGACTTATATTTCAATAATTGCTTATTATCTTGATATTTTTGTGCTTTCACTTCTTTGTGAGCATCATAATGTGCTTTTGCTCTTGCTCTATTCATTTCAATAAATCCATCCTTTTCCTTCCTTTTTATATATTTCCGTTTCTCCCTTGCTCTCATCTTCTTATAAGATACAATTATTTTTGATAGTTGTTCATCTGAATATTCGGTGATTAAGTTTTCTTCTGACATTTTCTTTATATTATATATATAGAAAATATTTTTATCTTTATATATTTAATTTATAAATCTAAATTAAAATATATATTAATTTATATAATGGATAAAAAACAATCTAATCATGAAATATTGAAAGATATTGATTCTTTATTGAAAACAATGATATTGGATATAGATGTTGTTAAAGATGATGTCCATTATATCAAGGAGAAGATTAATGAAAAACAACTAACTGAACAACCTATGCCATTTAAATCTGAACCTGAACCTGAACCTCAACCTGAAATAAAAGGTTGGTTCTTTTCATCTTAATAAATCTTTTTTTATTATTAATTCTTTTATAGATATAAATAGAAATTTATAGAAATATTTAAAAATATTATAGAAATATTTTAATCTTTGTAATTATATAAATGGAATATTTCCCCAATGTTGAAGGCGGTGATGATGAAATTCCTGATGATGAGCTGAATGATGAGCGAATTGAATCCAATGGTTACGATGACACCACACCAATTGAAACACCTCCTCCTTTATCCATGGATGATGTATTTGTTCAGAAACCAATTAAAATGAAACAGGTTATTGAAGAAGAGAAACCAAAACCAAAGAAAGAAAGAAAGAAGAGAGTTATGACAGAAGAACACAAAAGGAAATTAGCAGAAGCAAGAGTTAAAGCATTAGAAGTTCGCCGTGAGAATGCGAGAATCAAAAGAGAAGAAAAGGAATTGTTAAAAATGAAAAAGAAACAGGATTTGGAAAAATTACGGAATGAAGTTACTGGAAAACCTGTAAAAATGAAAGTTGAAGAATTAGTTGAAACAAAACCAATTGAAATTCCCAAACCACAACCACAACCAAAACCACAACCAAAACCTGTTGTTAAAATGTATTCTCAGGAGGATTTAGATAATGCTGTTCTTCAAGGAATAGCTGGTTATGATTCATTAAGAAAAACAAGGAAAAAGGAAAAGGATGAACAAAGGAAACTTGATGAACATGAAAGAAAAATAAAAGAGGATTTAATGCGGAGATGTTCAGCAAAAAATATTGTTGATGACAATCCGTTTTCTCATTGTTTCTAATTATTATTTATCCATGGGGGAAGAAAAATCGCCACTCTGTAATTTTATCCTAATATAATCAACAGAATGGCGATTTTTCTATCCACGATAATATATTTAACATTTTTTGTGTCACATATAATTTTTTTATTTATTATATTATATTATAATAAATATGGAAGAAACAAAGCCCAAAGGACTTAAAATGATGAAAGTTGTTGATATGGAAAATAGTTCTAAATATAAAAAAATAAATCCTATCTTGATGAAGCCTCCGTTTCTATTATTGGGAATTGGGTCGGTTCGCAGTGGGAAGACGAATTCCTTAATTAATATGATGCGACAAGAACCGACAGCAGACGGCGACGGCATGTATGGAACACAATATTTTGATGATGTGCTGGTGATTTCAAACACAATCGGCAATGACCCAAAAGGAAGATTTTTATCTGATGCTTTTAGAGTTGAAGACCATTTTGAGAATCGTTTTATTGATGAATTAGTTGAATCTCAAAAGAAATATCCTCGTGGGGAAGCTCCCACCACATTATTAATTTTAGATGATATTATTTCTAAGGATTTTAAGAAAACCACATCTAATTCAATAAATTCACTTGCCACTCGCTTCCGTCATTATGAAATGTCAATTATGATTTTCACACAATCATTCCGTGCTGTCTCCACCATGATTCGCAGTAATGCCACAGATATAATGATATTCAGACAACAATCATCAAAAGAAATGGAGAAAATAATTGAAGAATATTCTGATTTGTGCGGTTCAGAGGAATTATTTCAAAAATATTATGATATAGCACATCAAGAAAGATATGGTTTTTTATATATTGATGTTCAAGAGAATCCTGCGAAGTTTTATAAATCATTTGAAGAATTAATTGGAATTGGTGACAAATTGGTTTATACTGGTTCAATTCCACAAAAAGAAAATGATTTATTTGAAAAGGAAAATAAAAAGAAAAAATAAATGTAACAAATAATTATATTATATATAATTATAAATATGGAATCATTGGGTTTGTCAAATGCTATTTCTCAACAAGAAGGATTAACGAATGAAGCAAGAAATGAGAATGAATTTCTTCAACAGGAAAATAATCGTGCCATAGCAACATATCATCAAAAAGTAGCTTCTTTAAAACAAGCTGACACAAGCGAAGATTCTAAAAATTTAGGTGAAATTTCAAGTCAAGTTGCGGATGGTGTGGCAAAGGCGAAAGAATATAGAGATGCTTTAAAATCAGGTGAATGGAAGGGAACAATTGATAATCTTCAAAGTGGTGCGAAAAAGGTGGCATCAGGTGTGAAAAGGGTGGCAGGGGCTGTTTCTGATTCTTTGCCATCAGCACCTCCAAAACCTTCTGTTGATGGGATTGAAGTCAGCGGAACGGAAATGACAGGTGAAATGCCACCTGCTCAACCTGAACAACCTGCTGAACCACCTTCTGAACCACAAGCACCACAAACAGAAGGTGAAGGTTCAGGCGAACAAAACACAGCAGGTGAAGGTGAGGGAGCAACTCCTGAATCAACTGCTGGTTCAACTGCTGAATCCACTGCTGAATCCACTGCTGGTGAAACAGCTGAATCAACTGCTGGTGAAACAGGCGGATTTTTAAAATCTGCTGGTGGTGTCGCAATGGAAGGTGCTTCTCGTGTATTTGGCGGAGCCATGGGAGGTGCTATGCTTGGCGATGATATTTATAATCAAGTAAGTCAAGGCAAATTTTTCACTGGTGAAAATACTGGTGATAAAATCGGACATTTCGCAAATGAAATTGGTTCAGCATTAGATGTTGGTGGAGCGGTTACTGCCGACCCATTTCTCATGGCATTAGGTGTGGGTGTTGGTGCTGTTGGTTCTGTTGTTTCTGATATTTCTGAATTATTTGGTCATAAAAAGAAAGAACAAGAAGTCCAAAAGGAAGCACCAAAACCACAAATAGAAAATGTTGTTGCTCCTGTAAATATAGCAGGTCAAGGTCAAATTGCTCAATCTTCTTCTTCAACCATTCAATCCGTTTCAGCTGGTGGTTCTTAATAATATTTTATTATATATATATATAATGAATGAATTATATTTTTTAAGATTAATGATATATATATTAAAATTCATAAATATTATATTTTATAATAAATATATATTATATATATTAAATGAGTGATAAGAAACCATTATATAAACCATTTGTTTCCAAAGCAAAAAACAAAAAATATGCTGTGTATGTTATGAAAAATGACAAGAAACGATTGATTCATTTTGGTGATAAAAGATATGGTCAATTCAAAGATAAATTAAAACATTATTCTAATTTAGACCATAATGACCCAAAAAGAAAAAAAGCATATTATTCAAGACATGGACAAACAAAAGATAAAAATTCAGCAAAATATTGGTCACATAAAATTTTATGGTGATATATATTATGGAAGAACAAACAATTGAATATTTAACATTATTCATTGGTTTTTTATATTTATTTGGTTACTATAAGTTATATCATTTATTTGTGGATTAAAATCAAATTATTGAATCGTTGCCATTCTGTTGATTATATTAGAATAAAATTACAGAGTGGCGATTTTTAAACAATTTAATGAAAGTTTTTTTTAATTTATTTTTTAAAGATATTTATTATATAATATAATATTATAAATATGAGTTCAAGATATTTGGAATTAGCTCCGAGTAATAAAACCACTGATTCAAAGTATTCATTCAAGAAGGGTGTGGCACAGCTTACATTTGATATTCCTGAGGGTGCTTATCTTTTAGACCCTGATTCCGTTCGGATTTGTGGTAAATTTAACATATTTAAGAAATCTGATGGAACGAGAACTGACACAGCTGACCCAAGCACCGACAATTTATCATTAAGTTCTCGCATTGGTGTTTGGTCTGTAATGAATCAATTAATTTGGAGAAGTTTAAAGCATCAGACGACAATTTCTCATGAAAAACACTGGAACAGATGGCTCGCAAGTTACATTGGATTAACTGCCACACCTGATGATTCTATTGGGTGGCTCTCAACCTCAACTTTAACAATGCCAAATTATTTTGTGGAAAAAGGTTCTATTGTTGATAAAGTCGCTGGGAATAATTTCTGCTGTCATCTCCCATGCGGACTTCTAATGTCAGGAACTGCTTTGAATCTAATGCCCAATGCTCTTGGGGGGCTTTCATTAACCATAATGTTAGAAAGTGATGCTATGGCACTCCAAGTGCTTCCTGCTAATAATGAAACTCCATCTGCTCCTGCTGATTATCTTGATGCCATGTATGAATTATCTGATGTTAAACTTGTTTGTTCAGTAATCACTCCGCCTCCTGACCAATTATCCCAATTAATGAAACAGAAATCAGGACAAATTACTTTCCAATCGGTTCATTCCTATTATGACACCGCAAATTCCACTAATATTCAAATGGCAATGAATCTTGGATTAAAAGAAGTTAAATCATTATTTATTAACATGATAAGTTCTGATAAATTAAATAATATAGCAGAAGATTCTTTTGCCACATTATCCCCTGCGAATGATGATGGCTCAATTGCGAATATTACAAAAATCACCTTCTTAAAGGGTGGGACAACTTTCCCAAAATTATTCCCATATGATACAAATTTCAAATCTGATTCAAAATCTGTTGTTGCTGACCCCAATGTAACAAGGGAATTTATTAACTCAGTTGTTTCTTTTGATAAAACACGAAGCACTCAGATATGTCCATCTAATGCCAACAGAAATTGGACAAATAAAGCAACTGGACTTGGAACTGATTATCGTTTTGTTAATGATTCAGGTGTGGTTTGGGGATTAGGTGTCAATTATGAAAATTATCTTGGTGGCTCAGGAATTGATATGAGCAAAGAACAATTCGGTTTGGCGGTTGATTGTGATTTAACCTCTGAAAATGCTCAATCCATGTTTTTATTTGTAAATGCTGAAACTTCTATTGTATATAATGAGAATGGTGTTCAAGTATTAAATTAATACAATTTTTTTAAAATTATGAAATTTTTTGATTTTTATTTATGTTAAAAAATATATATATAAATATTATAAAATGTCCAAGAATACTTCAACCCCAAGTGTTATGAATATTAAATCCATTCCAACCTCAACGGCACAAATGGTGGAATCTGATGTGTTGGAAAGTTTGACCTTTTCGCAGACGGAAGCGGTATGGGAATTCGCTCCAAAAGGATTCCTCCACCCCTCATCCACGATTTCGCTTGGATTTGTGAATAAACCTGCCCTTGATAATTGTTTCCCATTTATCAATGTGGGAATTGAAGCAGTTGTCCGCCGAGCTGTATTAAGAACCACAGCAGGAAGAGTGATTTGTGATACAGAGGACTGGAATCATCTTCAAGGAGTTAAATCATTACTTCAATCTAATTCAGGAAATAAGGAAAGAGAATCGTTTTTAAGTGGAAAACAAACATGTTTTGGAATTCTTTATGATGATGATTCTTCCACCAAATCCACCAATGGTTATGGTTTAGAAAATTCTCTTGATTATGATTCACACGAAACTCCAAAGGGACTTATGGCTGACCCCCATTTAAAACATGGTGCTGGTTCGCAATTCCAAATTAAACTTCACCAATTATTCCCATATATGAAAGCAGGAAATCAACTTCCATTATTTATGCTTCCTGATGAACGAATTCAGGTTCAGTTATTTTTCAATGATGAAAAGGAACGAATTGCTATGGATAAAAACGGAGCAGATGCTGACCTTCATCTTGAATCGTTAGAATTAGATAGGAAACAATGTAAAGTTATAGCTGATTATATTTTCTATGATGGCGAAACCATGGAAAAATTTAAAAATGATAATAAATCATTAACTTTCCAATATATTGATTATAGATTGTCCAAACAATCCCTGACAAATACTCAAACCGAAAATAATGTGAGAAATGTTGGTGGAAATGGAATGATTGTGAATAAATTATATTATTGTTACAATGACCCCAATGACACGGCAAAAACTCAACTCACAGGAAAAGTTGGTGTTGTTGGGACTCGCACTGCTGGTGATGGCAAAGAAGTTTTATCTTCCAATGTTTTCATTAATTCTCAATTTTTATATCCTCAATTTGTTGATAATACGGCACGGCATTTCCATAATCTGAAAGAAACTCAGGGAATGATTCCATTTATTAGCAGACAGGCATATTCAGGTGAAGGTTCTCGTGGCATCTCAAATGTTGCTGAACAATATTTTGAAGGATTTCCCCAAGCTGACCAATTCAGCGGAAGATGGTTTTGGCAGGGATTCAATCTTTCCAACCTAAACAAACGAGTTGATAATCGTGGCATTGAACTTCACACAAAGGCGGTTATGCCTGATATTAGTGCTTCGGCAGTCACATCATTCACTCAAAGATGTTGGCTTGAAATTCAAAGATATGTTGTCATTGAAAATGGTCACCTTGAATGTTATTATGTCTAAAAAAATCGCCATTCGGTAATTTTATTCTAATATAATGAACAAAGTGGCAACTATTTAATTTTATTCTTTCCATGATTTTTTTTAATAAATAATTATAATATATTATTATATATTATAATAATGAATGAATATTCAGATATAACATTGCTTGATTGTAATAGAAAGGAATCCGCACAAGCAGAAACAACCGCAGATAATTCACAATGGACAAATAGATTGGGAAAAGTTGTTCAATTAAATATTGGCGATTCAATTTCAGTGGCACAGGCATTTATTAATCAAAAAGGATGTGCCAATCCGCAATCAATAGAATTCCGTGGAAATGTTTTGGGAACTGGAAAAATAAAATCATTTAAACTTCAATATTCACAAGATGAATTTTCATCTGATATAAATGAGATTAGAACTCCAAATAATGTTGTGGATAGTCCTCTTCAAGCTGTATATAAAAAAACAACAGAAGAAGAATATTTAATGAAAGATAATGAAATAAAAATTGAAACAAATTATTATAAAAATGCGAATGGTGAAGGTTACATAATGCTTCCAAGAAAATTTTGGGGTTCAGAATCACACACAGAAGCATCTGCGATTGCGAAATCACTTTCCCAAGGAACATCAGATGATAATCAAGTTCTTTTTGGTTATAGTCCCACACCAACAACACAGGCATCTATGTTTTGGACAGGGACTGATGCTTTAAGGGATTGTTGGGGATACACAACAGGCTCAGGAGCAGGAACAACAGAATTTGCTGAATTTTCTAAGGGAGCATTAAGTGGTGTTTGTCCATATCAATTTGACCTTAATGACACAACAAGAAAAGGTCAAACAAAAGCATATAATTTCTTTAATGCTAATGATTATAATATTGTTAAAGGTGGAACAATTCCTGATTCTGTTGATGTTGCTGGTTCATCAACTAAATTTAATGATATAGATTGGTTTAATGAGGAAATGACTGGTCATATAACCGCCAATGTGAAACCTTATCATGATAATTCAAGATTCACAATGATGTCAAGAAGAATAATATTCAATAATTATTCAGATAAAGTTAAATTAAGGCTCAGCGGAGTAAGAGGTGGAAGCAAATTAATTGATGCTGTGACATGGTGGGCAGGTTCAAGAGATTTCTCACTAATGGATAATTATGGAGCTGAAAATTATGACATATTGCCTGACCCCACTAACCAATTAGACCCTGCTTTATCAACATATGATATTCACACAGATATAACTGAATTATCAATTGAAAAAGGATTCCATTCACCTCAATCAATTGCTGTTGAACTAACACAACAAATTCAGAAACAAAAAGATTATTCACCTGAAAGAATGAATTTTATAGAAACAAACACAGGACAAGCTCAATATTTTAACACAGCAATTCACACACAAACATATAAACCATATCAATGTGCTTCATTAAGAACCTTCGGATATTATCAAATGAATGAATTTTTTAATGGAACATGGAATCATGAAAATTCATTTAATTATTGGGGAGCAACAAATAACATTTTTGTGAAAAGGGCAGATTTGTTTGTTGCTGGGCGAAAATGTAACAATTGGCTTGGATATGTGGGATATGGTGATTCAGAAGCAAGTGCTGACCCCAATGCCATTAGTGGTGATTATACAAAACCATTTGATATTAATCTTACTGGAACATCTTTTGGAAAATGGGGAAAACCTAATTTCATTAAAAATGATATTGCTGTCGGAGGTGGTGCTGAGGGAAATAACACCACAGATTCAATTATTACATCTTGGGAATATACAAAATATAATTTAGAAAATTTAAATGAATTATTTAAGGTTCAAAGCCAATATCCTGAATTATTCAAAGTTTTAGATGAAGATGAAAATAATCCCAATGAAAAATCATCAGCTGAATTTTCAAATGTTGGAACGGCAGGTGTTGATTATACAGCAATCGCAACAATAGATAATTCAAGATTCCTTCATATGAATATCTTTGATTATGATGCGACAACTTATCTTAAACTGGGAGATGATGGATACAAACTTTTTGAATATTATCAATATGGACATAAAATGGATAGGAGTCACCAATCCATGCCAATCTTTTTCAAATATGATAAAAAGAAACAAGATAAATATATAAAAGACCCAACAATTAATAATTTAAGTTATGGATTCGCAACAAAGAAATTGATTGATGGGATTTATTATATTGAAATTCATCCTGAATTAGTTAATGGAATCCGTCCTGAATTTTTTGAATTCCGTGGAGGTTTTGATGATGCGAGTTCAGGTTTATTTGTTGAAAGAAGTATCACAAAAGAATTATGTATAATTGGCTGGGATTTTCATTATAATTCATATGGGAATGTTGTTATGACAGGATTCACTGGTGATTTACCAACTTCATATAATGGAGCATTTACAGGTGGTCAATATCAATGGAATAATGAGGAAACAATAGAATATTCAAAAAATATATCATCAAGAACATATATTGGAGCAAATAATTCAGCATTAGTTTATGACCAAGTTTCAGGAAGATTTGGTTTTGAATATCTTCATAATCCTGAATTTGTGGGTCAAAATTGGAATGCTGGTTCAACTGATATTGTTAATCCAACAACAACAGCAACAAATAATAATCCAATTGTTTCTGATGCTGGAAATGAATGTTATAAAATAAATAAAAGATTAAATACATGGACATTTTGTCCTGATTTGTGTCCATACACTCCGAATGTTCAAGGAACAATTGGAACATTTTCAGCAACAGAAAAGGTTGAATTATCTTTGTTTAACAATAATTTGTCACCATGGGTTATTTATGATTCTCATTGCGGTGTCAATTTTAATTTGGGAGAATCTTTTAAAGTAGCAAGTGAGAATGATGAAAAAAAACAAGGAGAGATTTGGGATAATTCATTTCTTGGAAAATTAGGATTCACATATGACCAATTTAATCCAAAAGTTATTGGAAGTAATAATAACGGACAAGCAAGAGTTGATTTCAGAAATGTGGCATCCATATATAATCCAACAACAAATTCACAAGATGTGGCAACTGATACAAATTCATTTATAATGAATCCATGGGGGGCGATTATGTATTCCACCCAATTGCCACATCAATATTATATTTCCACATTTGAAACAGGGGCAGGTGTTAATGCTCCACAAACATATTTCCCTGCTATAACACAGGACACTAAATCAATAAAAATTGAAGCTGTTTCACTTCCAAAAATAACAACAATCCCTTATTTGTCAATAAGGTCAGATATATTATCAGAATCCAAATATATTGGTGGATTAAATTCAGGATTATCACTTCCAATTATTTCAACAATAAACAAAATTAATGCTGATAAAGATTATATTCAATTAGGTGGTTCTGATTTAAGTTACACAATAACAAAACCAACATCTTTTTCAAGTATCACCACACAAATAACAAATCCTGATGGAACATTGGCATTAACTGATGATGGGAATGCTGTTATATATAAAATTGTTAAAAAAGGTAATTTAGAAAATTATGACATTATATCTCAAATATTACAAGAACAAACAAAAAAGAAAAAATGATAAATTAATATTCTAAAATTATTATATTATATATAAGTATAAAATGCCCAAACATTATGGAAAGAAAGCACCCAAAGGAAGCCATATGATGCCTGATGGTTCAATTATGAAAGATTCTGATATGGATGATAAACCAATGAAAAAAACCACCGCCAAAGCAAAGGGAACACGAAAACCTTCCTCGTGGAATCAACATGTTAGTAAAGTTTATCAAGCAGGAAAAAAAAAGAATGCTGACTATAAGTATTCACAAGCAATGAAGGATGCGAAAAAAACTTATAAACCTGCGAAGAAATAAATTATATTTATATATATTATAAATAATTATGCCAACATATAAACAACAATTCAATAAGAAACATAAACAACCATTGAATCAATCCAACACATTAAAACAAATATCTGATTTATCAGGATATGAAATGAAAGGAATCAAAACCATTTTTGACAAAGGGAAAGGGGCTTTTAAAACAAATCCACAATCTGTTCGTCCTCATATCAAAGCAATTGGAAAACAAGGTGGTGCGATTGCTTGGGGATATGCGAGGGTTTATGCGAGTATCAATCCAAAATCAAAATCATATAAAATTGATAAATCACATCTTGTGAAAAAGAAGAAAAAGAAATAAAATCGCCATTCTGTTCATTATATTAGAATAAAAATACAGAGTGGCGACGATTCCATAATTTGATTTTAATCATTTAAATTCTAATAAAAATTTTCCTGTTCTGTGTTGAAATACACCTTTATTTTTTTGTTTTAATTTATGTTTCATATCCAATTGTTTTTGAACCATTGGTGAAATATAAGGTTTAATATCAGGACATTTCATGTTTAATTCCTTCAATGCTTTTCTTACTGATGGAATGTCACCATATTGTGATATATATATGGCATTTCTTCTCATATCATCCTCATCTTTGAATTCAGATATATTTATATTATAATAATTTCTTGAATAATGTTTTATTTGCTTACAAATTAAAATAACATTATTTTTTTCATTTATTGATAATCTTTTCTTTGGATTACAATTATATAAATAACTTTTTAAATCTATAATATTATAAATAAAGTATTCATTTTCATCAAATGTTTCCTTTGATGATAAATTTAATTTTGTGGATAATAAAGCAGATAATTCTATTTTTCTATATTTTTTCGGATTACTGATTCCTAACTTGAATATATTATTTATTTTAACTAATTCATTTTTTGAATGTGTTTTATGAATAAACATTTTAATTATAATATTATATATATTTTTTTTTTGTTAGTTTATACTATAAGAATGCCATATAAAACTGGGAAATTGAAAGGTGAATTAACATTGCCTGAATTGAGAAAACTTGTGAAAGCTCACAATAAACTTCAAACAATCAAAATTCCTGCTGGAATCAATCGTGATGGAATGATTAAATTAATTGAAGATAATGGTTTTGATATTAATCATAAAGCACAATCTATTGTTCCAAGAACTCGCCCACGAAGGCAAGAAATATCTGTGACTCGTGCTAAAAAGATATTGGCGGAGAAACCAAAACTGACTGCTATTCAGCAACAGAAACAAGATGAGAGAAAAGCGAAAGCATTAGCAACCAAAAAGAAAAAAGAAAGAGAAAAGAAAAAACAAATTATTGAAGAACAAAAAAAGATTCAAAAAAAGAAGGATGAAAAGAAGAAACCTCCTTCTAAACCAAAACCTGCTGTAAAAAAACCACCTTCTAAACCAAAGGTTGCTTATAAAGATTTAACAAAGGATGTTGTATCAACAACATATGGGAAAAAGAAACCACCTGTTAAAAAACCAAAGGATATTAAACCACCTTCAACAACAACAAGGAAACCGAGAAGAACCCAAACACAAGCAGATAAAGTTGAAACAGACATGATTAAAAAATATCAAGGAAAATCAGCTGTTCAGAAAAATCCTGATATGAATCTTATTGAAGTGAATAATGTTAAAGATGGGATATTGACTGCGAAACAATATGCTGACATTAGAGATGTTCCTGCCCAAGCTATTTATGATAATTTAAGAAGTAATGCCTCTCCAATATTCTTTCCTTGGTCATCATTCCAAAAATCAGAATTAATATCATTAACTTATATATTAAAAAATAATTCAAATGATTGTTCTGTTAGTGAATCATTAATGAAATATATATCACATCATAGACAACAGAGAAAAGGGAAAAGCACAAATATGATTAATCCTAATAAAAATATTCAAGATATGGCAATATCTATTGCCGAAGCGATTGCTAATTGTTGGAAGAATGGAAAGAAAGCTGTTTGTATTCCTATAAGTATAACACAAGCAAAAAAGAAAGGTGGAACATCACATCATGCCAATATGTTAATATTTAACCCATTTATGATGGAAGCAGAACATTTTGAACCACATGGACAGGAATTCCACGGAACAGGAAAAAGAGATGAAAAAGGAAAATGGCAATGGAGTAAAGTAACAGGAATCAATTTATCAGATGGAATTAAAGAAGTGAATAAAATGTTAAAAGCTTATCAAAAGGATTTTTTTAATGATAAAGGAGGTTTTAAATATTTGAATCCTGCTGATATTTGTCCAAGAAATATTAAAAAATATAAATCATTTCAATTAAGAGATAGTTATAGACAAAATATAACAAGAGATTTCAATGGAGTTGTTATAACAGAAATTGGTGGTTATTGTGCGATGTGGTCATTATTCTATTTAGATATGAGATTGAAAACATTACGGAAACCTGTTCAATCTATTTATAAACAAATGGCTAAATTTTTCAAAAAAGATTATGCTGATAAAGATGATTCAACATTTATTCATTTAATGAGAGGGATGTCAAAATTTGCTTGGGAACAACAATATAATATGGTTAAGAAAGGATATTTATCTGAACAAGCATTGATTGGTATGTTAGGAAAAACAGCAGAAGAAGACAGCTGGAAGAAATATTCTAAACAATATTATGAAGCTGTTGATAAATATGTTATTGATGATTGGAAAACATTCACAAAAAATGCTGGTGTATAATACAAATCTTATATTATGAGTAATATATATATAGAAATAAAGACAATTTATATAATAAAACTTGATTTATTAGTATTTAAACAAATAAAATTATAATTTTATTCTTTAAGTATAGCAGAACATAAGATTTATTGCTTATTTTATATATATTAATCTATCATAATATAAGATTAATTAATATATTACTATTTATATATAAAAAATCTATTATATATTAATATAAGATGAATCATTTTCAAGTTATAAAACAAATTCATTTGTTACATCTACCAACCGAAATTAATAATTATATAGCAATGATATATAAATATAATCAATTAGAAATAAAGAAATATAATTCCATTAAAATTAAGTTAGTCCGTCATCTACAACATTATTTTTGGTTAAATAAGAAATTTAATAAAGTTGATAAAAGAAATGATTCAATAATAAAAACTATCAAAGAATATGATTATTATTCATAACTATTTTAATTTAACAAAGTTTTCATCATGTTGTTTTTCAACCTCAATTGTTTCTGAAACAACCTCTGAATCAGAATAATCTTCTGATGATTCACTTGATTCCGTTGTATAATCAAAATGATGTCTAAGGATTTGAATCAAGTCAGGACGACCAACACGAGCCAATTCACTTATTATTTCTTCAAGAATGTCATCATCAATTTTATCAACTATTCTTTCATCCCAATTATCCATTTATATTATATATTATATTTTATTTTTATTCATTTAATTTTTCCGTAAATTTAAGTTTGAATTCGCTAAAATTTTTATCTATGCTAAATATATAATGGTTAGTTGCCAACATAATTGTGATTTGTCTAATGCTTATATTTATATTATCAAATGTAACACAACAAAAGAAATATATATTGGTTCATCATATATTCCGATTAGTTTAAGATTAATGAAACATTTAACTGATTTGAAAGGATACATGGGAATCAATAAAAAACATAGAAATTATAGAAGCTCATTTGAAGTTTTGTTTAATGATAATTATGAAATGTTTAAGATTGAAGAATATCCTTGTAATTCAAAAGAAGAACTTGAAGAACGAGAAGGAAAACATATATTAAAAAATAGATACATTCATAAAGAAAAATGTGTGAATAAAAGAATGCCACGGAAAATGAAACATTATTCTTTGGAAGATTTATCTGATGTTCCTTGTCCTTCTTTGATATAAACCTTATCCATTGTTTGTGTGGAATGCCCAGTGATTTTTGACATTTCTTC
>VMHT01095269.1_pt1 | contig 24093 bp, 24 predicted proteins | sample 4693611 | NCBI WGS metagenome assembly VMHT01 (sample SAMN12280063, study PRJNA550983) | marine metagenome | isolation source: seawater sampled from same location over 5 years 0.02-0.2 micron viral filtrate | place: USA: collected off the coast of southern California halfway between the port... ...
AACTTTTTCTATAAAATCAAGTTCTAATTGAAGAGAAAGTAAAGCTGCTTCATTTATTGCTGCTTCTAATTCAGGTGTTTTTAATTCAGGACATTCTTCTAATAGAGTTCTGAATAACCAACATCCTGCTTCGGAATGTAATGATTCATCTCTAATACTCCACTCTACAATTTGCCCAACTCCTTTTAATTTATTTCCCATTTTAAAGGATAATAAAACAGCAAATGAAGAGAATAAATTTACACCTTCAGTAAATGCTGAGAATATAGCTAGTGATTTAGCTATTTCATGCCAATCTTTTTCACCATTAAAACTATCTCTAACATTCATTAGATTTTCAATTTTAGCCATTGTAGCTTCATCTTCCATAAATTCAGCAAAGTTAGTTAATCCTAACTCTTCATTTAATAGTGAGTATGCTTCAGCATGAATTGTTTCAAAAGCTCCAAATGTAGTAGCCATTGCTATAATTTCAGGTTTTCTAAACCAACTTGTAACTAACCCAGTCCAATAATCATTTACTACTGTTTCGGTTTGGGCAAATCCTTTTAATATAGAACCTATTACTTCTTTTTCTGTTTCTGATAGGTTTTGTTTCCAATCATTTAAATCTGACATCATGGGTACTTCTGTATGTAACCAATGGGCTTGTTGTTGTTTTAACCAATATTCATGTGCTTTAGGGTATTCAAAAGGCTTATAAACTATTCTTTCGGTAAGAAGGTTTCCTTTACTCATATTTTTGTTTGGTTTAAGTTATGAATTTAATTCAAAAAACTGTTTGCTTAAAGTCTTTCTGTCATAACTATCAAAATCGTTATAACTTTGAGACTGGTTTGTTGGTGGAGATGATTCATAATCATCCGCATCATAATCATGTACTTCAAAATGACCTGTTGAGGTGTCTGCTTTTACTCCAAATGTTAGCCCATCCATGCCATATCTATTTTTCATTATATGGAATCTTCCGGTGCCATTTACCTTATCTTCTTTTTTTCTTGACAGTGACATACAAAAGTCAGTAATCATAATCTTGTCATAAGACCCTGCAGCTTTATCTCCTTCAATAACATCATCTTTAGAACCTGCTCTGTTTACTTGAGATACACTCCAAATAGGTACCTTAAGTTCACGCGCTAATCCTTTAGTACTTGTATAAATATCATCTATTTCTCCCTTCCTATCTGCTGTTCTTTTTCTTGTTGAAAGTAAGTCAACATAATCTATTATAATCAAGTCAGGAACCATATCAAAGTCTTTAACCTTTTGAATGTGAGACTCTAAAGTTGATACTGTTGCCTTACCAGGTGAAAATTCTTTTATGATAAGTTTTCCTGGAATTTGAGGTAATACTTCTTCAACTTTATCTCTATGTTGTAAAATTTTATTCACAGGGACATTTGTAAAAAACGCATCATATCTTCTCCCTACATAATCTTCTCCCAATTCTAAAGTATAATGAACTACATTATATCCTAATCTTACAGCATATCCACCTAAAGCAACTAGGGACCATGATTTACCTCCTCCTGGATTACCAAATATTAATCCGAAATCTCCTCCACCAATTCCACCTTGTAATAATTTATTTATTTCTTCCCAAGGGGTTGGTATTGTAACTCTATTATCTTCTCTAAATCTTGCTTCTAAATCCTTATTATATTCATGACCTATATTTTTTTCTTGTCCTGCTTTTAAAGCATTTTCAATCATAAATTTAATAGAATCATAATCTCCAGCTTTCAATAAATCAACACTACCTAATAATGCTTTTTTTAACTGTTGATTTTTACAAAAGGTTGAAAATTCTTCTTGAACATATTTTAAATCATCATCTGAGGATTTATATGCTTCTCTTAATTGTTCTTTAATAGATAATTTTAGTACATCATTTTCTACTTTTTGAACTTCCACTTTAAGGACTTCCATTGAAGGGTTAATATTATACTTATCATAATATTGAAGAATTTCTTTAATTATCCACTTATGAGATTGATTAGGAAAATATTCATCACTTAAAATATCATGAATATTTACTAAAAATTCTTTATGTGTTAATAAGGACGAAATTACTTTAATTTGGAATTGGTGTCCATATTGGTCTATTGATTGTAGAGTCATATAACTTTTATTTTTCTGTAACTAATTTTTCAAATATATCTTCAACCCAAAATTCAACATTTCTAATAATGCCTCCTAATTGATCTACATGATACATATCTAAGAATTGCTTCGGAAGATACGAAAGATCTTTGTCGTCTGCAACCCTATTTAAATATTCTTTATCATTTTCATCAAGCATTGGATTACTTAAATCCATTACTTTATAATTTTTCTCTAGATCATCTATCCCTTGGATAATTCTTGCATAAATAACATTTTCTTTCATTTTTGATTCTGATATGTTATATATGTCATCCATAGTTATATCTTCTAAAAATAATTCAGGAAATAATTTAGCTAATTTCTTTTCACCTAATCCTTTTACTCCCTTTACTTTATCAGAATTATCCCCCATTAGAGTTTTATAGATAATAAAATTAGAAGAAGACATATTATATTTTTCTTCCATTTTATCTTCAGTATAAAATGTTTTTTCTATTGGTCTGTATACTATAACATTTTTATTTACCAATTGGAGAAAATCTTTATCAGATGATACTATAAAAATTTGATCTTTTTCGTTTTTAGGTAAGGTTTGACTATAATGTGCTATAATATCATCGGCTTCAACTTTATCAATTGAAACTGTTTTAACAGGTAATGTTTTTAAATACTGGATTATTCTAACTAATTGGTCTACTTTAGCATCATCCTCTTCATCATGATTTTCAAATACTTCCCAATTTGTAATTCGTTGTAAATTTCTACCTGATTTGTATTCGGGAATTAGGTTCTTCCTATTATTGGAAGAACCCACTCCATCAAAAACCACATAAACACCTGTTGGTTGGATTTGTCTTATTAATGCACCTAATGAGCGAAAAAAACCACCTAAACCTCCTACATGGACTCCATTTGGGTTAACCATATTAAGCATAGCAAAATTTCTAAAAAATAAATTTAAACCATCTATTAATATTATTCTTTCACTTTCTACCCCAGAATTTTCTTCCATGTTATTTAGTAGATTTAGTAGTTCTTTCTTATCCATCTTAATCAGGTTCATTTGTAAATGGTGTAATATCTTCATACTCTTGGTCTTCCTCAACTACTTTAAAGTCGCCTCCTCCTAAAATACGTTTCCATTCATCATTATATTGTTCTTTATATTTCTTAAGATCTTTGTCTGAATCATTTATAAAACCATGAGGTGTCATTATAATTTTTCCTCTTGTAGTAACACCATTAATATGATTTTTATCAATTTGCACATTTGCTCTTTTGGCAAATTCTATCTGCTTACCATCTTTAATTGCTTTAATCTTAGATGTTCCAGCTGACATTACATTACCAAATGTAACTACAAATGTTGAATCAAACCACATTGCATAACCTCCCTTATTCATAAGTTTAGGTTGTCCCATTGGAGATTCCGGTTTTAAAGTCCATACCTTATTAATACACACAAGGGTATTGGTATATGGATTACTTTCCTTACGTGACAAGACTATACGCTGATTTACATTATTTCCAAATTGGGTTGACATAGCACCAGCATTCCATTCATTATTATTTTTATTTGATTTAATTGACATTTCACAAGGAACTGATCCAATTGAATCCCAACAGAATAATAAGTCATAAGGTAAATTTCCTTTCTTCTGCTCATCTAATAAATCTAAAATAAACCCAGCTACATCTTCAATTGTATGAATTGTTTCTCTATCAACATATAAGAAATTACCTGTGTAATCTAATATCTCACCTGTTTCCTCATCTACAATAGTATCAATTTCAAGCCCCATTTGAGTTGCATGCTCCCAATTCCACTTCATCTCAGTAATAATGAAAACGGGTAAAATACCTCTTTTCTGTGCTGAAACTGCAGCTTCAATAAGTGCAGTTGTTTTACCTGTATCTGAATGACCTCTAAGTAATACAATATGCCCCATTGGAATCCCAGGAACTGACAAAACATCTTTGTAAGCATCCGAAAGTGGAATCCATTCTTGGTCTTTAAATTTAGCCTTGGATGTTAATCCTTTTTTACTCTTAAAACCCTCTAAATTGAAGTTGGATTTAATTTCCGAAGAGGCTGCCTCCGATAGAGATTTTCTTCTCTTTGCCATAATGTATATTTTTAAAGATTAATTAAAACGGTAAATCATTATCATCTGCTTCGCTATCATCACTAAACAAATCATCAAATTTATCTGTTTTAGATTGTTTTGATTTACTTGTATCTAATGAATAATTAGCTGATGGTGTAGATGATTTTGCATCCGTATCAAATGGTTGAGGAGCTTCAGAAATAATTTCACCCTCAGTCTCATCTTCAGGAGATAAGAATTTAGCTAAATTAGATTTGATTTCCTCGTAAGAATATCTCTTAAAAATTGACATTGGATCTGGTTGGTCTTCTAATAAAGTTTTAACTACAGCTTCATCATTAGATAATGTTGTAACTTTCATTGAAGGTGCAACTGTTGTTTTATTGTAAGATGTTCCTGTAACTTCAGGCCCTACAGTAGTTAATTTAATATCTCTACCTTCTACAATATCAGTGTAATCACCAACTTCAGTATCATCTGCCATGTTTAAAAAATCTTGATAAACCATAGAACCAAACTGCCATAATTTAACACCTTCATCTTCTTGTCCTCTAACAATAATAGGTGCAAATGTTCTAACTTTCGGATCTAGTTTCTTTGCTAATCTCCAATTTTCACTATCACTTGTTTGTCTTAACTGTTTAACAAATTCTTCAATTGGACATTTATCACCCCAATTTGCAGGTGAAGCCATAACCTTAATATCTCCAATCCCATAGTAAAACTTCATCTCCGTAAAAGGATATGAGGGATTAGTTTTTGAAGGAACTACTCTAACTGTTTCCTTTCCTACAGTAGGTCTAAAGAAATAATTCTTCTTTTCACCATTACTGTTTCCAGACCTCTTCTCATTTTGAGTGTTGAAGTCATTTAATCTCTGCTTAATTGCATTTAAATCCATAATATAACTAATTTAATTTTAAAATGTTTATGTTGATTGAATGTACGAACATTCCTTCGGGGAGCCAACTATACTTCTAAGATTTTATAAATCTTTGTTTTTAGTTGTTTTAGCTCATTGTGTTGTGTTAGCAAAACCGTATTTCTATAATGCTGCCAATTAATTGGGAATTTGGTATCAACTACCCCTCCATTTAATTTTTTAATTAGCTCATTTAAAGCATTTATAGTGTAAAGTGTATTTGATTCTTTCTTTCTATGAACCAAAATTGTATTTTGAGGAATTGAACTAACATTTCCTTGCTCTACGTTGTAAGTACAAACATACTCATCATTACTTTTTATATATAATACAAATATCTTTCTATATAAGATATCATACTGAGAGGTAATGTTTTCTAATAGTCCATCTAACTCATCAAGAGTAGTGAATGTTGCAAATAACCTGTTGTTCAAATCTTTTATATTTAATGTATTAATTTCAGTAAAATCGTCTACATTATACATATTATCTTTTTTATTCAAAGTTGTAAGTGTCTCCATAACTTAATTTTGTGTTTAATCCTCGATCTTTAAATAATTCTTGGATTTGTTTAAATTCATTTTTTTCATTTCTGTCTAAATCAAACAAGAACGCATCATATGTGTAAAGTACCAACTTTGTATTCTTATCTTTTAATATCTTTATTATATCCCACATAATACAAACATTAAGTGACGTCTCCAAATTTTGAAGTAAATAATTCAATAGTTTTTGCGGATTCATGTCATTTAATGCACTTTTTACAAATCTATGTTTGGATATTGGACACTCCACAAAACCTTCTTCTTGAAACTTTTGCCACAAACTATCTATATATTCCTGCGCTCTTTTGAAAAATTCCAAATCCCTATATTCTTTCCAGATTCCCCCATACATTTGTTTAAATGTGATTTCTTTCGCTTTTTGGTAATCAACTCCGTACATTTCACTAAAGCTTTCATGAATATCACCAGGGGGAAAAGTATAGCCTGTAAGCTTAGCCAAAAGAGTAGGATGGTAAGCACCAATGTCCAACTCAACCATTTTGTCATTACGCGGTATAAAGATTTCTCTGTCTCCATTTTTTTTATTAATTGCTCCATAATTTATGCCTCTAAATATATTACTTGGTCTTCCTGTTAATGTTTTAAAATTATACTCCGTATAAACTAAATCTTCCTTTATATTATGGAATGTAGTCTGAAACTTATCTCGGTTTACTTTCAATCCATTCCTCTCAATGTGGTTAAACACTAGGGTTGCTTTTGTGTTGTAGAATTTATTTACTTCCTTTGGGATATTCCCTTTTAAAGTCTCAAACATGGCTTCACACATTTCATAGTGTTTAACAATAGGGATTATTCTGTTTATATCCCCAAGGTCTTGATAGGTGTTATAATAAAATTGATGACATTGTGTTAATTCTCGTATATACGGAGGGTTAGGTGGGGTGGATATGTCAAAAGTGTTTTTGTTTTGATAATAGTTGAGAAATTCTTTTCTATCTCTTACGTATACCGCATCAAATTTGTTTATTACGTGTTTTATCTTGTCTATATCCAACAGTAACGTTTCACTATGGGAAATAGGCAACATAAAACCTTTTGTCGCATCTAACGGTCTAATATAAACAGCACATATGTCATTTTGTGATGAATGAGTATTGTAGCTATAAGGGATTACTTCGATAAATGCATCTCTATAACTACTTGATTTTAATACGTTTAATTGATTTTCAATTTCAATTAACCAAAACATAACCTTTAATTTATTTGGATGTAAAGATAACAATGGCTCCTTACGGAGCCAAATTGTATTAGAAGATGTTATTTATTTGTTATAATTGGGTCTAAATATTTCTAACATACCTTCATATTCATTATTGACATCTTCAAAAGATATTATTCTCATTTTTTCTCCCCAACCTTCTACTTCCATAACCTCACCATTACCAATGAATATGCTATAGTGTCTTGGTGGGTTGTCTTCCCATCTACCCCAAACTAAAATATCACCTATTTGCATATCCTTAACTTGAGGTAATTTTAGGATTTCTGTTTCATCTGAAACTAGTTGAGCGAATAATTGACAATTAAGGAAGCCATTTGTAGAGCATATACCTTTACCCATATCAATTAGTTCATCTCTTAGTGAATTAGGGGTTTCTTCATGTAATTTACCTTCAGCTAAATATTTTTTTAGATCGAAAGAGTCCATAATTGTTGTTTATTTGTTATAAAATTTCACTTGCTAAGTTTTGAGCAAATTCTTCAACTTCATCAGGGTCATAATCAAATTCTTCTACATCCTCAATAAATTCGGCTTCACCATCAGTTAAAATTCTTGCTAAAACATTTCCTGCCTCACCTATAGCATATTCTCTATCTTCATCATTTGAAATGTCTAGCATTCTTTCTTTAAAATCTTCTATTTGTTCAGGAGAGAGTTGTATTGATTCTTCTTCTTTTAGTAATTTACCTTCAGCTAAATATTTTTTTAAGTCAAATTTGTCCATGTTTGTTTATTTTTATTTGTTATAAATATACGAAAGATTATTCAGGCCTCCAAAACTTTAAATAGTTAGCTTTTAGGAATTCTTGTAGCCCTCTTATCTTTAAATCTTTTTCCTTTAGTTGTGTTAAGTTCCTGTTTGTTATAAACACTGTCTCATCTTCACCTTTTATAAGCCATGTTAGAGTAAATGGTTTAAATAATTCCCAAGCCCACTCTCCATTTTGCTTAGATATTTTATTATATGTTTCTTTAGTTACTTCTAGATATTTTACTTCATTATTCTTTTTTACAAAATATCGTGTAAATTCACCTAACTCATAATCCTCATCCGTTGGTGTTGGATAATACATTTGAGGTAGAAATTTATCTGTAGGTTTAGTTAAATCTACATTTTTTAGTTTAGCATACTCTAAAGATACTTCCGAATCCAAATCTATTGATGTGATTAATGTTGGGTTTTCTGGAGTTTCTGCTATAACTAATTTTTCTATCTCATAATGAGGTTTAATATTTGGATTTTGCCCCGCATACATCTTCCCATCATATGTCTTCCAATATAGACCTTGGTAAGGTTTTTTGTCTTTTTTATAGACAAATTCTCCTTTATTAGCTACTAAATTGGTTTTAATTCTATTTTTAGGATAGTACATATTATTCAGCTGTTGATTTTGGAACCGATAATGAATCTAATGTGGTTGTCCAACCTGAAGGGGTAATTGAATGATTTATACCTTTAATAATTAAATCAATATTTTGACCATCATACATAGGAGGCAATACTTTTTGATCCATCTCAAATCTTTGATATAATTTCATCCCACCTAAACCATCCATTGTTAGTTTAAGATTAAAGGGAACAAAAAATGGGGATGTACCTTTATCTAAACTGTCTTTTTGGATTAATAATTTTTGATATCCTTCATTAAAAGTTGTAAAAGAAGAAATAACATCAAAATCAAATTGAAGATCTACATACAGTTTCTTAAAATCTTCTAAAGCATTTTCCTTTTGGTTTACTTTATACTTATTGATTTTTTCATCTAGTTTTTGTTTATCTGTTAATGAGGATGATGATGATTCTTCTTCATCCGAAGGTAAAAAAACTTTAGGAACAATTCTATCTTTTAAACCCTTATTATAATTTTTAAATGAAGTAGTATTTGAATCAATTGTTATAGAGTTAGATGCTGCTCCTATAGATATCATAGTTGCAAAATCATCTGTAAGTCCTGAGGATAGATCAATATTTCGGATAAAACTTCCTAACCTAATTACTTCTCCATTTTGGTTTTGGGTGGTATTAAAACCATATAAATTAAAATTTGCAATTTCTTTTTTATCTACATTAGTTAACATAAGTGGGGATAAATCCATTATCTTGATTAATCCAGTATCATTATCTAATCTTAAGGTTAGATTATTAATACCTCCTAAGGAGTTATTGATTAAGTTTAATATATCATTTAGTAAATCAAATATTGTTATATTACCTTTACTATCTATTGATAATGAGATTAGATTAAATATTTCGTCTATGTTTAAATGAATATTTCTTAAATCCCCTAAAAACTTGTTATTACCTTTTGTTGAATTTACTTTTTTATCTTCAATAGAATAGTCCTTTATATTTTTTAAATCAGTTTTTTCATTTAAAAATTTAATATTTTTCTTTTCTTCTTCATTTAATTTGTTATTTAAAAAATTTTCTAAATTAAAAGAAACCAATACTTTCTGAGGGTCAGAAGAAAAAGAATTTTTAGTAAAGACAAAAAAATCTTTAGCATCTTTACCCCTATTAACTAATATATCAAAATCAAATAAAGGGTATTGGTTATCAGTTTGAAGAAAAAGAGTTTGCCTTATTAAAAAGAGTAGATTTTTAAAACTTATATAGCTATTATATTCCTTAGGATTTTGGGAACTTGGTATTATTCTTATAGTAGTTCCTTCAAAAGATATAATTTTTTTATTATCAGAAACTATTCCATCTTTTAAGGATTTAGTTTTAATATCATACAATTTTTTATGAAGGAGACTAATTTTAGTTATAGAATCTTTACCATCTTCTTTATTATCATCTTCTTTAAAAAAATTAGCAATATCTTTAAAAAGAGTTTGTTCTTCTTTAGAGATGTTATTAGGAATATTTACATAAGGATTGGCAATTTTTAAAGATTCTATTGCATCTCCATATCCTGTGATTTGAATTGTGATATCATAACTCCCATCGTTATTAAAACTCCAATCAAATTTACTTATCTTACCATAAACTCCATCATAGTTACCATCATAATCTAGTCTTCCTTTTTGGATTAGTTTGTAGATTGCAAAATTATCTTTATCTTCTCCTTTGAAAAATTTTTCTAAAGCTGGGGATTTAAATCGAGGAGTAGATAATACTTTATTATCATTGCTTAAATATAAACTCCATCCAAATTCTAACAACACTCCAAATCCAGGTCTCATATAAAGGGCATCTATTATAGCAAATTGCTCTCTGCTAAAACACTTAATATTAACTGTGCATTTTGATAAGGCTCCATTATTATAATAAGTTACATCAGCACCTGTTATTCCAGGTTGAGGAACAAATCCTCTTTCTCCACCACCCCATCCATAAGCGCCACTAAATAGATTATCATTTTTAAATCTTAACCCAGATTGGGGGGTTGGTGAGGATTTATCTACAACCCCTCCATGTAAAATACATTTTTTAGCTAATCCTCCACCAACAATATCATTTTCATTTACTTCTAGTAAGTCTCTCAGTAAAATTGTATTTTTACCATTTTTTTCAAGGTTTACAGAGCTTGCTAACTTTAAAAAAGGAGTTTTGTTTTGATAATAGATTAAATCTTTTGAAGGGATATTAGAATATGTTCCTAAAGACTCCTGTCTAACATCTATCTGCTTCTTAATCTTTGGATGAAAATTTTCTCCTAATATATTCCCCATAACTATTTTTCATTTAATGAATTAAAACTACTTATTATTGAATTTAAATCTACGGGAATTCTTAATTGAGTCCCCGGAGTAATTGAAATTGACCCAAAATCTATAACATCAGGGTTAGCTATTGATATTATCCACCATAATGTTATGTCATTATAAAATTGATTCGCTAATAAATCTAATCTATCTCCTTCATCAGTCAAAACATAAATATCATTTTCGTTAAGAGGAATTTCAGGATATGATGCTTGAGTATAATAATTTAACCCTAAAGTTCTTAAATCAGGATTAGTATTTTTCTCTATTTTTGTATTAGCGTAACGTTTCATTTAAATTATTTTTTTTTAGATAATCCATTACCCAAAATATATTTTTGTTTTGGATTCCCATGTGACTGTACTTTCTGTGGTAAAAAGTTATGAATTGGGGTGAATGTCATTGATACTTTAATAACGTGAGGTAATTCTTTAGTTTGACCTGCATCTTCTCTATTTGGACCCCCATCACCTTTACTATCAATAGCTATTTCCCAAGGAGATTCTTGAGGTACATCGTAAGTTAAACTTGATATAAAACCATGTTGTTCTCTTATATAACTCCCTACTGTTAGTCTAGTAATATTTCCTCTCATAAACCCACCTGTTGAATAATCAGGAGCTAATGTTGAAGCTAAATGATTTAGCTTTTTATACATAGGCATTAATTCTGGTTTAGATTGGGCTGCTACTGTAAAACTTACATTTATAGTTCTATTAAAATTTCCATAATTGTATAATGTATCTCCTCTACCAACATAATTTACAGGATTCCAAGTTGCATTATAAGCATCATTAAAACTATCTAAAAATGCTCTAAAGTGCATATAAACTGCGGTACCATCCCCTTTACTATTCCAAACATCAGCAATTCTAAATTGAACTAGATCATTTATACTACTTTCTGATGGTCCTGAAACTAATATGGTATCTGATGATGTAATTGTATCTAGAGCTTCAAGATTATCTGCACTATAATTCCATATATTTTTATTATCTTTTGTATTACGTTTACCTGGGTCTCCTAGATTAACTCTACCATGAATATTTTTTTTAGAATTATTATAATCAGGAGATAGGGATAGTACTTTACTTGAAGGAGTAGGTGAATTTTTAAGCTCTTTATACTCTTTTAAATTTCTTCTAAAATCAGATGGGTTTAATTTAGAATAATCTATTATACCATCATTAACTATTAAAGAAGTTTCAGAATTGGGAGCACCCACATTAGTGAATCTACTTTGAGGGTTTGTTGTAATATTTACACCATTCACATCTCCAGGAGTAAATTGGAATTTATTTTCTACAAACCCCTTAAATCTTTTACCTATTGTATACTCAGCAGTTTTAATTGAAGTTTGACCTATACCACCAACAGAAGAAGGACCTCCCCCATATTGTAATATTGTAGTTTTATTAGGAAAATAATCAATACCTCCAAAAGTATTACTTATAGCACTACCTATTTTCCCTAAAAGACTTGAGTCTCCTGATTCTTTTGCTTCTAATTGACCTTGATGTAGTTTATATAATCTATTAAAGGATATCAATTGATCTTTTTCTCCTGTAATACCATCAGAATGGAATACATTTTCATATTTTTGAACACCTAAAATAGTTAACCCTGTAGGATCTATACCTAAATGATTTAAATGCCCACCAAAAGCATTAACCCCAGCTTGTGCTATTGTTGAAGTAGGTAAGTAAGTTCCTTGATTTAAAGGACCTTTAGATGCCTCAGTTCTAACTGATGTTTTGGATAAGATATTTTCTTTAACTGTGTATTGTATACCTCTAGCACCATTAGTAGTGTCAGCAAACATTTGAGTTAATCGGCTAACATCTTTAACAGATCTAGTTACAGATAAAGCACCACCTCTAATTATTATATCGGGTCCACCTGTACCTAAAATACCAGGACCTGTGTATGGAATAGGATCATTATTATTATCTACAAAGGATCCATCAGCACCCGGAATTTCTTTTCTGATATAAGGTTGTTGAGCAAACCTACCGGGTTCTTTTCCCTCATCATTTAGAGCTTTCCCCCCAGGTTTATCTGTTTGTCCAAATTTTAGGGACTTTAGTTTTGTTTTTAATTCAATTAACATCTACTCTTAGAATGTTTTTCCTTCAGGTGAGTTATCTCTATAGTTAGTAGGAGGAACTTGACCCTCTAAATCTAAATTTGAAGGGGCAGGTTTATCTACTATATTAGGGTTATTATTAATTGAGTATTCATCATGTAATTTTGAACCTCTAAAATCCGGTGTAGAAGCTACACCACCATTTAAGTTTGATAATACTGATCCTAATTGTCTTAATTTGTCTAGTAATCCCATAATTTATGTTTTGTTATAAATATTTAAATTTTAAAATTTTATGCTCCAAATTTGGAGGTATTCATTGCAACTGCGGTATTTAATCTATTACCATCAACTGAAATATTTTGTCCTTGTTCTACTGCCATTATTAAACGTTCTAGGAGTTGTTCAGTTCTACCATTTCCTTTACCTCCATCTAAATTAGTACCACCAATAATCACATCATCTTTCCTATATTTAAGTGGTTTTTGACCTGGACGTATAATGAAATCGTCTCCTTTATCGGCATTAGTTATGTCTAATGATTTTATATTAGCCAAATCAATTTCTTGTTGCTCAAATTGTACAATTTCAGATGGAGAATAGTTACCTGATATAGCCATATCATTAACTTTGGTACGTGCTTCTTCAGAGAGAGAAGAAAATGTAATTATCTCATCTTGTTGGGAGAGAAACTTTAAATATTCATTTTGTTCTTTTAATAATCTTTCTTTCTTAAGTTTCATCTCCTTATCTACCCCATCCGAAATAATAGAAAATGCACTTTGAGTATTATCTTCAATTTGCTCATCTAATTTTTCTAATTTATCAATTTGGGATGAAGAAATAGAAATATTATTTTTTTCTTCTATCTTTTCAGCTTGTTCTACACCTGTAGGACCTCCTCCTACTAAGGCTTCAACTAAAACTTGAAGAGATTCTGCTAATTTATCTAAGGTCCCACCATCAACAAACTTTTTAAAAGTATCTTTAGCTCTTTCTAAAGAATCATTAAATTTTTCTTGAGCTGATTGGGCTTTTAAACTTGCAAGGGCTTGTTCTCCTAGTTGTTCTCTTATTATAGCTTCAGCCTTAGCACTTTTTTGTGCTGCTTCAACTAAATCTTTTCTTGATTTAATTTCAACACCTAATTCATTTTTTATCCCCGCAACTTTTAAGTTTTGAAAAGCTTTTTGAAGATTAAAATTATCTTCTTGCTTTTTCAGAACATCGGCCATTTGATTTACTTCCATACCTAAAGATTTAGCTATGGCTTGTCTTTGAATTACATTAAATTCTGTAAATTTAGAATATGTTATGCCTTGATCTGTTAATTCTTTTGCTACTTTAGCAGTTTCACCCATTAAGGCAAATCTTCTAGCTTCTTCAAGATTAAGCTGCCTTCCGGTTAATAATTCAGCTTCCATTTCAGCTTCAATACTACTTTGGAAGTTTAATAAATTATTACTAATCCCTTCAACATCTTTTAAATTAAAACCTAAAACTTTAGCTTGATAAACCGCTTGAGCTAGAGCTTCAGTACTTCCTCTATAATTAGCCCTTAAATTTCCAGATATTTGTGTTGATTCTTCTAGAGTTTTTTTAGCATCAAATTGTAATCCAGTTTCAATGCTTTGAAGTTGAAGTCTTCCTAATAAAGATTTAGTATATTCTTCAGAAGTAACTCCTGTAGCTTCAGCATCTAATAATAATCTTGTTTGAGCATCTGCTGAAAGACCTATTTGTCTTGCTAAGATGGCTGAAAATTGAATATTATTTTTTATTCTATTACCAAATCCAGTAACTAAATCTAATTGGAATCCTAATTGATCATTTATCCCTCCTAAAGTTTCTAGGTATTTAGTAGCATTTATATAAACTCCTTCAGTTGCAACTGTTAGTCTTTTTACTTCATCATATATACCTCTAGCTTCTTCTCGACTTACTAGTAAAGTTTTCGATAAGTTTGCAGAAGCAACAGAAGCTTCATTCATAGCTCCCACAAAAAACTTAACTACTTTTATTATAGCTTGAATAGCTATAAGAGCTATGCCTATAGGACCAAATGCTCCTCTAATAGCTCCCCCCAAAGATTTAAACCCAGCTTTCATAGGACTTATGGCAGCAGTTGCTTGTTTGGTTATCCCCAATGATTTAGCTTTATTTGCTGCTGCTTTACCTGTAAGATTTCCTAATTTGTCTTGAAGACCTAATTCTTTAATCTTTTCAGCATTAAGGCCTTTTCCAGTTTTTAGGGCATTAAGAGAATTTCTAGATATTCCTTTAGCATTATCAAAATTCATCTTATTTGAAATAGCTTGATCTTTTGCTGCTTTAGAAGCATCTTGGAAGGGAGCAGCAAATTTTCTTAAACCAGGAATTGATTTTGAAATATCTTCTAACCCTGAAAATGTTTTTACTCCAAGATTATCTTCTATTTCTTTTATTTTTTTGATTTCTCTGTCTAATTCATTATTTATATCCTCATGGATGGATAAATTTTCGGTATTAGATTCTAATATACCTTGTATACTTTCAAACTGTTTTTTAGATAAACCTAATTCCTCAGCTCTTTTTTTTATATTTTCATCACTTAATCTATTTCCGGCTTTATCTAAATATAAATTTTTCTCTGTAAGGTCATTTTGAGTGAGTAAATTTCTAATTTCTAATTCAGATGATGAAATTTGGTCTTGAAATGATTTTAATTTACCTTTTTGATTTTCTAAATCTTTAGATGATAATGAATTATACCCTTTTTGGTGATCTTCTATTTTTTGGGTAATAGTTCTAATCTTATCTGTAGACTGGATTGCTCTTTTTACTCCATTAGAATTCTTCTTCCATTCATCAGTTATAGCTCTTAATTGAGCATTTATTGATTGAAAAGGATTTTTAAGATCTTCGGCTTGTTGTTTAGCTATTTTAATTTGAGCATTAATAGCTTCAATACCTTTTCTAGTATTTTCTATACTACTAGTATCAATATCTATAAAATCTTTACCATTAAGATTTTTTAAGTCTTTTTTAAGTCCCTCAAGTTGTTTTTTTAAATCATCTAAATTAGCCATTGTAAACTAGTTTTGTTATAAATATTAAAAGGCATCACTTTTTGGATGCCTTTGTAACATAAGAGGGTATAGGTACTTTAGACCTTTCAGGTAATTTACCTTTATCAGGATTAGATAAATCAATATCATTTTGACTTTTTTCTTGAGCTTCATTCTGATCCTGGAAGTATTTATTAATACTATTAAATGTAAACTTTCTTAACCATATAGGCATATTGTAAACATCATACCAATTATATCCACCATTGCCATGAAATATTATTTCGTGTATTTGGGTAAATAAATTTTTCCTCACTTGAGGAGCAACTTTAGAGGTCAGGCCAAAAAAAGTTAAGAGTAATAGGAATAGCGACCTCCTCACCACTGTCAGCTGTAAATTTTAAATCAACATCTGGAGATTCTTCTTTAATGTAATTTCTTAATGCTCTTGAATCCCTTGCTAGTAAATGATTTTCAACAAATCTCCTAATTTCATTTCTATCTGTAGTATCACCTACAGCCATAATTTGATGTTTTAGTCTAGTTGTTACTTCACCTGATTGTACTCCTACTTTAGAAGAATTTTTAATTTCCTTCTCAATATCTTCCTCATCTTTTTCAGTTAAAAATCTAACTATGAGTTCTTGATCATTTGATGGAAGAGTATACTTAGTGTAGCCTTTTTCTGTGAGATTCTGCGTATTAAACGGTTTATTATCGATTAACGATAGGTCTACAGTGTATTTGGTGCCTTCGTATTCAAATTCGTAATCTTTACCGTAACCCAATATTCTGGAAGCTACCAAAATCGCGTTTTTATCTCCTGGATGTATGTCTTTAATATTGAATTTCTTCATTGTTAGTGATTCTAACAATTTATCCAATACAACTCCTTTCTCAATGAAATTTTGGTTTGTTAAGATATCCTCTTCTTTAGCAGTCATGTACTTCATTTCCACTTTTCCACTTCTTAGGGGATGATCTTCAGGATAAATTAACCCTTTTGAAGGTAATTCAACCGTTTCCGTAGGGAATAAATTTTGTTCTTGATTTTCCATATAAATTTTATTTGTTAATAACCTAAATTCTTGTTATAAATACCAAGATAAAAAAAGAGCCTGGCAAAGCCAAGCTCTAATTTAAAAATATTTTCTTCTTGTATTAGAAGTTCAATACACAGTAATCCATACCTAATGACAGAGTTAAGTTTTGGGCTGCGTTTTCATTATCCCAGTTATATTCACCGAATTCAGCAGATTTGATAAATGCTCCTTTAATTACCCATTCTGAAACAACGTCTCCTACAGGTCCTAAAACATTAATTACTACATCTTTCTTATAGAAATCAGAGTAACCATCTCTACCTGTAACTGATTCGTGGTGTAATCTTGTCCATTCCATTACTGCTTGAGCTCCAGAAGGTGTGATTGGATCAAATAACGTTAAGTTAATATCATTCCACTGTAATTTACCTTTAATCTTTCTATAAACATTGATGTGGTTTAATTTGATCTCATCTTGTGAGAATCCCATTCCACTAACACCCTTGATTATATATGAAGGCATCCCATCCACATACATAACAAATCTATTCTGTTGTTTTGGTTCAAATGCGGTGAAAAATATTTCGTTTGGATCTAATACTGCCATTTTATCTTTATTTTATTATTCGTTTGTTTATAAATATTTACTATTCAAATTTTTATGCCGGGAAAGTAGCTCCTGTTGGTAAAATGTTGAAATCTAAGTAAATGAATTCGGCAGTTTTAGTTGGTTGAACATAAATAGCTCCTACCATTTCATTTCTATCAATAACATCTGCTGTGTTATTTGATTCGTCCATTATTACTTTATAAGCAAATAATCCTTGTCTTTGTTGAACACTTTCTAAATATGGATTAACTTGAGCTAAGAAACTATTTCTATTAGCAACTGAATTTTGTTCGAAAACAAATGTATCAGCAATTTGTGAAATATATCCTTTCAATTCAATCAATAACCTTCTAACATTTACTCTATCTAGAGCACTTGCTTTAGTTTGTAATGTTTTCTGACCAAATACTACAATACCTTTATTTGGGAAAGTTCCGATTGGATTTACTTTTCCAGCATATAAAGTATCTCTATTTGATTGTGTTAATTTTCTTTCTGTATCTTGAGCTGTAATAACTCCTCTTTTCATACCTGCAGGTGCAAACCATGCTTCACTAGCATTATCACTTGAAACATAAACACCAGGCATTACAGTTGAAGCAGGAACCCATTTCCCATTAATTTGTAACCAAGGCCAGTAACTAGCAGCATATGAAGTATTTAAACTACTTGCTTTTGATACTACTTCAGCAATTTTGGCTCCATATACTTTTAAATCAGCAACAGCAATAGCATCTCCTCTATCTTCAACCATCCCAATTAATAAATCAAGAGCTGCATTATGTTCATCATATACTAAACCTGGGGTTGTAATAATATTAAAATTAAATTCATCTTTATTTCCTAATAAATTAATAGCAACATTATAATCTCCCTCAGTTATACCTTGAGTTACAGTTGAAATATTATCATTGTAAGTATCACTACCATCTCCTAAAACATCACCTGTAGCTGCCCCCATAGCTCCACTTTGTGCTACTGGGATATAATCTGCAAATTCTAGACTATTAATAGAACCATCACTTTTTAAGTAATCAGGTGTTTTTAATTCTACTGAACTTACTCTTACATATCTAGATACGTTAGAATATTGTCCTTGTTTTTGTAGATATTTACTTCCACCGTCATCTAAAACAGATAATTTTTGATCACCAATTCTTTTAGCAATGTAATTATTTGATTTTGGGTCTAGGCTTAAATTAATATAGGATTCTAAAACTGCTTTTTCTCTTGTTGAATCATTTCCTCTTCTAATATCTAAGGTAAATGTTCCTGAAGCAGTATCTCTATTTGAAATTTCCCATCTTAAATTATCATCTGTACCATCTGCTAATACACCATTACCATTAGCTGTAGAATCACTATTCATGATTTCCCCTTCACCTAAAGTTTCTAATGTAAATGCACTTCCACTTGCAATAGCACCTGCTGTGCTTCCTGAAATAAAAGATGAAGATGCAGCTGAAAATGATGATCCTGAAACTACTCTAGTTACTAGTAAAGTTTCACCACCATTATTAAAATAATTTTTTGCGGAAACTGAAGTTAAGAATTCTTTGGTGTCTGAACCACTGTTGAAAGTAGTACCAAAAGCAGCCTCATATTCTGTATAACTTGTAACCAATGTTGGAATTTCAACCGGACCTTTTGCAGTAGGACCAACAACTGCAGCTCCTGCTACAATAGGACCTGCTGTGATTAATGATTGATCTCTTTCCCTGGTTAATACTCCTGGAGATATTAATTTTTCTGCCATTTTATTTGATTTTTAAAGTATTTTTTTTATTGTATTTAATTATAAATATGTAGAAAAATCTGTAAAGTCTAGTCTTGTGAAACAAACTCGCCTGTTTCTAAAGAAATAGTTCCTTTTCCGTATTTTTCTTCAATATTACCTATAATTTCGTTTTCTTGTTTTTGTAACTCAAAGAGATTATTTTTTAATTGATCTCTTTTAATTTCTAAATCCATGATTTGAACACTAACTTCCCCTGTCATTTGGGTTAATCCTTGAAACTGTGATCTTAAATCAGTAATTAATTTAATTTCTTCTTCTGTTAAAACTTTGTTGTCTTCCATTTTTAAAAACTTTTATGATTAATTATAAATTTTATATTATTCTGTTATATATTGTACCCATTTACCTGACACATCAGATTGTACAGTTTTTCCACATTCCATTAGAGATTCTGCTATTTTATTATAAGCCATTGTTTCTATCTTTTCAACCCCAATTTCATCAGGATCTAATTGAAATTCAAACTTCTTTTTTAAATCTCCATAGAATATCTCTACTCTATCTTCCTTACTTTCATCTTTAAAATAAACTACTGGAAACATACAGTATCCATCTTTATTTCTATAATATTCAGTAATATGGAAATATAAACTAGTAGTTTCACCTTTATCTGTTGGTGTTGAGTTTGTAATTTTTAAAGCCATTTTTTTAATTTTATCTGTTATAAATACGGTAAATTAATTTTAGAATGCCAAAAGATAATATCTATTTTTATCCTTCACTATTTAAAATCTGTACATAAGATATGGTAGCATTAATACTACCACTTACAGATGTTGTAATTTTTAGTGAATCGTTATTATCCAATACTAAGGTACCATCAATAGCTTGGAATGATGAAGCATTAGGTACTACAACACTACTAGCTAAATGATATTCAGCATTACTATCACTACTATCAACCCATGTCATTGTAACCTCAGCATTTGAACTTGTAATATTAGTTAAATGAACTGATTTTATTAAACATTTATCTGTAGCCCCTGAAGTAAGTACAGTAGTGAATGATCCTGAGGTTATATTTGCTCCTGCGTTTAAATATTCCATTTTATTTTTATTTTAATTTTTAATTTTATGATGTTGTATTATAAGTACCATTTAAATAATTCATAACCCCATTTTCTAATGAGGGTGTATAGTATGATTTTGAAGGAAAACCTGATTCATTGTAAATAGAAGTTCCTTGAATATAATCAAATAAACCATCAACATTATTAGTAGTCTTTGATTCTATACCATAATATACATATTTTTCATTTAGTAATAAAGTATCATTAGCTACTTCATCTGATTGAGATGGAGTTAATCTATAAGATATAAAAGATTTTGAGCTATTCCACCTTATTTTTCTAGCTTCTTGAGAATTATTAATAAATTCTTTCCAAAAATTTTCTTGCTCAGCATCTGTGTATATAGTATCTCTATCATCTTTACCAACACAAAAATTACTAGCTGCGTAAGGTTTATCATATTCAGTTAAGTTTTCAAACCCTCCTAAAGCAGATATAAAACCTATTGCACCCTCTTTTTGGTATATATAATCTACCCCTGCTTCTTCACCTATTTTAAACCAATACTCAACACATGAAATATCTAGATAATCTTTATCTAAAACTTCTTTAAATTGATATGTGGGAGATAATGGATTAGCTCCATAATATTTTCCTATTTTTATATATGACATTTTATTCTATTTTTATGTGATGTTGTATCTATCTTTTAAATAATTTTCTGTTTGTAGTTGCCCTGCTGAGTTTAGAGGGGTTGGATACCAAATAAGTTCTCCATAATCCCAATCACCATCATAAGCATCAGATCCTCCTCTATTTAAAGAAATTCCTTCCCCCGAAGCATTTAGATCAGTTGAAGTTTGAGCTTGTGTTCCTGATTCAGCATCAGGACCTATAAGTTCAGCCGTCATTGTAGTTTGATCGTAATGGAACTTGTAAATATTTACATTTGAGGTTCCTGCCCCATTTAATTCTACTCTTTTATCACCATCATTCCAATAATCTATAAAAAATCTTAACTTACTGGCATAATAATATATTCCCCACCCGGTTCCCCAAGTTGTTCCATTTGTTCTACTAACAAAAAAAGAAAATTGAGAAGGATATGAATTTCTTTTGGCTACTACATATAAACAAAACCCCCCAGAAGCATCTAATGTAGAATCATCAGCTGTTTCCATAGAATCTTCATTAGCTGCATCTATACTAGGTAAATTATTCATAGCAGAGTTAACGGGTGTAAAGGTTGGAAAATCTCCAGATACATTTTGTATGAAATTATTTCCATTTCCACTTTTATCATCCCATTGAGATACATTATTAGATCCATCTTTAGTAACTCCTTCAGTTGATCTAACCCAAACAGAATAACCAACAGCCGGCTCTAACCCACTATTTAGTCTACCATTAAGTCTTTCTAAATAATGTTGAGTAGAACCTAAAGATCCACTATACACTTCATTAGTTCCTGATCGTGTGTCGGGGTTTGAATATCCACTATTTCCTTTTTTACCCATTATACATTTGCTTTTAACCTAACATTTGAAATTGTCCATGCAGGTTGATTTTGAACACTACTATCACTTTCAAAACTAAAAACAATTCTTCTAGTTACTCCAGTATTCCATAAAGTTCCAGTAGAGATTTCAGTTCCATCTATAGTTATATCTTCTCCATAAAAGGCATTTCTTGCAGCTGAGGTTCCTGCTCTTGAATCTGAATCTTCACTATTAAATTTACCATTATTGGTATTGGTAGCTACATTGGATCCTACAATTCTTTCATATCCAGTTCCATTTAAACCATAACCTGTACCTGCACTTGGAGTAAATGATGTATCACAGAACATTATATATCCAAAATCAAAACTACTTGCACCTGAGCCATTTTCTCCATAACACATCCATTCAAAAGTTAATGTTAAGGAAGTTGCTCCTGATGGTATGTCAAAATCAAAATACATATGACATTCTGTATTTGATGTGTAATCATTGTTATCATTGTCATCTGAAATATATGCTGCGTGGGATGAACCTGATGGTATTGTTTTGATTGCTCCATCATTACCTTTAGTTTTTTGACCACATATCCATTTTTTAGTGGAGGATTCATCTACTGTAGTCCATTTGGATAAGTCTCCGGTAGAAAAAGTATCTTCAAAGAGGAATTCTCCAGAGGGTTCAAAATTTCCATCTAATCTTTCAAGACGATGTTTTCTCATAGATATTGATCCTATACTAGATGTAATATTAGCTCTAGTATCAATTCCTAGGTAACCACCATTTCCTTTTTTTATACTTATTCCCATATTACATTGTACTAAACCAAACAAATATTTTTGTAGAAGTAGTTGGATCATCTCCTCCACCACCAGTTCCAGTTAATCCACTACCATCACCAACGAATGAACCTGAAAATGTAGATCCTGAAACTGTTCCTGTAAATATAACAGTTCCATCATCTAATACTTTAACTAATTCATCATTATTATCATTTTCTAATAAAAGATTTGTTGTACCACTTGTTGAACCTTCACCAGTAGCATGTATAGTAGCAGTTGGGGTAACATTATTTACACCAATTCTACCCCCAATCCATGACTTACCACCACTTTCATCTTTAACTGTTAACCCTGTAACTCCTGTAGGTCCATCTTTAGCCCACATAGCAACAGAGCTAGGCATATTAGATGAAGGTTCGGAAATGTTAGTATTATTGTAATTAGCTAAATAAAATATACCTTTACCAGCTCCTGATTTTATAATACCAACATCAGTTCTCATTGTATCTCTACCACCAACTGCAAAGTTAGCTCCTACATTGGTTCCTGGATCACTAAACCATCCTGAACTTGCTCGACTATCTTCAAGTCCTACAAATATTGCTTTAGATGATCCCCAACCTGCATCAGTTCCAATTCCAAAACCTATAATGATCTGGTTGTCAGCATATGATTTAACATCTTCACCTATTACTATTGATTTATTAATATTTGCAGTTGTTTTTCCTGCAATATTATTAGTTCCAATAGAAGTAAGATTATCACCAAATAAATCATTGTTTTGACCCGCAGTAAAGTTATAATTTCCTTTAACCACATGCGAGGCACCAAAGACAGAGGTTGAAGTACCTTCAACTGTTAGGGTTTGACCAAAAGCAATACTTGTATTAAATGCTTCGCTAACACCAACAATAACGGTGTTACCACCAATAAATGATCTTCTAACTAATTGCCCATTACCAAATGTATTCCCATCACCAATAACTAAGTTACCTTGTGAATATGTTCCAGATAATGTATTAGCACCACCTGTATTTATTTCTACAACATCTCTTGTTGTTTCTCCTGTGTCTAATTTAATACTACTTGCGGTTTCTTCCCAATAAGAAGTTCCACCACCTGCAGAACCCGATATTTCAAAGCTAGTACCTACTTGGTTAATAGTTACATTTGGTCCTGCTACTAAATCTACATAAGATGATGTTTGAGCATGTGAAGCACTTGTTGCATTAGCAACAGTACCATCTATATTTGAAGCACCTACATAAGATGCTGTTTGAGCAGTTTCTACATAAGATGCTGTTTGGGCTGTTTCTACATAACTTGCGGTTTGAGCAGTAGTTACGAATGAAGCTGTTTGAGCTGTTTCTACATATGAAGCCGTTAAAGCATGTGAAGCACTTGTTGCATTAGCAACAGTACCATCTATATTTGCAGCACCTACATATGAAGATGTTTGAGCTGTTTCTACATAACTTGCTGTTTGAGCAGTAGTTACGAATGAAGCTGTTTGAGCTGTTTCTACATATGAAGCCGTTAAAGCATGTGAAGCACTTGTTGCATTGGCAACAGTACCATCT
>VMHT01005641.1_pt1 | contig 24091 bp, 30 predicted proteins | sample 4693611 | NCBI WGS metagenome assembly VMHT01 (sample SAMN12280063, study PRJNA550983) | marine metagenome | isolation source: seawater sampled from same location over 5 years 0.02-0.2 micron viral filtrate | place: USA: collected off the coast of southern California halfway between the port... ...
TGGCTGATGTATTTAAAAGGTTTACACAAAAAGCAGCTAACACCGCAGCTATAACAATTTTTACAGTCCCTGTTGCAAATGTGGCAGCAACTCCTCCAACACCTGTTTCAACCTTTATAGTTCAAACGATAGTTCTTCATAATGATTCAGGATCAGGCACTGTTAACGCAAAAATAACACATAATAATGGCTCTACTGACGTAGAAGTTAACAACATTGATGTAGCTCACGGAACTACTCAACAACTTAATGGACCTTTTGTGTATGAGGGTGGAGACTCTTTAAAAATTCAAGCGTCTTCAACAGACCTCACCTCTGATGTATCTGTATTAGAGATCAAGCAACAGCAATAAACCTGTTGATTTCCTAGCTTTCTACCTATAAAAATAGAGTATGGCAAAGATTGTAGATGAGCCAAAGATTTTGCGTTATGACGTGATTAATGGCGAAAAAATTCCTGTGTATAGTGCAAAAGTAGAGACAACTGTCACTAATACTAAAACAGGTCAAGAGTATAATTCACACGAGGAATGTCAGGCAGATATTGACAATCCAGAAACAGAAACAAAAGAAGCAGATATTAGAAGAGATGTTCACGTAACAGCTCCGAATGTATTTGCAGGGGCACACACCCTCCCTGAGTAAAGGAATAAAATGCAAGAAAAGGAGTACGCACAAGTTTATGAATTAGGTCTCGGATCGTTGGTAGGTGACTTCTTTCAAAATGTTAAGGACACTGTAACAGGTGTTGCTAGAGCTGTAGCTCCTATTGCTCCCTTTGTTTTACCTTTTGTAGCTCCTTATTTAGCTAGCACAGGAATAGGAAGTTTATTGGGTGGTGGTGTTGGTAAATTTCTTACAAGTAAATTAGGTCAATCAGCAATAGGTGCAGGTATTCAAGGATTAGCAGGAAAAAAACCTGCTGACATAGCAAAAAATTTAGCTCTTCAAGTTGCCACCACAGGTATTCGAGGAGCTTTAAGTGGTGGTGAAGGAACCATGGGTCAAAAATTCATGAGTGGTGTGACAGGAAGAGATTTACCTAGTGCAAAAACAATTACAAATTCTAAAATTTATGATCCAGTTTCTAATGCTTTAAGAGATACAGTGACTCCTCCACCAGCGCCTGAACCTAGTTTTATGGATAGATTAACTAAAAGTTTAGGTAAAACTTTTGATCCTAGTCAGAGAACACAAAATCCAAAATTTCAACAGTTAAAGTTATTAGGAGTTCCTGAAGAAAAAATAATTGCTTCTGGAATATCTCCAGACGCCTCTTTCACATATCAATATGGTCCTTCATTACAAGCAGGCTTATATGCTCTTCCTGCAGCTGAACAGATATACAACCAATACATAAATCCTCCTGAAGAAGAAGAAGAAGCGTCTGAAAACCTATATGCAATGGACCCTTCTCAATATCAAATCGGTTCTATTACAGGATACAATCCTGATGGTTATTTTATGGCAGCAGAAGGTGGTGAAGTGACAGGTTTTGCAGAAGGCAGTGGACAACAAATAGAACACCCTGATGGTAAAGTAAAAGAACATCCTAAACGTATTGGAGAAATTGTAGGTCCTGGGACAGGAACATCAGATGATATTCCTGCGATGTTAAGTGATGGTGAATTTGTAATGACTGCTCAAGCTGTTCGAAACGCGGGTGGTGGATCGCGAAAAGTGGGAGCAAAAAACATGTATAAAATGATGAAAAGTTTAGAAAACGGTGGTAGTTTATCACAACAAAGCATAGGTATGGCATAATGGTAACAACAGAACAAATTGTAAGAGAAGCAGCTGAAGTAGAAGCTAGGAAACTAGGGCTTTTAGACACTGCAAAAAATTTAGCTTCAACTCCTGTTGGTGGATTTCGTTACGATGATCTTGGCAATCCTATATTAGAAAATGTAATTGATCCTGTAACAGGTCTTCCTGTAAAAGATGAGCAAGGTAATATTGTTCAACGTCCTGTTAGAGCAGGATTACCTGGACAACAAATAGCTGGATTATCTCCTCAACAACAAAGAGCGCTTCAAGTGGGAGAAGCAGGTGTAGGGTCCTTTGAACCTTTTTTAGCTAGTGCTCTTCAATCACAAGCCGCGGGCCTCGGAACGTTAGGTCAAGCAGCAAGTGCCTATACAGATATTGGTAAAGCTCCAACTATGGAACAGCTTCAACCTTTTATGAACCCCTATCAACAATCAGTTCAAGATGAAATTAATCGTGCTTATAATATTGCAGAGCAAGGTGCTGCTGCTCAAGCGATTGATGCAGGTGCTTTTGGTGGTGGTAGAGAAGGTATTCAAAGAGCAGAATTAGAACGTAATCGTGCTTCAGCATTAGCTCAAGCTCAAGCTCAATCTTTTTTAAATGCACAACAACAATTTGGAGCAAGACAACAAAGCTCAGCTGCAGGGTTAGGAGCGTTAGCTCCTCAATATGGAACAATAGCAGGACAACAAGCAGGATTGGGTCAAATTGGTCAAGCATCGACAGGTCAAGATATTAACACCTTATTAGGCCTAGGTGGACTAACACAACAGTTTGGATCGACAGATCCCACAGGAACATTTACTCCAGGTCAAGCTCAGTTAGACGCATTAAGAGCTAATCAAGTACAAAATTTATATGAGCCTTATCAACGATTAGGTTTCTTATCTGATATTTATCAGGGAGCACCAACATCACAACAAACAATTCAAACATCGACTGCACCTAGCACTCAAGGATCTCCTCTAGCACAGATTGCAGGTTATGGTATCGCAGGCCTTGGAGCGTTAGGTCAGTATAATGCTCTCAGCAATATGGGTGGAGGATTATTTTAATGATGAATCAAGTTATGCAACGACCTATGTTTAGACAACAGGGAAGCCCTATGGGTGGTGAACAAGCTTTTATGCAATATTTACAAACGACCTTGTCTCCTGAACAATTACAATCCTTAATGCAAGACCCTAATAGAGATCAGATTATAGGTCAGCTATATCAAAAATTTATGTCTGAACAACAGGCTCCCTCTAGCCCTATGGTAATGAGACAAACAGGTTCTCCTGAGATGGGTGAGAGAAGTTCTACTTTTGTTCCTCCTTTTTTGAAATTTGATATTTTAGACAAGTTAGGAGTCATTAGTAATAAAAGTTTAAATAGAGAAGTACCTGATAAAGATTATAAAATTAATCTTGATGATGCGATGACCAATCCTCAGTTATTAGACACTGTTTTTGAAATGATAACAAATTCTACTGATTTTGACTTTGATGCGTTTATGAATATGGGTAGTGATCAACAAGGTGATTATTTAAAAACTATTAAAGGGAGACTTATTTTTGACAATCGTGAAGTACCAATGGGTAATAAAGTTGGAGAAAAAAAATTAAATGATTTTAATGAAGTAGGTGAAACTGAATCTACCAGAAATCCAGGATTTCCTGTATTTAAGTATCCAGATGATTTAGGCAATTCAAACGTTGGCCCTATAGGACCTGAAAAAGTAGACATAAGACCTTTTTATGATAAAGACGGAGCTTTAACTTTTTCAACAGATCAAATGGGTATGTTTCAAGCTAATCAGCCAGGAGGTATAGCTGTTAAAAGAGCAGAAGGTGGTGAAATGAAGTCTGATGCTGTTGGCATTGCTGATGGATTAGATCAAGAAGAACCGATGACCGCGGACCGTGATCCGTCTCAAGAGGGTATCGCTAAAGTTTCTCCTGAGCAATATGTTCAATTAATGAACGAGGTTCGTGGTGACGAAGTTCCTATGGAAGGAAGAGTTCAAGAACTAGCAAGCGTTGTTGGTGAAAAAGATGCTACTGACACACCTTTATCTGTACTAGCTTTAGTGCAACCAGTGTTTGAATTACAAGAACAAAAACAACAAGGTATTGCTAACGCTCCTCAAGGACAAGAAATGATGGCCCAAGGACCTATACCTTCTCAGGGACCGATGCCTATGGCTAACGGTGGTATTGTACATTTGGCTAATGGACCTGGAGAAGACGGTGTTTATTCAGGAATGGTTGGTCCTCTTTCTTTAGATCAAATACAAAATCTTGGTCTTTACACTAAACCTCAAATGTCTGATTTAGGAGTAGCTTCTTATACAGCTGGAGCAGGAGATGTGTTGGAGTCAGGCTCACCTGAGGCAATTCTTACTCAATTATCAGGAATGGTAGAAGAACCTAAAACTTTTGCTGAAATACTAGCAGAAAAACAAGGAACAATAGGTGGGTTAGGATTATTTGAAGGTCAAAAAGATGCTTTAAAACTACCTTTTTTATCGCAAGTAACTAACCTTGGATTAGATATTGCAAAAGGCGAAGATGTTATTGAGTCAGCATTGAATAGATTTAATCAAGCTACAAACTCTGCTCTACCTATGGCATTGAAAATAAAACAACAAGAGAAACAACTACCTTTACAGTTAGCTTTAAGTGAATATTCAACTCAAAAATCTGATGCCAAAGATATGAAAAAATTTGTTTTAGGTAAGAGTTTTGATTTAGCATTAGCAAATCAAAAAAATCAAGGTGTAGGAACCATAGGAGTCGTAGGAACTAATAATGAAGTTATAGATAATGCTTTTGGAGAAGGTGTGTCTCAATCTCTTCCAGTCGGAACCATCGTTCAAAAAAATACTTCAGGAGTGATGTCCGTTATTAAGCCTGATAAGTTCAAAGCTGAAAATTTAATAACCGTAACAGGAACCTATGTAACCAATAAGCTTGATGAAAATGGTAGACCTATAGTAGAAAACATAAACACTGTGATTGATCTAAGCACTGAAACTGGAAAAGCTGAATTTGATATGTTAAAACAAGCTTCTCAATTAGACGCATCACAACTTATATTTAAAACTTTTTTTGAGATGCAACCTACAAATATAATACAAATGCCTGATCCCATTTTAAATGAAGCACAAGGTGGTGAAATAGTAAAAAGAAGCAACGGAACTGATGATAATCCCATAGGTGGTGAAGTAGCAACAAGTGATGGACTTACTGACATAATGTCTAACGAAGCTTTTGCAGACTTAAAAATAGATCCTTTTGCAGCAGGACCTGGAAAAATAGATATAACTAAGTTGGATGGATCCAATAGAATATTAGGTCTTAGACACAATACAGGTTATGAAACACTTGCAGCGATAGAAGATTTAGTTTTAAGAACTTACACACAACCTCAAACAGTGGGTGTTTTAGGTGGAACATTAAGAGGAATTGCTAACATATCTAATACCGTAGATGAACTTTTATCTCAATTAATTGGAAAAGGATTACCTGAATCATTCGTCTACAATAATCCTGAACTTCAACAAACTTTAGAAGACATGATGAAAATTCCTAAATTAATAGCTGAAGTGGAAGCAGGAGCTTCTAGATATAGAGCCACATCAAAAGACATAGATAAAATAGCTAAAGAAAGATTAGATTATGGAGCACTAAGTTCAGCTTCTAGTATTAGAAAAAGTTTAATGGCTGTTCATAAATCAATTTTTGATAAAATGAACACATACAGAGATAGTTTAGGTCAAGGATCGTTAGAGTATAAAGAGCCTGAAATATTTAATGAAGAATATGGATCTACCTTAGAGCCTAAAGAGCCTCTTAAACTCCCTTCAAAAGAAGACTTTAGTGTAGATAATTTACAAAGCACTTTATTAGAAGCTCTTCCTAACATTGATGTAAAAAAATATCCTCAACTATTAACTGATCCTATTTTTACAGGGGCCATTTATTCTATTAGTCAAGGAGCTACTGTTGAAGATATTAAACCAAAATTTTTAGAATTATTTAACGAGAAATACGGAACAGGAGAATAGTCCCATGGTGGAAAATAATCCCTATGCAGAGTTTATCCCTACAAAAACAGATGAAATAGGAGGGTTAGGATTAGAAGACAATCCCTATGCAGAGTTTATTCCTGTTGATGAATCTGGTTTTCAAGGAACTAGACTAATAGAGGGAGTGGTTCCAGCTTTAAATTTTCCTAGTTTTACGCAACCAGTTTACTTGGATATTGACGATAAAGACGGTCAAAAAATAATTTATATGGGTGATTCTCCTTTCAAGGAAGATTATTCTCCAATTGAAAATGAAAATGAAAAATCTTTTTTTTTAGAAAGTTTTTTAGGATTTGACGTAAGAGAGCAAGTCTCTAGTGAGAAAAAAAAGGAGTATGATACCTACATTCAAGGCTTAGTAGATGAAGTAGGGTTGGAGGCATACTTTCCAAAAGAGGTAGCAACTATTACAGGATCAATATCAGGTCCTTTAATTTTAAATTATTTTGCAAAAAATCCTGACAAAATTCCAAAAACAGGATCAGGTGCAGTGGCTTTTAAAACAGTTTTTCAAAAATTATGGGATTTTCAAAAAGCAACCATTGATAAACTTCCTATTCCTGAGAAATATAAAAAACCAGTTAAAAAAAGATATATATTAGGTGCTATTGCAGCAGCAACACTAGCTGGCACAGGTGGCTTTGCTTATGATACCTACAGCGATTATTTAGATGGAGATGAAGAAACAATAGACGAAATTATAGCGAAGCTTCCTGAGAATTTAAAAACAGAAGGTATGAACGAATTAATTGGTTTAGGAATTTTAAAAACTCTTGGAGTGGGTAAGAATAATATAATTTTAGCTAATGACGCTGTTAAAAAAAAATTAAAAGATTTTTATGAAGTAGGAGTAAAACCAATTTTAGCAGATGTTGCTGAAGAGTCAGGTACATATGCACAAGCTTTTTTAAAGTCTTTTGGTAGGCTACCTTTAGTTGCTGACAGAGCAGGAGCATTTATTAAAGAACAAGGACCTATTATTAAAGATAAGATAGACAAGATGATCAGTGCTTTTGCGCCTAGGTCAGGTAAAGACGCTACAACTACTTTTTTAGAATCAATGCTTAAAGGTAGAGCTGAGTGGAAAGCAGTAACAGGAGCTGCTTATGACAACTTTTATAGACAAATAGATGAATTATTTGGTAAGGGAACATCTATTTTTCCTATGATAAAAACACGATCCAATCTTATTGACTTTATAAGTAAGGCAGATAAACAAGCTTCAGGAGTTTTAAAAGATACTCCTTACTATAGGTTTGCTAAAAAATTTTTAGAAAACTCTAAAGGAAAAAAACTTACCATAGACGATTACAAATTTTATAAAGATGAATTAAATGACATTTATAACTCACTTCCTTACGAGGATAACACCACTAGAGCTTTAATAGACGGTATTAAAACTGATTTTATAGAGGACCTAGGTTACGTAACAGCCACTGAAGGAGGAGCATTCACAGTAAATCAAGCAGGTAAAATTACTTCACAAGTTTTACCAAGAATATTAGATCCAAGTAAAGTAGCCTTACTTAGAGAGTCTAAAAAGTTTGCAGATGATGTCTTTAGATTTGGAGTAGATAGAAATGGCGCCATGCCTATGGGAAAAGACTTTTTTGATAAAGGTGTTTTTGCAAAAATGACTCAAACCTACAGACAGGGAACCGATACAAGTGATTTTTCTAAATTAGTTGGATTTGGTGACGAAGGGTACACCGTTAAAAAAGTTATAGATCTTCCTGGGGCACCTGGAACAAAAATAACTCAGACTTATAATGTTAATCAACTATATCAAACTCCTCTCTCAAAAGAAGGAACTCAATATTATGATCAAATATTTAAAAAAGTAATGCAACAATTAAATTCTCCCACTGCTGTAAAACAACTTTTTAAATTAACAGGTAACGATCCTAATGTTTTTGGTAGTTTTATTTATAAGCTGATGGACGATAGTATGAACTTATCTATAAAAGCTTTAAAATCTTCAGGTGAAAATACTTCTAGTTTTTCTGCTACTAAAAACTTTTTAAACTTTGATCCTGTTAAATTCAAAAATGGTATTTTTGGAACAAATGATCAAATGAAAAAAGGTGTTATGGCAGCTTTTGATTTATTACATAAAAGAGCACCAAAAGAATTTATATCAGGACAACAATTAGATAAGCTTTTAAACGTGTTAGTAGCAAGAGGAAATACATTTATTCCTAGTGCGGCAGGTCTTTTAAATAGAAAGCTTTCTATTGGTGCTGTTAATTTGAGCACAGGGTTATTAGGTATTCTTTTTGGAGGGTTTGTAGGATTAAAATCAGGAGTAACTGCACCAGCTTTATTTTTAAGACTAAGAAGCATGGCTAATATTTTAGGAGATCCTAAAAAAGCTAGAGCTTTTTACAAAGCGATGGATCAAAACACTAATTATAAAACAAGATACTCTAATATGGTTCGTTTAATAAAGATGTACACATCTGATGTATTAAAAGAAAAGTTTGAAGAGGGAACTGAAGCTTATGAACAACATAAAAGAGAGGTAGAGGAGCTGACTAAATTTGGTCAAATTGCTCAAGAAACTTTAGATAACATGGCTGATGATTACGATGGAGACATATTTGAAGAACAAATGCTTAACGATGTAGAAACTATTAATTCTGCTCCCAAAGAAGAGATTCCTATAAGTAGAGGACAGACTGATATTCCTTTAATACAACCTCTTAATATACCTCCAATTGATTTTCCTTCTTTAGGAGGACAAGGTAGTGGAGCGACTAATCCACAAACAATGGCTGGCTTAGAATCTGTTGGATTACCTTTGTTTAATGCAGCAGAAGGTGGTATCGTGGATCTCTATGAATCAAAAAAGTTTAAAAAACCACAGGTGGTAGCATAATGGCATATCCTGGTTATCAACCTCCTAATAGAACCAACGTTGGACCTCCCTCTAAAAGCAAAGATCAAATCGCTAGAGAGCTAGACGTGGCTCGTGGCCGTAGAGAATTTTTTTCAGATAGACCTGATGTATCAGATGACAGAGCATTGAGAAGAATGAAACAGTTCGATGAAATGCGATCATTTAAAAATAAATTAATGGATAGTGGAAGAGTATTAAAAGGAGTAAGACCTGATGGTACTGAATATATTGTCAAAAACACAAATACTGGCGAACCTGTTTATTTAGGAACCACCCCTAAGTTTGATACGAATTCCTCTAGCCCTACATTTGGTCGATACACTTCAACCTCTGTCGCAGATAAGGGAAAGCAATTAGCTAACTTGTATGGTCCCACCTTTAAAGAAATTGGAAGTGATATTGGTTATGGTCTTGGAAATATTGCTAAAGGTTTCGCTGAAAAAGGAACTCCTTTAATATCTTTAATAAAATCATTGTATGGTAAAGGAAAAGATTTTGTCACTCAAGGTATTCCAAGCGCTTTAAGAGGTGAAAGTCAGTTTGTTGTCCCAAGACCTGATCCTTTTTCAAGTGGAGCAGATGCAATCGGAGGAGCTTTTGTAGGCCCTACTTTTAATGATCAAAAAATTAATACACAATCTTTAGATAGTGTTTTTCCTCTGCCTCCAAGTAAAATGTCAAATGAACAATTTGATGAGGAATTTCCTTTTTTACCTGAAAGAACTGTTAATTTAGATAATCCTTTATTCAAACAACAAAACTTTCAACCAATTAGAGTGAGTGATATGGATATGACAGGTGTCACTGCTCAAGAAGGTGATCGACCAGTTCTTCCTGAGAATGTCATTCCTATGATGAGAGTAGGTGAGCCAATGAATATTGATCAATATAAAACTCCTGTTTTACCTCCTGAAGTGACAGATCCAAGAATGTATCAAGGTCAAACTTTATACGCTCAAAACTTTGGATTACCTTCTTTAAAACAGAGTTATGATTTTTTAAGAAAACCTCAAGTAGAGACTCCTTTAGGTAATTTAAGATTTGATAATTTTTTATCTGGAAACCCTCAATTAGGTTATGGAAATACTGTTATGATCAACGGTGTTCCTGTCGATCTGAGCGCTACAATAGGTCAAGATCAAATTTCTGGTGGATTAAGTTTTGCATTTAAAAAAGGTGGAAGTGTAGACAAACACTCTGGTTTAGGTTATAAACTTAAATAAATGAAATTAATTCAATTTATTATAAATATATTTAAAAGAAAGGTAGAAAAAGATCCCCATGAAGAACATTGGGGCATAGGTGCATCATGATTGAAATTACAGATGAGTTAAGAGCTAGAGTCACTTCTGCGGAAGGAATTGTTGACCACGTATATTTAGACAGTTTAGGTAAAGCCACGATTGGCATAGGCCACCTCATTCAACCACATGAAAGAGATAGATTTCCTGAAGGAAAAAAAATATCTAGAGAAGAAATAGATGAACTGTTTGATTTAGATTTAAATAGAGCAGCAGCGGGAGCTGATGTTTTAATTGAGGAGTGTATTGGTCACGATTTGCCTACTCATATAGAGCATGTGATCGTTGAAATGGTTTTTCAATTAGGAACTCAAGGTGTTCGAAATTTCTCCAAAATGTGGAAAAATATGAGAGTCAAGAAATGGAAAGATGCGGCTATCGAAATGAAAGATTCTAGGTGGCATAAACAGACCACCAAAAGATGTGAGCATTTAGCTGAAATAGTAGCTAATACTTAAAGAGTTCTTCTAATAAAATTAGGGAACTGACCTTCTTCTTTGTAAAATCTATAAGCTGCGTACCAATCTTTTTTGTACTCTGATTGACAAAATTCTTTTATTGACTCGTCTTTATCTTCTTGCTTAAAGAAGTTTAAGAAATGATTCTTGGCTTTATTAGTTAGGTTAAACATTATTATCTCCTTGGTTTATTTCGAGGAGAATATAATACTTATTCTTCTTTTTTACTTATGCTTTTTACAGTTTTCTGATGTGCCTCTAATGCATCCCATACTTCAACAGCAGACCAGTGAGCTAAAACGCATTTTGAAATATCTTCGTGTAAAACCTTCAGCCAACTAATATCCATTGGTATACTTCTACCTTTGTTATCAGCAATATGATCCACTTCTTCATTAGTTAAAGATAAGTTTAGTTCACCATTATTATAGGTTATTCTCATTTTTTTTCTCCTTTTATAACTTTATAACTTTTTTGTTCAGGAAGAAAAACTTCCACATGACTATCACAATTAGGACAGGTTAAATTTGTCACCATAATATATTCTTCTGCTTCATCCTCTAAATCATGATCTCCACCCCATATTAATTGTGTATTACAATGCCAACAGTTCATTTTGCTTCTCCCCAATTGTTTCCTATTGCTACATCGACCTTGGAAGGAACACTCATTTCAATCGTGTTTTCCATAATATCGATGACTTTTTTCTCCACTTCAGGATCACCATTAAGACTAATGGCTAGTTCATCGTGAATTTGAATCATAGGATTGATACCTTCTTTATCTAAATCAATCATGGCTTTTTTTGTTTGATCAGCCGCTGATCCTTGTATCAACCTATTTAAAGCTTTATACGTCCCTGATCTTTTCAAAGGAGTATATTCACCATACTCTTCTTTAGCTCTATCCAAAGGATACGCTTTGTAAGAACCAAATGCTTTTGGCTCCCATAATTCAAAACGACATCTTCGACCTAAGAAAGTTTTAACAGCTCCTCTTTTATTAGCATGGTCAGATACTGCGTCAGCTAATTGTCTAACAAAAGGAACTCTTTCATTATATTGTTTGATTAAAGATTTACCTTCCTCAGGATCAATGCCTAATTGATCAGATAGCTTTCCCACACCCATACCATAAAATAGCCCTAAATTTATGGTTTTAGCGCTCTTACGAGGTATATTTCCTATTTCAGCCATGATTGTATGAAAATCTGTTTCTTTGTCTTCATTGTAAGCTTTAACGATTTTTTCAGCACCCTCTAGCTTCACGATGTTTGCATAGTGGCTCACGAGTCGTGGCTCTTGTTGAGAGTAGTCAAAAGAACCCCACCTCTCTCCTTCTTCAGGTAAGAACAATCCTCTAACTAAGGAACCGATTTTAATATCCGATTCAGCGTCATCTTTAGCAGGAATTTGTTGAAGGTTAGGGTTAGAATAACTAAAACGACCTGTCAGCGTACCACCGTTTTCTGTTCGTAGCTGATTAATGTTGGCATGAATTCTTCCGTTATGCTGATACTTTTCTATTGTATGAAGGAACGTGGTCCGTGCCTTGTTGAAGTTTCTGGCCTGAACAATTGCCTTCGGAATAGGATGAGGATGAAACTCTAAAAAGCTTTTTGTAAAACTAGGATTACCTTTTTCTGTTTTAGGATAATCAATCTTACACTGATCAAAAATGGTAGCAATGGAACGAGCAGCCCATATATCACATTTGAGCCCTGTCTTTTCAAAGATGAATTTCATTAATTCATTTTCTTTTTTAACAAATGTCTTTTCAGCTTTCTTTAATTGTTCTAAATCCACTCTTACACCTTTTTTTCTCATCTTCATAAGAATAGGTATGAGGTCAGTTTCTAAATCAAAAACTGTTTGCAAGTCTTGTTGAACTATTTCAGGTTTTAATCTATCCCAAAGTTTTAAAGACAGCACTGCGTCTTGTTCAGCATACTCTCCTACATATTGAGAAGGTATTTTAAACATTTCGCTTTTAGGATTAACACCCCATTGTGCTGCTGTTTCATTTAAAAGAAATTCGTTTTTACTTTCAGCTAAATATTCTTTTGATACTGCATTTAAAGAATAACTAAATTTGTTTTCATTAATTAAAGGAGCAGCAATCATTGTGTCAATGATACGACCATTCCATTTGACTCCTTCAGCTTCTAACCAACCAAAGTCATAAGTAGCGTTGTGAGCTATTTTTTCTCCGTCTCCTGAAAGAGCTTCATTAAGCCAATCAAACACGACTCGTGGATCGTGGTTAAAACCTGTTTCATGTCGAATAGGATAGTATCCCTTCCAACCGTCCACAGCGATAGCAACACCAATAATTTCTCCGTCATTAGTAGCCCAACCTGGGCCTTTCTGCATAAGATTAGGATCTTTTGTTTCTAGATCTATTGCTATTTTATCTGCGTCTTTAATATTAGGAAAATCCATAGGTGGAACCCACTCGGATTTCGGTTTAAACATTCCTATTTGTTTACTCATATTCTATATGCCTCCCGCGATTGTGGCGTTATTATAAATAAATTTTCTTTAGCTCTAGAAAAAGCAACATAAAACAGTCTATGCTCACTAATAGGATTAGTACGATATTCTTCGTATGCCATTTTTCCTATATCTAAAGAAACAATAACATTATCTGCTTCACCACCTTTTTGTTGATGTATAGTAGATAAAGTTACTCTTGGTTCTAAGGCTAAGTCTTCGCCTCTTGTTTCTAAATTTTCTAAATACGCTTTTGTTTCTGTATTAATTGTTGTCATTACATCTGCCCAAGGCGTACCAAAGTCAACCGTTAGTCCAAAGTCATCTTTCAAATCTTTAAAAGATAATTTCTTATCAGGAAAAGCTTTTCTTTGTTCTGCAATAAGTTTTTTATTTCCACGAACCACAAACTCTTTTCCTAAACACTTGTATAAATTTTCTATTAATCTTATAGGCACTTGATTGTTTTCATTTCTCATCAAATCTTTCCAAGTAAGAATAGCATTTCTTTCCTTACTTCCAATAGAATATCTATATTTATTGTCTTTTAATTTAACTCTAAAAAAAATATTTTTCTTTCTCATGACTTCTTCCATATCATCACGAATAGTTCTTGTTCTACCCATTATCAACCAAGAGCCCTCGTCCATGTTTAAATGATACATGCCTCTAATAAACTCGACAGATCCGTCTCGATTAGCTGGGGACCACTTAATGTCGTCATATCCTACTATTTGTTCCTCAACACGATTAACAATTTCCCAAACTTTTCTTGGAACTCTTTTTGATTGATCTAACACAATAATATTGTTAGCTTCATCTTTGACTTGTATTGCTTTTGATACATCTGCGTCTGCCCAAGTATAAATAGCCTGATTAGGGTCCATGGCGAGATAACTTTTTTCTGAGTTTTTCCATATTTTTTCTGCCATTTTCCACTGTATCGTAGACATATCTTGAGACTCATCAAAGAAAACAACTTTAAAATGTTTATAAAAACTACCTTTAACAAAGTTTGTTATTAAATCTGTAAAATCTACTTTTGGTCCTTGATCTTTTACAAGATATCCGTCACTACCACTTGTAAACTGTTCATACCCAAAATCTTTATAATCTCTGAGACCTTTATCTATGTATTCTAATTTATGCCAAATAATATCTTTCGCAAACATAGCCCAACAATCACGTAAAGGTATGTCTCTTCTTTTTGCCTTTTCTATAAGATCAACATATTTGTCGTCATAGTTGTTGAAAAATATGTCATCATCATTATTAACGTTAATATTAATCCTAAGTTCATTTGATATGTTCCTCCAATCATTGTTGCTCAATATGTGCTCTCTCGTAAGACCCATTTGTCTTAATGCGAAAGAGTGTAATGTGCTAAAATTTTCTAGCTGACTTAGTGGTATTTTAAATTTTTGAGAAGCTCTTTGTTTAGCCTCATCAACTGCTTTATTAGAAAAAGAAAAGAAAGCTATTTCATCGATACCGACATCATTAGCCAAATACTCTTCTATTTTTTCAAGTATAAAAGTTGTTTTCCCTGTCCCTGGGGGACCAATAACAACTGTAGGAGTTTTCTTATCCAATAAACTCATGTGCGTAACAAACCCTTTCTTTATGTTTTTCTCTTAACTCATGTGAATAACCACCAAAAGTTCTTATTTTAGTTTCACCTTTTTCTAGTCTTTTTAATTCTTTCTCATAATCTTTCTTTCTATTTTGTCTATTATGAGTCGTTGGTCTCCATTTTTCAGGATGAGCTTCTCGATACTCACCAAAACGAGGATGTGCTGTTTTAGAAAAGAAACGATGACCGAGGACCGTGAATTGTTTTGCGACTGCCTCAGACAAACGAACGCCTAGCCCTAAACCTTGAAAATCAGGAAGTATCACTGTCCTGTGTTCCCTCCACGCTTTTTCTTTGATTGTTCCTGAGGGAAAAAAGATAACTGATGAAAATCCGACTGGAGTTCCGTTCCATGTTGCGATCCAACATCGTGTAGCTGTACTGATGTTTCCTGTGAGATAGTGATGCTCAGCGAAGTATGACCAAATTTTGTGGGAACAAGGAACGACTTCCAAAACAATCTTGGGTCGCCTAAGTAACCCCCTTGTCACCACCTTGCTTGAGCTTGTATCAAAAACCCAATCAGGTTGTAACCAATCAATGATGTCATAATGACATGAAGCAAAGACAACATTCTTAATATTTTTATTTCTAATAAACTTTTGCAAAGCATTCGAACAAGACTTAGCCACATTACGATCTACAACACTTGTAAATTCATCGATAACTGCATTATCTTTTATTCTTCTAGCTAAGTCAGATCGAAATCTTTCTCCTGTACTTAAAACGTGATAAGGTCTCATCCAAGAAGGAATAGAATTAAATCCAACGGAGGATAGTCTGTCTTGAGCTTCCTCAGGGTTTTCAAAGTGAGAACAAACTGCTTTATCTTCTTCCCAAATTATATTTTCCTCTTCTCCAAATTGTTTTAATAAGCTTGACTTACCACTTCCTGAGGCCCCTACAATCAATCCAATATTGAAATCTTGTGTAGGTTTTTGAAACTCAGGTAATGTAAATTCTGTTTGACCGTCAAATTGATAATCAAACATTCTACTAATTTCATCTGTGATGTAATCAGTTTGTACTTGTGAAGTTAGTTTTTTCAAAATGGTATCTCCTCTTCTTTAACTTCTTTTTTCATATCAGGAACATCTAGCTCCACATCTTCTATGTTTAATTGCTTTATTTTCCATAGTCTCATTCTTGTGTTTTTAACACTCCTGATAGTGTCGTCAGCATTATATTCTTCTTTTAATCTCATTGTTACCCAAGGTCTTGACTCTTTAAAATCATTTCTCTTTAAATGATCCATTAAGTCCTTGAGAGCAAAATAAGTAAATCCTTCTTCAGTGTAAGATTTACCTAAAAATATATCTGCTATTGTCAGAGCCTCGCCTTGATGTAAACAAAACTCTTCTAACAATTCTTTAAATTCACCCTTCTTTGTAACTTCCTCAGGTGGATGATCAATGGAAATAGATTCAAATAAATCACTATATGTTTGATTCCATTCTGCTGAACTCATGTTCATAATACCTTTATTAAGCTGTTCTAAACAGGCTTGAATAATTTTTTTATGAGTCATCAAGTCCTCTGTGTTAGCTATCTCTATTCTTCTGTCGTCTACATTTAAAAAATATCTAGGTGGATCTGACTTATATACTTTTAAATCAGAATAAACTGGATGATCTCTATCCCCCTCACTGCCAATACCAAATTTTCTTTTTTTACAAAGTCTTTTATTACATAAAGACTCAATGGGAGGTTGAGAACAACGATACATATATTTCGGTGCACCATTGTTATCGCTTTGACTTACTTGTTTTATCACTATCAAAACTTCATCAGACTTTAATGGAGGCTCAATATAGTTTCTGTTGTATTCTTCGACTAATTCCTTGTAATTATCAGGATCAGCTTTACGATAGTAAACGCCTACATTGAACAGAGCGTTATTACGTGATCCGTCAGAAACACCCTGTTCAGTTAGTATTTGTAGGCATGGAGGTCCGTCTTTAATAACCTCGTTCTTGAAATCGGTTTTAATCGATTTGAGAGCACCAACAACGAGACTATCGTAGTGAGAAAGAAATTCTTCTAAACTTAACGCATTACCGTTTTGATCTAGTCCATATCGACTTCTTCCATGGTAAGGCAAATTAATCCAACTGCCTGTATCTCTTTTTTCTTCTCCCTCTCTTTGATACAGTTCAATTTGTTTTGGAAAGACTTCAGCTTTTGGATAGCCCAAAGCTGTTGCCATTTCACTTAATTTAGTTTGTATATCTTTTGCTGTGACATACGTTTTTGTAAATAAATATAAATGTGCTCCACCACTTTTTGATAGACACATGATTAAGGGAAACTTTTTTTGTTTTACTATTTTCAGTAAAGCTTTGTGATCAAGAGGATAAACATCAATATCAATAACACCAAATTTACATTTATCTTCGTCGTTAATAGGAACAATACCCATGGCAGGATATTCTCCTTTTAAGTGTTGTTCAAATTTTTCCAAGGTCGGTGGCTCGTGGACCGTGGTCATTTTAGCCTCTACTTTTAATCCTTCTTGTGGCTCGTTCTTTTTATAAAAGACACCATGAGCCCTCTCAAGACCTGTAAAGACTTCTTTAAACTTTTTTACTAATTCTAACTCCATATTAACCTCTCAAATTAATAGCCTCTCCTTTAATTAGATTGGGGCATGGTCCGAAAGGAGGCTCGAAAAAACCACACCCCAACCGATTAAGAGTGGGAATCGGAGGATAAGACCACTCTTAACTTTACGCGGGCTATTAATCAGAACGGTATGTCGTCACCATTCTGCGAGGCATTCCCCTGTGGGGAAACTTTGTCATCATCCTGTGTCGGAGTGATTTCTATGTCACCACTGTGAATAGATTTTTCAAATTGAATAGCGTCTTCAACTATTGCTTGAACATTTTTAAGCCCAAGTTCATCAATCCATTCATTCTCAGTAACGACCCAACCATGCCAAGAACCCTTTGAGTTCTTTTCTTTGACCGTGGATAGCGTATATGCACGAGCAAAGTCTTTTGGTTGGTAAATTTCATCACCTTCAACACGTCTCTGATTGGACATTAATGAATTCCATGTCCTTGATTTTTTTAACTGTGTTGATTTCATTTTAATAATCGCTTTACTCCAAGCACCACCGTCTTCGAGTACGATTACATAATGTTCAGCAGTATTCTCAATATAGGTATCTGGTTTTCCTACAAAGCGTTCTTTGTTATCGTCTCCACGAACAACTTTTCCTTCCATTTGGAATTTTTGAAATTGTTCTGGTGTATAGATATTTACTGGAGCACCAGACCCTTCTCCACGTTCAGCCCATTCTACAAATCTTCTACGATAGTAAACTGGTAAAACGTTTATGGAGGCGTAGACTTTGTTAGTAACAGTATTAAAAATCTGTCCTAATTTTGCGCCTTGGATATACTTACCGTCATCTTCTTCAAGCTGAGGTGCGCCCTTACTTAAAATATTAAAGTAAGGAATTTGATAATCTTCAGCTTCTCTTTTTGAGAGAGAGGGACCTGCCTTTAATAGACTACTGATAGTCGCTACTTCGCTACCCTTATTCTCTTTCACTACTTGTTTTTTCACTGTCTCTGTCATTTATTTACCTTTCTTGATATTGACTTTATGTCCTACAAATACTCCAAAAGTATCTATAGGAAGGTTTTTTCCACCTTCAATCATTTCACGAATGAAACCTCGAAGAGTAGACGGTTCGACCTTAACATTTCTGTCAGTGTCCAACCCTTGGTTAGCTAGATCAGAAAAAAGTTCTTTTGCTTTTTCATCTTCAGCTCTTCCAAATTTTACTATGACTTGATTTTTAATCAAGTCTTCATATCCGTTATCACGCAACCATTCAAAAGCTTCTTCTTGTTTTTCTTTTGAAATAGAACCTGTGTAAAACGGTTTTATTTCTACGTTACTTCCGTCTTTCATTTTGATAGAAGTAACACCACGCTCTTCAAACAACTGAACTAAATTTTCATTTGCTTTACGAAGAACTTCCTTTTTAACTTTCATTAAAGCCTCAAGGTCTTCTATTTCTTTTTCAGCTTTCAAGTAGTCTTGAGAAGCTTTAGAAATAGGATCGACTTCCGTTACTTGAAAGTCGGACTGTTCACGTCTTAAATTAATAGCCATGTCTTTTCTCCTTTTTATTCTTAGTTATAAATGTCAACACGAATAGGAAAATAATCTTTTTCTATTCTATCGTATTTTAACATATTATATCTACCATTAGATATAGTGACTAATACCGAAGTTGTCAACCCTATCAATGCGGGATCTCCAACTAAAAGTAAATAATCGTTGTCACTAAAGTCTTTTAGAACGGTTTTAAGTTTTCTTATGGTAGGTTGTGGAGACATTACTACCTGTTTGTTTCCGTCAAACAAAAAAACAACTTCTCCAAATCTTTCCGCTTGAGAATAATCCAATCCTCGATAAGTACCGTCAGGATATTTTCTCATTACATTTTGTATAATGTACACTTTACTTTTTGAATTCATTTATTATATTCTCTTATAAGAATAAAATATTATATATGTTGTTAGAAAAATACAAGTTTAAAACAAAGCCTATGGAACATCAATTGATTGGTCTTGCAGGAATGATGAATTCTTTTGATAAAGATGTTCCTGAGTATGCTTTATTTATGGAAATGGGTTGTGGTAAAACAAAGGTTTTAATAGACGGTGTTTCTATTTTATATGACAATGGAAAAATAAGTAATCTTTTAGTTATTTGTCCCAACGGAATTAAATATAATTGGCGAGAAGAATTAGGAAAACATTTAGCTGATCACATTGAATACGATGTTCATGTTTGGGAAGGGGCCAAAACAAAAAAAGAACAAAGTGAAATTAAATTAAAATTATTTGCAACGGATAATAAGTTAAAAGTTTTAGTTATGAACATTGACGCTATCATTACTAAAAACGGAAGTATGATCGCTGAAAAATTTTCTTACACCGATAAAACTTTAATGTGTGTCGATGAGTCTACCATTATCAAAAATGGATCAGCAAAGAGAACAAAAAGATGTATTAAGATAGGTTCTTATTCACGTTATCGAGTTATCTTAACAGGCTCTCCTATCACTAAATCACCCGAAGACTTGTATTCTCAATGTGCTTTTTTAAACGAGGATCTTTTGGGTTTTAGTTCTATTTATACTTTTAAAGCTAGATACTGTGATCAAATGAAAATGAGTTTTGGTGGAAGAAGTTTTAACAAGGTAACTGGGTACAAACGTTTAGATGAACTTACTAATAAGATTAGAAATTTTTCTTATCGAGTCACGAAAGACGAAGCGTTAGATTTACCTGATAAAATATATTTAAAGAGACGTGTACCGATGACCGAGAACCAATTGAAAGCTTATGTCATGATGAAAAAATTAGCATTAGCTGAAATTGACGGTGAACAATTAACTACTGCTACATTAATTGCTCAATTAAAAAGATTACATCAAATAGCTTGTGGTTACATGACAACCGATGAAGGAAAGCTAATTGACTTTTCAGAAAACCGAGTAAAAGAATTGTTAGACACTATCGAAGAAGTAGACGGAAAAGTAATTATTTGGTGCTCTTATAGACACAATATTAGAACAGTTATTGAAGCCTTAGACAAAAAATATGGAAAAGGTTCTGCTGAAGGTTTTTATGGTGAAACACCTTCGACAGAAAGACCTAAAATTTTGGAAAGATTTAAGGACCCTAATCATCACATGAGATTTTTGGTAGGACACCCAAGAACAGGGGGATATGGTCTTACCTTGAATATAGCTCAAACTATGATATTTTATTCTAACGACTATGATCTTGAAATACGAGAACAAGCTGAAGCTAGAAATCATAGGATTGGAACAGAAAAGAAAGTTACTTATGTTGATCTTATCTGTGAAGGAACGGTAGATGAGAATATTATTAAAAGTCTTCGTTCTAAAATTAACATCGCTACTGAAATAATGGGCGAACAATTTAAGGAGTGGTTAATATGATATTAAGTCCTGATCGTGAAAAAATAGATCACAGGAAGTTAAAAGAAGCATGTGAATGCTTTAATGAACTAATTAAAATGCAAGAAAGTTTAGACAAGTATGAAAAATGGGCTATGGCCAATATTGTTCACGAGACTGCTTTACAGTTAGCTGAGTCTATAACAGGTAAATTAAAAGAATGAGAAATAAAAAAGTTTTTCCAATAAATAAGTATCATCAAAAGTTATTAAGTCTTTATCAAAGACAGTTGAAAAAATGGAGAAATGATATCGACAATTGGAATGATAAAAATTTGAAAATGACAGAGAGCAGAATTAAATCTGTAGAATTTTTAATTAATAAAAATCATAAATATTATGTGGGGTTTTAAATGAAATATTATGAAATACCAGGGTGGTTTAATGGACATGAACAATACGATAAAGCAGTAGATTATTGTCCTCAAAACGGAAAAATTTTAGAGATCGGTTGTTTTTATGGAAGATCAACTCACTATATGTGCTCTAATATCGTCAATACTAATCGAAAAGACATATCGGTTTATTGTATAGATACTTTTCAAGGATCGTCAGAACATGCTACGTTAAAAGAATTAGTAGGTAAAGACGGTACATTTTACGACTTTACAGAGAAAAATTTGCAGTCTTTTATTGATGAGGGTTTTTTAAAATTAATTAAAAGTAGGTCAGATAGTCTTGAAACTATAAACAGTTTTGAAGATAAATTTTTCGATACCATTATCGTAGACGGTGCTCATGAGTATGACGCAGTGCTAGATGATATAGAAAATTGGTGGTCAAAGTTGAAAGATGATGGAGTTATGCTCTTTGATGACATGTATATGGAGTCGGTCAATCAAGCCACTCATAAGGGATTGGTGGACAAAGTATCAGAATTTTCAATTGTTTATGGTAAAGAAGCCTATGGAATTGCTTGTAAAAGTGATGATAAAAAACAAATGGAAAAATTAGTAAAAATAACGCCTGAAAACTATTTTAAATAATATAAAATTTAGACGTGAAAAACGTCTTAGAAAAAAAAGTTGAAATTGAGTGGATAGACGCTTACGAAATGGAAAGTGGGTGGCATGACTTGGAAGACGCTAAAAAAATCTCGCCTCCTACGGTTTTTAGCCTTGGCTATGTGGTTAAGAACACGAAAGAATACGTCATCATATCTGCTGATAAAGGTCGTAAAGGAGACTCTGACTGTGGTCGTGTTCAAGTTATTCCGAAACCTTGGGTCAAAAAAATAGATCTACTGTGAAAGAGTTCCTGAACAAAAAACATATATCAGGAACTGTCTCCGAATATTCAGCAGTTAATAAACTTTTACAATTAGGATTTTTAGTTTTTAAAAACGTAGCGCCTCAAGGTATGATTGATTTAATTGCGATCTCTCCAGATAATGAAACTTTTCGCATTGATGTAAAAACAATTTCTAGAAGAACTAAGAAAACAAATTATAGAGAAGAGGGAGACCGAATTTATAGGACCCCCACAAGTGAGCAAAAAAAATATGATGTTGTGTTGATGATCGTGGACCGTGATGAATTTAAAGTTCACCCAATTCGTTCTAAATTGTCAAAGTGGTTAAAACTTTAAAAGATAGTCTTCTAAAACACCTGAGCTAACACAAGTTAATTTCATTTCTACGTCTTCGATTTTTGATAGCTCTCCCAAAATCAGGTTATAATGTTGTTGACAACTTTCTAAAGAATTATGAATAACCTCAGAACCCATTCTAACACAACTTGTTTCAGTGCTAGAGTAGACACAGGCCCAACCAATCAAGAAAAATTTAAGCATGGAACAATGCTATCATAAAAGTCAAATCATTTATTTGATAAAATCAAAAATAAATGTGTGGCTTTTTGTACATCAAGTTTGATATAATGATCTTTCACGCTAAAAAAAAGGAGATTTAATGACCGAAGAACAAGAAAACAAGCTAGTTATAGCCTACTTACAGGACGTAATAGCTCAAATGACTGCATATAAGGAATATAAACCAGAAGACAGTCAAACAGAAGAGAGAACTAGAACTATTTAAGTTCTTCTTCTCTCTAAAATTTCTTTACCTTTTTCAACTACTTTTTTCCAAAAACTAAAATCATAAAGCTTCTCTGAACCGTCAGTAAACTCTACCAATACCTTTTGAACAATATTTTCCTCTTCGTCAGGTACGTCAACGTATTCGACTCTATAGACAGTCTTCTGAAAGAAGTGTGGATTATCTTTTAATATCTCCAACATTCTTAAAAAATATCATAATTTATCCATAAATTATACTAAACTTTTTCTAATTTTTCGTAATATTCTTTGACAATTAAATGTAATTGAGTGGGTTTTGTTCGCATTGTATCTTTACAAATTCTTTCTAATAGCTTTTGTGTATCTTTAGAGATTATTTGAGACACCCATTTTTGATCTTCTTTTTTTATTGTTTTAGTCATATTAATTCTTCCTTTCATAAAATGAATTATTTATTTATATAATATTTAAGCTTAATTTAAAATGATTTAATGAGGGGGTGTTTCCCCCTCATTATGAATTAGATGACATCAAGTAACTTATTGATGTTAGTTAATTCGTTTCGAAGTTTCTCTATTTCATAATCAAACTTCTTGTTTACTATATCAATTTTAGATTGATTTCTCACTTTGATATATTTTTCTAGTAATGATAAAATATCAAGCTTTCTTTTTGAATGACGATTCCTCCAATATTGTTCTTCATCGATCATATTTTATCTCTCCTTCTCTGTTTTGTAGTTCTTTTTCAATAACATATTTTAATTCTACATCTAAATCACAATGTGCTGAATTTTTAATAATATTTTTTATTTTATTGAGTCGAGCCAATAGTTCTTCATTAGAATATTGGCTCAACGGATAATCAACAAAGCCTCTAATATAAATGGACATCGCTAACTTTGTTTTTTGCTATGCGAATGATCTCTTTTATTCTTGCGTTTTTGAGTTCTTTCACATCATTGACGTATTTAGGATCAACACGAGGAATTTTTGTTTTAAACAAATAATTTCCGTGATCGTAAACGTAAACCTCTTGTTTGTTTACTTGTACTAAATGAAAATCAAACGGTCCTTCGATATGACCGTGATTGATTGTATTGTTGAACGCGTACTCGTGTTTCATAGTTATTGCTCCTTTCTTGTTCTTGTGGTACCCACCATGGCACTCTTAACCAACCGTCTCTATGAAGAAGTATATCGATTATATGATCAAACTTATATTTCATTCTTTCTCCTTTTCTAGCGCTAACTTTTGCACCTCGTTTAACCTACGTTCTTTTTCTTCTAAAGGTAAATTATCCCAATCGTCAGGAAAACTTATTCCATTGACTGTTTCAAAAAATCTTTTTTGATGTTTAACTTTAGTTTCTTTGTCGTTTCCAGACATAATACCAAACATAGCTGATACCATGCCCACTGTTTTTAATTGATCGTTCATT
>VMHT01117122.1_pt1 | contig 24086 bp, 20 predicted proteins | sample 4693611 | NCBI WGS metagenome assembly VMHT01 (sample SAMN12280063, study PRJNA550983) | marine metagenome | isolation source: seawater sampled from same location over 5 years 0.02-0.2 micron viral filtrate | place: USA: collected off the coast of southern California halfway between the port... ...
AAATTACGTAGTTAAAGACACCTCATTTGTGAATCATCTTGATGAAAGTATGCAAAATATTGAAGAGGCTACCTTTCGCTTCAATCAGAACATGGAGGCTTTAAAACACAATATATTATTCCGTGGGTATTTTAGGAAACTGGAGCGACAAAAGGCAAGGCAAGAGAGAAAACAATAATATATAACACGCGTAATATGAAAATAGAACATCTTGAAGAGCGCATTTTGGAATATAAAAACTCTATCAAAACAGTAGTAAAAAAACGTATTACCTGGGAAAATAAAACTAAAGAACTTATTGTTAACACTCTAAAAGCGGCTGAAACTACTTACCCTGTGGGATGGAAAGTACAGGAATTAAAATGGATACACACTAACGAAGCTGTAAATATCACCTTTGATTCTTTTCCGGAAGATCTAATAGATTTTACAAATAAAATTCCCACGTATCAGTTTTTGCAAGGTGGAGCGCTGGTCTTTTCGCAATTGCATAATGGAGATATAGAGATATTCGTTACTTTCCCTATCCTGGAAAATTGGATAGTTCCTGAAAATGAAATTGTTGAATTAGGAGTTTTCACCCCAGAACAAATTACCGAAAAACTAATTGTAGAAAAGATTGATGAATTTCTTAAGGAAATAATTAAATGGGAAATTCCTATTATAAAAAGTAAACTTGGCTTTAAAACACAATAAATAGATTTTGAGAACTTAAAAAGTATCTCCTATCATAAACCTAAATATGATCCATACGCCACCTTTTTAATTCGGGAAGTTTTTTGATAAGTTCCTGTGCCTCTTCCAGGCTAATATCATCATGAACTTCTGCCATTTCCAAAAGCTTCACTTCTAATTGATGTAAATTAAGAGACTTGTCAGTAAACGCTCCATCCTGAAAGCAGTCCTGGCAATAATCTTTATTTTTTGTATTATCACGATTTCTTCCGGCGGTAGCCAGCGTAAATGGCCATCCACAACTTTGGCAAATTAGCGTTTCCATATTTTGATCTTTAGTTGGTAAGCAATATTTTCAATTTTGAAAGCATAATGAGTTCAGATTTATTCTTTCCCGAAAAAGATGCTGCAATAGCATCAGCAGTCTCCCATATCAACTGTTTTATCTCTGGAGTAAATGCTTTTTCATGCTCTTTTTTGTATTCCTCAAATTCATTAAAAGCCCAGGCTGCTTCCGGCTCATTTTCTTGTAACCAATCAAAAGCTATTTCAATTTTATAAGCTTCATCTGTTCCATACTCATCGGTTGCATTATCTACAGGCACCCATTTTTCTTTAACGAGCTCCTTTAAAGTTCTTATTTCTTCAGCTCTTACTACTTTATCTGAAGCTGCAACGGCGTAAAAAAGCTTTCCGATACTGCTATAAAATTCTTCGGTAAGCGACTGCTTCTTAGAAAGTTTCATATCCATTTGTTTTCCACTTAAAGATACAGCCGTGGGTATTAGTTAAAAATGATAAAAATAATTTTTCATGTATAATTTCGAATAAATTTAAATTACCAAAATTTTCAATACATTGATTATCAATAATATATATATATATATATATATATATAGATTTTTAAACTTATGAATTTTTAGAATTACTTTGTATATTTAAGCATTTCTCCCTACTTCCCCCCATCGAAATGCAAAACAGTTCCCAGATCTTTTTTAAGTATTAATTTTAAGCTCGCCAGAGATGAAGTATGTGGTATTTTTTTCAGAAAAAGATTTCAGCTCTTTTAAACTTGACCAATCTGCAGTTTTAAAAGATTGGCATTATGCCTATATCAATTCCTTGAAAATTCTAAGAAACTTTATAATTGAAAAAAAGCCTGAACTGATCATTTGGAAACATACAACTAAAATTTCCTCTGAACTTTTTAATAATACCCCAGAGCTTTATAATACCCAGTTACTTTCAATTATTTCTGAAGAAAGTCTTGAGACCTGGCAGCCAATTCACAGCAAACACCATTATTTACCAGACTCCTTTTCCACCGTTGAACTCTTGAATAAAATTGATGCTTTGCTATGTTTTAATAATGAAGAAATTATTGAGAGTGAAAAAGCACAAAGGGGGTTAATTTCAAATATTGAGACTTTAAAAAATTATATAAAAGAAAAAGGAGAAGAGTTAACCTGGCATAAAAATAAATTGATATTCAGGGAAAACAGGCATTCCAGCTTTATTTATCTCTTAAACAACGGCCTTGTGAAAACTTCCAGAATGGACCAGCTTGGAAAAGAATTAATCACTGGAATTTATCGGAATAATGAGTTGCTGGGCTTATATGGTTTTCAGAAAGATCCTATTTGTCCTGAAACTGCTACCACTCTAGAAGCTACCAAAATGTACCGTATCTTATACAAGGATTTTAAAGAAATACTTCAGGAAAACCCTGGCTTGAGCCTGGACCTGGCCCAACATTTAACCGACACTGTTTCGAGACTCAAATCACAATTATTAGAGATGGCATATGCCTCGGTTCTAAAAAAAACTTCCAATATCATTCTTCAATTTGCCGATGATCTACAAAATCCAGATTTCCAGGGATTAAAAATTTCCAGAACCGATCTTGCAAGCATTGCCGGGATTTCTCCAGAAAGTTTTATACGAAGTCTTTCCTGCCTAAAGAAAGAAGGCATTATCTCTATAAAAGGAAAAAATATAAACATTTTAAACTCAGAAAAATTACAACATATCACATAATTATAATATTTTGTTAAAAATTAATTTCTTGACATTTATCATTTTTTTTAAGTTCGTCTTCAGCTACTTTTAGCTTAATAATCAACTGAAAATAATATAGAAATAATTTGATTTCTTTGCACTTATTAGAGTGAGAAGTCAAATTTAGAAGATATCAAAGGTATTTTTTAACCAGATATACAAATTTTACTTCGTGTAAGATCACTGATATCAACCAGGTGTTAAAGAGTAAACTTAATATCTTCTTAGGAAACAGGAGGCAATGGCTTCCTGTTTCTGTGTTTTAGAGCGTTTCCTAAACCACTTCAAAAATTATTCAAATAACTGATTTTCATCATATTAATTCCTCTTTTTAGATTGTAATTTAATGTGCTTAAAAACCTAATTATTAACCATTAAATTTTAATGTTATGTCTATCACTAAATCTGGTAATCGTAGAACTCCAGCAATAGGAAGTTCACTTTTAACTAATGATCCATTTTTTTCTGACTTAATGGATACTAAAAGAGGAATTTTTAATTTAAACCGTTTTTTTAATGGAGATTTTGACAAAGATCTATTCCCTGCATTAAATGTAAAGGAAAAAGAAAACGAGTTTGAAATTGAACTTGCAGCTCCCGGACTTTCAAAAGATGACTTTAAAATCTTTATCGAAGATGGTATTTTATCAGTCTCTGCAGAAAAAGAAAATAAGATCGAAGAAGAAAAAGAAGGGTTTGTTAGAAAGGAGTTTAACTACAACAGCTTTTCCAGAAATATAAGTCTGCCAGAAGAGGTAGATATGGATAAAGAAGTAGAAGCGAAATACAAAGACGGTATTTTAAAAATGAGTCTTAAAAAAAGAAAAACTGCAAAAGCTAAAAAAGCTAAAACGGTTAATGTTTCTTAAAAACGCTGCTGTCCCGAAAAATTCGGGACAGCATCTTTCTTTTTTAAAGCCTATGAATTTTCTATTTTCCATTAGGTCCCTTTACGCTTACCACTTTTTCTCCCAACCATTTTGCATTAATTGCCGGAGCTTCTCTTAATTTCTTCTTAGAAACTGCCACCGGAAAAGGCCCTTCCAAATATTTTACTACTTCCCCGGTTTTATCCAGAAGCACTACATCATATTTATACGAAATAACCCCTTTACCCAGGAGTTGGTTTTTACCAAGCCTCTCTTCTTCCAGTTTTATTGCCAGCGCTTTACCATTATAAAAATTACTTACATTTAGATATATAGGTTCGATGATCGTTTTTCCGCTGGCATTTATAAAACCGTAATAATTAATACCATTTTTCTCTTTTTTTATAATGGCTCGTTCTTCTTGTAATTGCGGATATTTTATTCCCTCTACGCCAACTTTTCCACTTTTCGGATCTTCATTAAAAACAAGGTCGTTTCTAAGTGACACCACCATATTTCCATTGTTATCTATAAAGCCCCAGGTATTACCTTGTTTCACAGCTGTAAACCCATTTTCCTGATTAGCTACAAAATCAAATTCTTTCGGTTCTTGTGCGAACAGCACAAATGGAATGCTTATTAAGATTCCCAATATTAAATTTTTCATCTTTAAAAGTTTTAAAATTACCTTTAAATATAAGCCAAAAGCCTATGAATAAATATGATACACGTCACACTACACAAAAGCTATTTTAACTGTAAAGGCCTTAAATTCAGAAACAAACTGATTTTCCTCATAGTTTAAACTTACTTCTTGGATTAAATTTATAATTCAAAGGTCTAGAAAATGAGAAAGATAATTTTACCCACAGATTTTTCGGAAAATGCATATAATGCTTTGCGATATGCCTGTCAGCTTTTTAAGTATGAAAAGAGTGAATTAATTCTTTTACACGCTTATGCAGAAAAGGTTTATACCGATGAAAACTTAGTAAGCAACGAATTAATAGACGAGTTAAAAGCAGTCACAAAAAAGAAGGCAGAAAAAGAACTAACTGAAATAAGTTCAAAAATTCATGATGAGTTTTGCAATCCCAGGCATAGTATAAAGTTAGTCGCGGCTTTTGGTGATTTGGTAGACGAGGTAAATAGTTTAGTGAATTCAGAAAATGCTGATCTTGTGGTGATGGGAACCCGTGGTTTTACCAATAACAGCAAACTGGGTATTGGGAGCAATACGTTACTTGTGCTAAAATATGTACAATGCCCGGTTTTGGCAATACCTGCTAATTTTAAATACCAGGATCCGCAGAATATCCTATTCCCAACTAATTTTTTAATTCCGTATCAAAAAAGAGAATTAAAAGTTGTTGGAGAAATTGCTCGCGATTTCAATTCTAAAATTCACTTTCTATATTTATCTAAGCATAAAGCCACTTCTAACAGGCAAAAGGACAACCTGGAATTTTTAAAACAACAATTCTACAATATTATTACAGAAGTGCATCAACTAGATGAATCAAAAAAAGAAAAAGCCATAGAAGATTTTATAACAGCCAATGAAATAGACCTTCTGGTTATGGTAAATTCCCGTCATACCTATCTAGAAGATATGCTATTAACATCTACCATAGATAAAGTAGGTCTACATCCAAAAGTTCCCCTTCTTGCTTTACAAAATTTTAATAGGGAATGCACTTAAAACTTAGAAATCATGAAAAAAATACTTTTACCCACAGACTTTTCAGAGAACGCATATAATGCCATTACCTATACGCTTAAAGCTTTTAAGGATGAAGAATGTAGATTTTATCTTCTAAACACCTACACCCCGGTTTTATACGATTCAGAATATATTTTATACAACAGCACTCAACCCAATCTTGCTGAAGCTTACCAGAAAAATTCCCAAACAGGCTTAAAAAAAGTACAACGAAAAATTAAACGTGATTTCGATAACCCAAATCATCATTTCGAAAAAATTTCGGCCTTTAATCTTTTAATAGACGAGATGAAAGAACAGGTGAAATCTAAAGAAATAGACCTGGTAGTGATGGGAACCCAGGGAGCCACCGGTGCCGAAGAGATCTTAATTGGCACCAATACGGTTCAGGCTATTAATAAACTAAAGGTTCCGCTGTTAACCATCCCTTCAGAATATGAATATCAACCGCCGGTCAACATTTTATTTCCTACAGATTTTCAATTGCATTTTAGCGCTCCGCAAGTGGAACCTATTTTAAATTTGGCAAAAAATCATAACTCGAAACTCAATATTCTACACGTTTTCTTCGGAAAAGATCTTGATGAAAAACAGGAAGAAAATAAAAAGAACCTAAATAAAGTTCTTGAAGGCTTTCCGCATCAATTCAATACAATAGAAGATAAAAGTGTAACGAAAGCCATCGAAAAATTTCAGGAGCAAAACACGGTAGATTTACTCTTTATGGTAAACAATAAACGTAGTTTTTTTGAGAACCTTTTGTTTAGACCGGTAGTCAATAAAATAGGTTTTCATATTAAAGTTCCATTTATGGTAATCCCATCAGGAAAATTCAGCTAATTATGAAAAATATACTCATCCCCACCGATTTTTCAGTCAACGCATGGAAAGCTACTGTTTATGCCTTTAGTTTATTTCAGAATGACTTGTGCAATTTTTATTTTTTGAATGCCTGTAAACCTGAGTTCTATACACCAGATGTAAATGGTCACAGCTTATCTCAGGCAAAGGCCGACAATAAAATTTTAATGGAAAAACTACTAAAGGAAGTTTCCATTATAAATAAAAACCCAAACCACCGGTTTAAATCTTTAATAGTGGGCTCCTGGCTGAATGATGCAATAATCGAGATTCAAAAAGATATAATTTTTGACCTTATTGTTATGGGAACGCAAGGTGAGAACGAACCCGATGATAAGATTTTTGGGACCAACAGTATGAATGTGATAGAAACGGTAGATCACATGCCAGTTTTACTAATTCCAGATCAAAGCGTGCACGTACCGGAAGTAAAAAAGGAAATGGTATTAGCCACAAGGTTTGACAAATCTTTTTCTATTGCCGAAATCAATTTTCTAATCGATATGACCAAGAAATTTAAGGCCAGCATTAGAATTCTCTATATCCAGGATACCGAAGATCTTTCTGAAGAACAGGAAAATAAAAAAGAAGAATTGCATGAACATTTTGAGAAGATTTCTCATAGTTTTCATACGTTAACCAACATTGAAGTTACTAAAGGGATTCATAGCTTTATTCAAAGTAGAAATAGCGATATATTAGTTTTAAACCATAAGAAAAGAGGTTTTTTCAGAAATCTTTTCTCTAAATCCTTACTCAAAGAATTAGGGAAAAAACCGCAAATTCCTATAATTTTTATGCCCGCAGATCTTTAAATTCAAGAATTATTATTTCTGATAAAACTACTAAAAATGGATATTTCCAACTTACAGGTTATTAAAGCTTCTGGCGAAAAAGCGAAGTTTTCTATTGATAGGGTTGCTGAGTCTCTAAGACGTTCTGGCGCCAATGATGATTTGATAAATAGCACCCTGGAAAAACTAAAAAGCGAGCTTTATGATGGTATCACTACCAAAGAAATTTACAATCGTGCATTTAGCTTGCTTAAGGAAGGAAATAAAACCAGTGCTTCAAAATATAAATTAAAGACAGCTATTTACGAATTGGGACCAACAGGTTTTCCTTTTGAAAAATTTATTGCCGCGCTATTAAGTCATAGTGGTTATAAAACTGAAACCGGAAAAATATACCAGGGCAAATGTGTAACTCATGAAATTGACGTTGAAGCTAAAAGCGATACAAAATTGATATTGATAGAATGTAAATTTCACAATGCCGGTAGAAACAGCGATGTGAAAATTCCTCTTTATATAGATTCAAGATTTCGAGATATAAAAAACTTTAGAAATAACGGGAAAAACAAACTGAATTTTGAGGAAGGTTGGGTAGTTACAAACACAAGGTTTACTGCAGATGCGATAAAATATGGTAAATGCAGTAATCTTAAACTATTAAGCTGGGATTATCCAAAAGGAGAAGGTATTAAAGATAGAATAGACAAATTGGGCTTATACCCTATTACTGTTTCTACCCTTCTTTCAGAAAGGGAAAAGAACTTTTTACTTAGCCGTGATGTGGTTTTATGCCAGGAACTTATTAATGATACTTTTTACCTGGACCATTTAGGGATTCATAATCCTCGCAAAAAAAAGATCCTAAAAGAGATGGAAGAACTTTGTAAACATTAAAGCTATGAAAAATCAGGTGAAAATTCATTTTCTGGGAGCGGCTGGTACAGTTACCGGCTCTAAATTCCTTTTAGAAACTCCAGAGTTAAATATTCTAATAGACTGCGGACTTTTCCAGGGAATTAAAAGTTTACGTGAACTCAACTGGAAAGATTTTCCTTTTGATCCCAAAACCATAGACTTTATTCTATTAACCCACGGTCACCTGGACCATACCGGATATTTGCCATGTTTGGTCAAACAAGGTTATAAAAACCCAATTTTGGGCACGCCTCCAAGCCTGGGAATTGCCGAGGTGATATTAAACGATAGTGCAAAAATACAGGAAGAAGATGCGGAAAGAGCTAACAAAGAAGAATACAGCAAACACGAACCCGCTTTACCTTTATATACTACAAAGGATGCCGAAAGAACAATTGAATTATTTCAAAGCATAAACCTGGATGAATGGTATCAAATTTCAGAAAACATAAAATATCGTTATCAGGCCAATGGTCATATCCTTGGATCGGCATTTATTGAACTGGATATTTTTAATAAACGCTTTGTTTTTTCAGGAGATATTGGGAGAGAAAAAGACTTACTCCTGGAACCGCCAAAGAAACCAGAAAAAGCCGACTATTTATTTTTGGAAAGCACCTATGGAGACAGGCTTCATCCAGAAGATAATTCAGATGAAATATTTACTGAAGCTATAAAAGACACTATTAGGAATAATGGCAACCTTATTATTCCAAGTTTTGCTGTAGAACGTTTACAGGGTATTATGTACAGGCTTTATCTGTTAATTAAAGCAAATAAAATTCCTGATATCGCTATTTATATAGATAGCCCAATGGGTAACAAAGTGCTGGGCTTGTTTGAAGGTTTTAGCAAGTGGCACAAAGTAGATGCAGCTGAATTTAGAAAAATGCTTTCTTATTTTAATATTATCACTTCATACCGTGACACCTGGAAAACCATAGATGAAAAACGAACTAAAGTAGTAATTGCCGGAAGCGGTATGGTCACCGGCGGCAGGGTTCTCACCTATTTACGTTATTTAATAGATAAACCAGAAACTACTGTTTTACTAGCAGGTTACCAGGCTGAAGGTACGCGTGGAAGGCAGTTGGAAAATGGAGCCGCTGAAATAAAGATCTTCGGGAAGTATTGCCCCGTTAAGGCAAAGATTTTAAAAATCGAAAGTCTCTCTGCTCATGCAGATCAGCAAGAATTATTAGACTGGCTTTCAGAAATTAAAAATGTTCCGGAAAAGGTGTTCTTAATTCATGGCGAGCCTACAGCCTTAGATTCTTTAAGAGTTAAAATTAAAGATCTTTATAATGTTGAGGTGAATATTCCCAAACTTCATGATATTGTAAGTTTAAAGCTTTAAAATACCGATCTTACAACGAAAACCTTTTCGTTCAAATTTGCGCATATCTCGCTGCAATAATGGCAGGAATATGTCAGTTATTCTCTAGAATCAATCTAAATTATTGCTTATAGTTTTCTCTTATTTCTCTTTATATATAAGGCTGAATTTCTTCATTTTAAGAAAAAAATAATACTCTTGATTAATTTAAGTATTTCAAAAGATAAAATTGAAATTGCTCATAGCTATCTTAATCATAGGACTTAACTAGTTCTTTCCAATACTTATATTCCAGATCCTGAAATTGATTTTTAGATTAGTTTAACCTTATATTTTATTAGTTCCGGCAAAATTAATTTAATTTAATCCTGGCTTTTGGCCGGCAAAGCTGGTTTGGCAGGAAACATTGTATGGTCTTTGTTCTTTACAGCCCGGATTTGATTATCCAAAAGCCGAAAAAGAATTAATTAACCAAAAAATATAGAATGAAAGTATTAGTTATTGGAGCAGGAAATATGGGACTAACTTACGCTGAAGGCATGGCGAAGTCTAGTCTGCTTAATCATCGAAACCTTATGATTTTCGATAAATCTGCCGAGGTTATTACCACCCTTAGTAAGATAGATCATTTTGACGTATATGATGATATAGAAGAATGTCTTCCAAAAGCAGACATCGTATTTATTGCTGTAAAACCATATCACTGTGATTCTTTATTTGAGGAGATTAGACATCTGGTAAACGATCAGCAAATTTTTGTATCGTTAATGGCTGGAGTAACAATAGATAAAATTCAGGAAGGCCTGGACGTTAAAAAAGTTGTTCGTTCAATGCCAAATCTCCCAGCTCAGGTAGGAAAAGGGGTTACTTCTTTTACAGAAGCTGAAGAAGTTTCCAGGGTAGAACTTTTAATGGTAAGAAATTTACTGGACACTACAGGAGCTTCTATTCATGTACAGACTGAGAATTTTATAGATGCCTCTACAGGAATTTCAGGAAGTGGACCGGCTTATGTATTCTACTTTATGAATTCAATGTTGGAAGCAGCTTTAAAAATGGGCTTCTCTAAAAACGACTCTAAAGTATTGGTTAGCCAAACGTTCGAAGGTGCTGTAAAACTTTTCAATGAATCAGACCTTTCACCGAGTACCTGGATGGAGCGTGTTGCTTCTAAAGGAGGTACAACTCGCGCAGCTTTAGACTCTATGGACGATAATAACGTGGAAGAACTTATTAAAGATGCTGCGTATGCTGCCTTTGATAGAGCCGTAGAATTAGGTAAAGAGTAATTTCAGTTTAAAAAAGAAGTTTAAATATAACTTTATAAAATGGAAAAAAAGAGAATTGTAGTTAAAGTCGGAACCAATGTAATGACCAATAAAGATAACAGGATCTTAGGCCCGGTGCTTAAGCATCTTGTTGAACAAATAGCTACACTATATGAAGAAGATGTAATGGTGGTTCTTGTATCTTCAGGATCAGCCATTGCCGGTAAGGAAGTTCTTGGTGATGTGAATATTGAAGATGCTTCCAAGAGAAGACAGGTATTCTCCGCAGTAGGACAGCCTCGTATGATGCGCCATTACTATAGTATTTTCCACGATTATGGAATGCGTTGCGCACAGGTGCTAGCTACCAAGAGAGACTTTAGTCCTGGAATTCACCGTGAGAATATGATTAACTGTTACGAATCTTTATTATCTGAAGGGATAATCCCAATTGCTAATGAAGATGATGCCGTTTCAGTAACCATGTCTATGTTCTCTGATAATGATGAACTTGCCAGCCTTGTAGCGGAATTAATCAAAGCTGATGCCCTCATAATTTTGAGTGATACCGACGGTTTATATACTGGTCACCCAGAGGATGATGAATCAGAAAAATTAAACAAAGTTACCGTTGATGAGAACGTTGAGAAATATGTTCAGGAATCTGGAAAAGGAGAAGGTGAAGGCCGTGGTGGTATGGAGTCTAAAATAAAGATTGCCAAAGGTACCGCAGCAAAAAATATTACCACTTACATCGCTAATGGTAAACGTAAAAATGTGATTTTAGATATCGTAGCTGGTAAACCGGTTGGAACTAAATTCACCGCTTAAACTAAATTAGAAATTCCTAAACTTTTTGAGTATTTAGGTTTTCTAAAGCTCATTTTATGAGCAAGAAATTGAAGTTTAATCAAACTAAAATATAATCAAGTAATGAAATTATTAGATTCTAAAACTAAAAATAACGTACTTCAATCCATGATTAATATTCTGGATAAAAGACGTGAAGAAATAGTAGCCGCAAATAAAAAAGACCTTGACGCTTTTGGTGAAGGAGATCAGGCTATGTACGATAGATTGGTAGTAAATAATGCCAAAGTAGACGATATGATTCGCTCTGTAAAAGAGGTAATGGATCAGGAAGATCCTGTTGGCCAGGTTATAGAGCATAGAAAATTAGATACCGGTCTGGATATCACTAATAAAACTGCACCTTTCGGAACGATCATGATTATTTATGAGTCTCGACCCGATGTTACCATTGAGGCTGCGGTTCTTGCTTTTAAAGCAAATAATAAGATTTATTTAAAAGGTGGTAAAGAAGCAAATAACTCTAATAAAATTCTTGAAGAATGCTGGCACGAAGCGCTTAAGGAAAATAACTTAGAAAAAGACTGGATCGAGCTGTTACAAATGAACAGAACCGAAACACAGGATTTCCTAAAAAATCCACCGCAACATATTGACCTGGTAGTACCAAGAGGTGGAGAGAAACTTATCGCCTTTGTTAAGGAACATTCAACCGGTGCTGTCTTGGTAAGTGGACGTGGAAATAACTTCCTATATGTTTCTAAAAACGCCGACTTTGACACTGCTAAAAAAGTAATGTTGAATGCCAAGACAGATAAGATTTCTGGATGTAATGCTCTAGACAAAGTATTAATCGATAAAAATCTTCCAGATTTTGAAAAAAGAGTAAAAGAGCTTTACGATATGTTTACTCAGAATAAAGTACATATTCAGGTAGATGATGATATTGCTAAAATATTACCTAACGAAGAAAAAATACCTTCAGAAGATACATGGTATGAAGAATTTTTGGCCATGAGAATTGTTCTGGGTGCTATTGATGGTAATGATGCTGCAATTGAAAAGATTAATAAATACTCAGGTGGGCACTCTGCAGTAATTGTCACTACAGATAAAAAAGAAGCTGCTACCTTTATGGAACAGGTAGATAGTGCTGCTGTATACCATAACGCCTCTACCCGTTTTACCGATGGTGGCCAAATGGGAGTTGGAGCAGAGCTCGCTATTAGTACAGATAAACTTCACCACCGTGGGCCACTTGGCTTGAAACAATTGGTAACCAATAAATATTATGTATTAGGTGAAGGCCACATTAGAGAGTAATTTATTCTTTATTTGAAAAACAAAAACCGCTGAGATCATCAGCGGTTTTTTTATGTTTTATATTGATCTATAGTGCAAATTCAATGATACGCTTTTTTATCCTTTAGCTAATTTTAGTTCACAAATTTTATAAAATTCTCATTTTTTATTTAGCACAATGTAACTTTTATGTGTTTTGGGAGTCCTATAAAAAAGAAACGTTTATACATGAAAAAAGCAATTTATACGCTGGCGCTCGTTGGCGCACTTTACAGCTGTAAAACTACACAAACCCAAAAAGAAGAACAACCGGTAATAGCAAGCATAGACCTTGTAAATGTTGAAGAAGACAAAGTTTCGGTAAGTATTGATCCCGATAGATTCACCACAGAAAATACCACTTTTTATATTCCTAAAACCGTTCCCGGCACCTACTCTACCGATAATTACGGAAAATTTATCGAAAATTTTAAAGCGATAGATTACGATGGAAATGAACTGGAATTCGAGAAAATTGATGATAATTCCTGGTCCATTCCTAATGCTAAGAACTTAGATAAAGTGAGCTACCTGGTTAATGACACTTATGATATTGAAGGAGAAGAAGGAGTTTTTTCACCATCAGGAACAAATATTGAAGCTGGTGAGAATTTTATGCTTAATCTTCACGGTTTTGTAGGTTACTTTGAAAACGAGAAAGAAGAGGCATACCGCTTACTGGTTAAAAGACCTCATTCGCTTATTCCCGGAACCGCATTGAGTAAAACTGTAGCGGCTTCAACCAGTATGGAATTCAAAGAAGACATCTATTCTTTAGACAGATATTTTGAAGTTATTGATAATCCCATTATGTACGCCAAACCCGACACCACCAGTTTTATGGTAGAAGGTATGGAAGTACTTATTAACGTATACTCGCCAAACGAAAAATACACTTCAGAAAGTATTAAACCGGGAATTGAAGAGATGATTAGTGCTCAAAAGAGATTTCTGGGTGAAGTAGATAATACCGGGAAATATGCGATCCTGTTATACCTTTCAGACAGCGAGACACAGGATGCCCGCGGTTTTGGAGCTTTAGAGCACCACACTTCTACCGTTGTAGTACTTCCGGAAGCTATGCAGCCTGAGCAATTACAAAAAACAATGACCGATGTGGTTTCTCATGAATTCTTCCACATTTTAACTCCGTTAAATGTTCATTCAAAAGAAGTTCATTATTTCGACTATAATGATCCTAAAATGTCTCAGCATTTATGGATGTATGAAGGAGTAACCGAATATTTCGCAAATCTTTTTCAAATTAACCAGGGGCTTATAGAAAAGCAGGATTTTTACGATAGGATTTCAGGTAAAATAAAAAGTTCGCAGCAATTTGACGATACTATGCCATTTACAGAAATGAGCAAAAATATCCTGGAAGAACCCTATAAAGATAGTTACTATAATGTGTATCAGAAAGGAGCTCTAATTGGGATGGCTCTGGATATTCGCTTAAGAGAATTAAGCGATGGCGAAATGGGAATTCTAGACCTTATGAAAGCTCTTAGCGATAAGTACGGAATGGATAAACCCTTTAATGATGAAGAATTATTTGATGATATAGTCGCTTTAACCTATCTTGAAATAAGAACATTCCTGGAAACTTATGTGAGTGGTTCTACTCCTATTCCCTACGATGAATTTTTCGCAAAAGTAGGGCTGGAAGAAGCTGAAACCGAGGTTGACACCGGGTATTTTATAAAAGGACAAACTCCTTATATAGATGGTGATCCAGCCAGTAAAGAATTGTTCTTTAGAGAAAACATCGAATTTAATTCTTTTCTTGAAAAACTTGGTGTAGAAGGCGGTGATGTAATTAAGTCTGTAAATGGGGAAGAATATAATGTTCAGAATGTTTACAATTTAATTATGAAAGCTGAATCCTGGGAAGAAGGAGAAGAAGTAAGTTTTGTAGTAATGCGAGATGGTGAAGAGCTAGAACTTACTGCTACTACAGCCCAACCTACTGATACAGAAACTACACTTACAGAAAAAGATCTGCCTGAAAGCAGTGAAGAAGTTAAACTTAGAAATGCTTGGTTAAAAGGTTAATAGATTTTAATTTAAGTATTTTGGAGCGGCGGGGAATTCCCGCCGCTTTTTTATTTCCATAATCGGGTTATATCCTTTAAATTAGGACGGCCAACCAACTTGAAGATTCATTTATGGAAATTCCTATCTTACAGGATATTGTTATTATTCTGGGACTCTCAATATTGATAATTCTTTTATTTCAAAAGATAAAAGTGCCTTCAATCCTGGGATTTCTTTTGGCAGGAATAATTGCCGGGCCCCATGCTTTTAACCTCATTAGCTCTTCCCACGAAGTAGAATTACTTTCTGAGATTGGTATTATTTTTCTCCTATTTGTCATAGGAATAGAGCTTTCAGTAAAAGAACTTATCTCTATGAAGAACACCGTTTTAATTGGCGGCGGACTTCAAGTTGGAGGTACTATTCTTTTTACTGCAATAATTGCATATCTTCTTGGATTACCATTAAACTCAGCTATTTTCCTGGGTTTTCTTTTTTCACTAAGTAGTACGGCAATAGTTTTAAAGCTCATCCAGGAACGGGGCGAAATTACCGCGCCACACGGCAGGGTTGCATTAGGCATTCTTATTTTCCAGGATATAATTGTGGTTCCTATGATGCTACTCACCCCTATTCTGGCCGGAGATGGCGGAGATATTGTCTCTACTGTACTTTTTCTTATCCTGAAAATTATAGGTGTAGGCGCCGTAATCTATTTACTGGCAAGGTATATTGTACCTCGCATTTTTAGTATGGTAGTAAAAACAAAGAGTAAAGAACTATTTATTCTAACCACCGTTGTTTTTTGTTTTGCGATTGCCTGGCTTACATCCTCGGTTGGATTGTCTTTGGCGTTGGGAGCCTTTTTCGCTGGACTCATTATTTCGGAATCTGAATATAGCCACCAGGCGACCGTAAATGTATTGCCGTTTCGCGAGATCTTTATCAGTTTCTTCTTCATATCGGTAGGTACACTTCTGAATTTAGAGTTTTTTATCCAAAACATTTTAGTGATCCTAGCCCTGGTTATTGGAGTTGTGCTGTTAAAAATGCTAGTAGTAGGCGCAACAGTACTCTTACTTAAATACCCTCCAAGAACTATATTTCTAAGTTTATTTAGCTTATTTCAGGTAGGTGAATTTTCCTTATTACTTTCGGGGGTGGGATTAGATAATAATATTATTCCAGATAGTATTTATCAGTATTTCCTGGCTATTTCTATTATCACTATGGGGCTTACTCCTTTCCTTATTGCAGCAGCTCCAAAAATCACCTATTCTATTTTAAAATCCAGAATTCCTGCCTCGGTAAGGCATAGGTTGGAGAGTTTTAATAAACAAAAATCTACTGAAGAAAACAGTAATGAACCCAAAAAACTGGAAGATCATCTAATTATTATTGGCTACGGAATTAACGGTGAAAATATTGCTAAAGCTGCCCGAAACGCTGAAATTCCATATGTAATTGTAGATACCGATCCGGTTACTTTTAGGAAAGCTAAAAATAATAACGAACCCGTTATTTTTGGTGATGCTACAAACTCACTTATTTTAAAACATCTACACGTTCAGGAAGCAAGGGTTGTAGTAATTGCGATTTCAGATCCCGGTGCTACAAAGAAGATTATCAGCAATGTTCGCTTATATACCAAAACAGCTTTTATAATTGTGAGAACCCGGTATGTACGTGAGATTGAAGAAAATATTAAGCTGGGAGCTGACGAAGTGATTCCTGAAGAATTTGAAACGTCTATAGAAATATTTAACCGGGTTCTAAAAAAATATTTGGTTCCTTATAATGAAATAATGGATTTTACTGCCAGTATACGTTCTTCAGATTACGAAATGCTAACTTCAGTAAAAGGCAGGCCGCACAAACCCTCGCTGCAACATTTGCACATTCCAAACCGGGAAATCGTGACTTTAAGTGTTCAGCAAAATAACAGGGATATTGTGGGTAAAAGTATTCAGAATTCTGGCATTGGTAAAAACTTTAGGGTTACCGTATTAGCTATAAAAAGAGATACCCAGTATATTACCGAAATTCTCCCCGGTACCAAGATTAAACAGGGAGATTTATTATATATTTTTGGTAATCCGGTAAATATTAATAGGCTAAACGAAGAGCTCTCTTACTAGAACTAATAAGGTTTATTATTCAAAAATCCAGAAGGAATTAGAAGTTTTAAAACCTAAGAATCTAATTTCCACAAAATGCTTTCTTAAATAATAGTAAAAAATAGCGATGTGATTAAACACATATTGTTGTTATAATTTTAAATAGATATCTTTAAAAATTAGATAACCTAACAACTAATAATTTTATGTCTGTACTGCCCGATCATCTTCTGCGATACCAGAAATTTATAGGCTTTATGCTAAAATACTGGAACAGCGATCTGTTTGCAAATACTGCTTCTAAAGTAATGGATGGGGATTCAGATGAAACCCAAAGTACTTACGATCAAAGTCCGGAAGAACTGGTAGAAGATCTAAAAAATATGGGGCCTACCTACATAAAAATGGGTCAATTGCTTTCTACCCGGCCAGATCTTTTGCCAGAGGCCTACTTAAAAGCTCTGGCTACGTTGCAGGATGATGTTCCTGCTATTCCATACGAGGAGGTTCACCAAATTGTTGAGGAAGAAATAGGAACCAGAATTTCAAAAGCATTTGAAAGTTTTGATGAAAAACCACTGGCAAGTGCTTCTATTGGGCAGGTGCATAAAGCTACCTTAAGATCGGGCCAACCTGTGGCGGTAAAGATCCAGAGACCTGGAATTAAAAAGCAATTCCTCTCAGACTTAGACACTTTAAAAGAGCTTGCCGAGATGGCTGTTAAACACAGCGTTACCGCTCAAAAATATGCTTTCGATGATGTTTTAGCTGAATTAAGAAGAATTCTATTACAGGAATTAGATTACCATAGAGAAGCACAAAACCTAATTAGCCTCGGCGAAAATTTAAAAGAGTTTAAAGACCTGATTGTGCCGCAACCAATCCTAGATTATTCTTCGGGCAAGGTGCTTACCATGGAGTATATTGAAGGTCGCAAAATCACTTCTATTTCACCACTGAAACAAATTGAAGTAGACTATTCACCTCTAGTAGACCAGTTGGTAAATGCTTATTTACAGCAGGTAATTAATGATGGTTTTGTACATGCCGATCCGCATCCTGGAAATATTCAGTTTACGAAAGACGATAAAATTGCGCTAATAGACCTTGGCATGGTTGCCCGGTTTAGCCCGGCAATCAAACAATATATTTTAGAGCTTTTACTGGCTATAAGTAAAAATAATGGCGAAGAAACTGCTCGCGTATTACTAAGTATGAGCGAGATTAAAGAAGACGCTAATCTAAAATACTTTAAAAAAACTATTAGTGATATTATTATGGATAGTGAGCATAGCAGGGCTAAAGACTTGCAAACCGGCCGCTTACTAATTCAATTAAACCGACTCGCTGCTGACAATGGAATCCACATTCCGGTTGAAGTAAATATACTTGGAAAAATTCTTCTAAATATGGATCAAATTATCGCAGTTTTAGATCCAGATTTTGATCTTCGGGATGCTATTAAAAGACATTCTCATAAGATAATGCGCGATAAAATGTATGAAGAGCTAAAGCCCGAAAACTTCTTCTCTTCTGTACTGGCATCAAAGAAATTCATAGAATATTTACCCGATCGGTTAAATACTATTTCAAAAAATCTTTCTGAAAATGAATTTGAAATTAAAATTAATGCTTTTGACGAAAAACGCGTGACCGATGGATTTCAAAAAGTAGCTAACCGCATTACCTTAGGTTTAATTATAGCCGCAATGATTATAGGCGCCTCCATGTTAATGCAAGTGCCTTCAGATTTCACGATTCTAGGCTATCCCGGGCTCGCCATGATATTTTTTCTTCTGGCTGCAATTGGGGGCATTATTCTTAGTTATATCATCGTTTTTAGGGACGATAATCTAAATAATAAAGATTAAGCCGTTTGGGTAATTGTGCATTTCAGTGTATTTTTCAGTTCTAAAAAATTAGACCACATGAAAAATATTTTTACCCCTTTATTTTTACTTGTTTTTATAGCAACGGCCTGGAGCCAGAAAGTTGAAATCCCTGTAGACACCACGGTAACTACAAAGCATTCGGTTACTATTAATTCAAAAAATATAGATTATACCGCTACCACGGGAATGCAGCCGCTGTGGAATAAAGATGGCGAGCCTATAGCAAGCCTTTTTTATACCTATTATAAAAGAAGTAATATAAAAAATACCGAAAATCGCCCTTTGGTTATTTCGTTTAATGGCGGTCCAGGGTCAGCTTCGGTTTGGATGCATATTGCTTATACAGGACCAAGAGTTTTAAAAATTGACGATGAAGGCTTCCCTATTCAACCCTACGGAATTAAAGAAAACCCCCATTCTATTTTAGATGTTGCTGATATTGTATATGTAAATCCTGTAAATACAGGTTTTTCGCGCCCTATTCCTAACGAAGAAGGGGAAGTAAATAAAGAAAAATTCTTTGGCGTAGATGCCGATGTCAAATATTTAGCCGAATGGTTAAATACGTTTGTAAGCCGAAATAATAGGTGGTTATCACCAAAATATCTTATTGGTGAAAGCTATGGCACCACCCGTGTTTCCGGACTGGCATTAGAGCTTCAAAACAGCCAGTGGATGTATCTTAACGGAGTGATCCTGGTTTCTCCAACCGAATTAGGAATTGAACGTGATGGCCCGGTAGGAATTGCAAACAGACTACCCTATTTTGCTGCTGCCGCCTGGTATCACGATGCTTTACCTGCCGAGCTTCAAAATAAAGAATTAGAAGACTTACTGGAAGAAGTAGAAAATTACACTATTAATGAGCTAACACCGGTACTTGTAAAAGGAGGTTTTACCGAAACTTCTAAAAAAGAAGCTGCAGCCGAAAAAATGGCCTATTATTCTGGAATTTCTAAGGAAGTAATTCTACAAAATAATCTGGATGTTTACTATCGCTATTTCTGGAAAGAATTAAAAAGAAAAGACGGTGTTACCGTGGGCAGACTTGACTCCAGGTATTTAGGAATAGATGCTAAAGAAGCCGGAGATTCGCCAGATTATAACGCTGAACTAACTTCCTGGTTACATTCCTTTACACCGGCAATAAATCACTATTTACGTAACGACCTTAATTTTGAAACCGATCTTAAGTATTTTATGTTTGGGCCCGTACATCCCTGGGATCGTAGCGGGAACAGCACCGGTGAAAACCTGAGACAGGCAATGGCCCAAAACCCAAATCTGGATGTATTGATTCAATCTGGATATTTTGACGGTGCTACAACTTATTTCAATGCAAAATATACCATGTGGCAGTTAGACCAAAGTGGTAAATTAAAAGATCGCTTAAGCTTTAAAGGATATGAAAGCGGACATATGATGTATTTAAGAGCCGAAGATCTTAAAAATGCTAATGAGGATATTAGGAAATTTATAGAAAACAGCCTTCCTGAAAATGGAGCTCCTGCTAAATATTAATTGATAAAATGATTGGGAAGGTTTTTAAGATAACGTCACCCTGAACTCGTTTCAGGGTCTAATTTGAGATAAACTTAGATTCTGAAATAAATTCAGAATGACGAAATTTAGATAATCTTCCCAAACATTTTTCTTTTCAAACTATTGCATCAAAAAATCCTTCAATTCATCATAATCTGAAATTTCGAAGGATTTTTTTTCCTTATTCATCACTTCTTTAATTGAAGCCGGAATTTCTACCTTCTCTCCTATCACCTCTTCTACAGTTTCCAGGAATTTCACCGGATGTGCAGTTTCTAAAAAAGTACCATAATATTCAGGGTTTTCAGCTAAAAAGTCCCGGAGTCCTAAATACCCAACTGCACCGTGAGGATCCATGACATAATTATACTTTTGCTTTACCTCTTTTATAGCCTTGCGAGTTTCTTCATCTGAATAACTAAAAGAAGAAAGTTGCTGTGACAGCGAATCAAATTCATTGTCAAACAATTCCAGAATCCTAACAAAATTACTTGGATTTCCAACATCCATAGCGTTAGAGATAGTTTGTACGCTTTGTTTTGGAGTATATTCCTTAGACTTTAAATAACGTGTCACCACATTATTTTCGTTATTCGAGGCAATAAAATGATCAATAGGCAATCCCATTTGCTTTGCCAACATCCCGGCACAAATATTCCCAAAGTTTCCACTAGGCACCGAAAAGGCCAGTTTTTCCTTCTTTTCAGCTAATTGTTTGTAAGCGAAGAAATAGTAAAACATTTGCGGTAACCATCTCGCTACATTTATAGAATTTGCAGAGGTTAATTGCCGTTTCTCACTTATTTCTGAATCAGAAAATGCTTTTTTAACCATATCCTGGCAATCATCAAAATTACCATTTACTTCAAGCGCTGTGATATTTTGACCTAAGGTAGTAAGTTGCTTCTCCTGAATTTCACTCACTTTTCCTTTAGGATATAAGATGACCACATCTATCCCTTCAACTCCTAGAAAACCATTTGCAACCGCACCACCAGTGTCCCCGGAAGTAGCCACCAATACGGTAATTTTACCTAGATTTCCCTTTTTCACAAAATGCCCAAGGCATCCCGCCATAAATCCGGCGCCCACATCTTTGAATGCTAAAGTTGGGCCATGGAAAAGTTCCAACGTCCCGATGTTTTCTGAAATGGTCACTACCGGAAATTCAAAATCCAGTGTTTTTTTTAGAATTTCCTGCAGGCTATTTTTTTCAATTTCGTCACCTACGAAAGCTTTTATGGCTTCATAAGCGATTTTTTCTTTTGAATATTTATCCAGGTTTTGAAAAAAATCCTGGGAGAGTTTCGGAATGTCTTCAGGAAAGTAGAGCGCTTTTCCTGGAGCCAAACCACGAACTACCGCATCTTCAAAGGATACTTTATGGTTTTTATCGTTTAAACTTCTGTATTTCATTTGTTTAAAATTTATCCCCAGTTTGAGGAATTAGCTTCGGGCCTTAAGTAATATCCCTATGGTTTGCCATTTTTGCATCCAGCATCATGCTGATTTTATTAGTTGATTATTTTTATTCCTTCAGAATTGATTTTCGATAAATGAAGATCGAAATCTATATTTTTATCCTGATAAAACTCCTGGAATTCGGCTTTTACCTTTTCCGCTACACTATCTCCTTTACATAAAGCAAAAACCGAAGGTCCCGAACCGGAAATACCAAAACCCAATGCTCCATTTGCTGAAGCTAAGGCTTTTAAATCGTCGAAATAAGGAATTAAAATAGAGCGCACAGGTTCTATAATTTCATCTTTCAAACTTCTACCTAAAAGATTATAATCCTGGGTATAAAGTGCACTTACCAGGGCTGCAAGGTTTCCCCACTGACTAATAGCTTTTTTTAATTCCACAGTTTGCTTAATAATAGATCGGGAATCTTTTGTTTTTAGCTCAATTAACGGGTGTAATATCAACATTCGTAATTCGGGCAAACTCGGTAAACTTAGTATTTCCAAAGGTTCGTAACTCTTTACGAGACTAAAACCACCCAACAAGGCCGGTGCTACATTATCGGCGTGAGCATTCCCACTGGCAAGTCGTTCTCCTTCCATGGCAAATTTTATCAACTCGTTTGTGGTAAAAGGCTCCCTGAGCAATTTATTAATCCCAAATACGGCTCCAGTAGCACTGGCCGCACTACTGCCAATGCCACTTCCGGCTTTTATATTTTTCTTTATTTCTATATCAAAGCCCTGCTTTTCATCCAATTCAGCTAATAAAGCTTTTGCCGAAACACCGGCTACATTTGCATTGACCTCTAAAGGCAAATTCTGACCGGTAATTTTAGTAATTCTTAATTTTTGTTCTGAATTCTTAGAAATAATCATCTCATCTCCAACTCCATCTAAGCAACAACCAAGAACATCAAAGCCACAAGAAAGGTTGGCTACGGTTGCCGGAGCAAAAAGTTTTATTCTATCCATAGCCTATTTTTTTCCTATTCTTATCACATCAGCAAAAATTCCTGAAGCAGTAACCTCAGCTCCGGCACCGGCACCTTTTACAATTAAAGGTTGTTCCGGGTAACGTTCGGTGAAAAATAATACAATATTGTCGCTACCACTTAAATTATAAAATGGATGTTGAGCATCTACCGATTGTAAACCAACCACAGCTTTCCCATTTTCCAATTGTGCTACGTATTTGAGTTGCTCTCCTTTTTCCTCCGCCGATTTATATATTTCCTGGAATTTTGGTTCGTCTTTCTTCAATAATTCAAAGAAGTCTTCATTATTGGTAGTCGCTAAACTTTCTTCTGATAAGAAATCTTCACTTTCAATATCTTCTAATTCCATCTTATGACCACTTTCCCGGGCTAGAATTAGAATTTTTCGAGCTACATCTACTCCACTAAGATCAATTTTAGGGTCGGGTTCTGTATAGCCTTCTTTCATTGCCATTTCTACGGTCTTATAGAAAGGTTCTTCAGCTTTATACGTATTAAAAACAAAGTTCAAACTTCCTGAAAGCACCGCCTGGATCTTAGTAATTCTATCTCCTGAAGCCACTAAATTTTTAAGTGTATCTATAATTGGCAAACCTGCTCCTACATTGGTTTCATATAAAAATGATGCTCCATATTCCCTGGCCAGGTTCTGTAGTTCCTGGTAATTCTCAAAACTATCGGCGCAAGCAATTTTGTTACAGGTCACCACGGAAACCGAATTAGCTAAATATTCTTTATACCAGGCAGAAATTTCTGCACTTGCCGTATTATCTACAAAAATGCTATTTCGCAGGTTAAAGGAATCCACTTTTTTAAAGAATTCAGCTTTGTCGGCTTTCTCACCTTTTTCGAGTGCTTTTTCCCAGTTTAGCAGATCTATTCCATTTTCATCAAAAAGCATTTTCCTGGAATTTGATAGCCCGTGTACGCGCACTTTCAACCTTAAATTTTCCAGAAGAAATTTCTCCTGCTTTTTTAATTGATTCAAAAGTTTACTTCCAACATTTCCAACACCAGTAATAAACAGGTTTAGTTCTTTAGAAGGTACTTCAAAGAATTGTTCGTGTAAAGTATTCAATGCTTTTTTTACGTCCTTCTTTGCGATAACTGCTGAAATATTCCTTTCAGAAGACCCCTGTGCAATTGCACGAATATTAATATTATTATTTCCTAATGCACTAAACATTTTTCCGCTTAAACCGTGATGACTTTTCATCCTATCTCCAACCAGCGCAACAATTGCTACATTTTCTTCGATTTCTACCGGTTTAATTTTTTTATACTGAATCTCAACCTCAAAAGCTTCATCTAAAGCTTCTTTGGCCAGCTCTGCTTCATCATCCTTTACCGCGATACAGATACTATGTTCTGAAGACGCCTGGGTAAT
>VMHT01039021.1_pt1 | contig 24082 bp, 29 predicted proteins | sample 4693611 | NCBI WGS metagenome assembly VMHT01 (sample SAMN12280063, study PRJNA550983) | marine metagenome | isolation source: seawater sampled from same location over 5 years 0.02-0.2 micron viral filtrate | place: USA: collected off the coast of southern California halfway between the port... ...
CCTGACAAAACTAAAAACCCTGCAACAATAGGCTCTACAAGGTAATAAATATATATAAATAAGAGTATATATATAGTTTTGTCATATATTATTATACTCCCCCTTTCATATTACTCATACCGCGTCGAACAATTCCGACCTTTTTGTCACTTACACCCAAACCCTGACAAAACTGACAAAACGCCAAAACCAGGACCAGTAAGGGTTTCAAGCCAATAGTTTTGTCAGTCTGTATCGTCCTCTGTGACAAAACCCTCTGAAAAGAGTGATTTCTTCTTAATACCAAAGCAATTATACAAAACCTCGTCGATCAGTTCCGACCCTTCTTCTGGGGAGTCAGAATAACTCAACAGCTCACATGCTCCGAAAGTAAAGATTAGACTTGCGATTTCTTTTGGCGAGACACCTCTTGCGACAAAATCCTCAAACAAATGATCCAGGCGTTGCTTTGCTTCAACGTAAGTAGGTTTAGGTCGTTTAGATGCAAAGTCGATGATCTTTAAATGTGACATATACAAAGTATAGCAAGAAATAAAAAGGTATGCTTTGTCTTGCGAGCTACGTTACTTAGTCTAGCCACTTTGGATTTAAAGAACTAACGTTCTACTAGATACATACCAGCACTTTTATTTTTTATACAAGCCAAGTGACTGCCTGTTCGCGATTATTCTCTATGATTATAGTATTGCGTTTCAGTATGTTCCCTCCAGGCCTGTTCCAGATGAGGTTCATGTTCTAATAACCAATTATCAGACAGCTCCCTCATCTTCTTCATACCGTCGCAGAACTGTTTAAAGTCCTCGCAACCTTCATGCAACACTTCTTCTGCGGCAATATCCGCATCTATTAATAAGTCTTTTAACTTACTCATATTATTTCCCCTTAGATTTATTTAGTCTGAACTCTGCATCTTCAATCGCAGAGTGACATATATTAATAAGTTCTTTCTCAAAGCCATCAGCTTTATGTAATAAGCCAACAACTAAGTTGTGAACCAATAAGTAAGACCCAGCCATCGGATCCATCATTTCCATATCCTTATCGACCAAGCAATCTTTTGCGTAGTTACGCATCATGCTGACAGATAAGTCAAAAGCTAGGTCGTTGTTATGATCCATTTCAGATTCTTTCTTCGCACTCATATTCATATTACTTACCTCCCTTGTAAAAGGTATTGTAAGTTTCCTGCCTTGCTTCTTTGGTTTTATCAAACTTAAAGTCGTTAAGAACAATAATACCCTTTGCTCTTAATAACTTGTCTTGCTCTTCTTGGTTAATAATCTTATCAACTATACTCATATTCTTCTCCATAAATAAAATAAATATACATTTAGTATAGCTATATCTGTTTACATGTCAAACGATTTAATATAGTATCTAATATTAACTTTTGGAGAAGTAAATGAATAAAGAAGAAATGAATGAGTTAGTAGATAACAGTATGGCACTTGTCTTGGATATGACCGTAAGGAATAACCAGGCTCTTGCCAAGTCAGCCTTTAAGCCAAAAGGATCTACAAACTTTAACAATGATCTTATGGCTATGAAAAGACTCCAGGCTTTTGTTGAGTATATATATGCTCATCATCCTGGTATGTTTGAAAGTGCCTATAGGTTTGCAAGTGAGTCAGTTGTAGACAATGAGTAATAAAATAAGGTTCTACGCATTTAGATCTTATGACGATGAGTTTGGTTTAAGGTTTATACCCTACGACGCAACCAAATTCGAGCTAAAGGTACTTACTAAGAACTTTGATGTAGATGCTGTTATTAAACAAATGAGAACAAATTGCAAAGGCTCTGTTCCTGTTTTTAATCCAGATAAATCTTATACAGAAAACCTACAGGATCTAAATGCTAAATTGGGATACTGGCCTGTTCCTTTATCACATCAATCTGTATATGAAGATATACCTATAGAGTATGATGATGATTGGACAGAAGAAACATCTAAACCAAACTATAAACACCGTTGGGAGATGGAAGAACATAAACATTCTTACTTCCCACCCAAAGACGAACCACCATTTTAAATATGGATACTAGAACTCAAACAAGTATGCGTTTAAAAACAGATACTTTAGAAAAATTAAAAATATTAAAAAAGAAAACAGGACTATCTATGGCAAGAGTATTGGCTTTGATAGTTGATGACTATATTAAAGGAGAAGTAAATGGAAACAATAAAAGAACTAGAAGCCTACGAATGCGAGGCAAGAGCAGATGCTCTTATATATGCAGATATACCCAACGAGGTATATCATTCAGAGGTAGGGATAAGCAGTAGCACCCTGCGTAAGTTTGGTCATTCTCAGCTACACGCTGTTAATGAAGTGCAAAAAACTACAGATGCTATGAACTTTGGGACTGCTGCTCACTATATGTTAGTAGAGGGCGAACAAGCATATAACCAAGAGGTAGCTGTATTAATGGGATCTCCCTATACCAAAGCCTATAAAGAAAACAAAGCAGACATGCTAGAGCGATACGATTGCGTTATTAAAGAAGCAGAAGACACTCATATTAAAGGTATGAAGGCCAATATTATTGATGAAGCTGACATGTATCTACAAGCAGACGGCAAACTACCAGAGGCTAGTTTCTTCTGGTATGAAGATAAGGTTCTTTGCAAGTGTAGGCCAGATCTAATATGTCCTCCTTTTAAGGACTTACATAAACCTGGTGAGATATATGTTGTTGACTATAAAACAACCAAGTCTTGTAATCCGAAAGAGTTTGCTGACTCAGTTAAACATTGGGGGTACGACATGCAGGCCGCCTGGTATCGTAGAGGTATGGAGAAAGCTGGATACAGCGTTAAAGAGTTTGCCTTTGTTGCCCAAGAGAAGGTTCCGCCTTATGCCAGTAAAGTCTTTGTTATTACAGATGAGCAGATGGATAAGGCTTGGGACAAGATGCAAGTATTTCTAGATGCTTATAACAAATACTTATATGATGGTATAACTACTATTTATAATTCAGATAGTATTGTCACTTTAGATCTGGAGGATTAAATGATGAAATTACTTAGAAGACTGGATAACTTTCTTGATAGGAACTGGAGAGAGTTTGCAGAATTTTTAAATCGTCTTGCAGGCAAAAAGCCTGTAGATGATATAGATTGGTTAAACATGCACAATAATATGATGGAGGACAAAGATGAACGACCCAATAAATCCAAATCACTATAAGGACGGCGAGATAGAATGCATCGACGCTATGGAGGCCAGTATGACTCCAGAGGCTTTTGCTGGTTATTGTAAAGGCAATGTAATCAAATATGTTTGGCGTTACGAAAAGAAAGACCAGCTAGAAGGCTTGCTCAAAGCCCAATGGTATCTCAATAGATTAATTCAAAAAGTAGAAGAGCCGTCTATGGTTTCTTTGGAAGATGTTGAGATTGAAGAAATGGCCAGCTCAAGTATAAGCCAACACCTCTAATCTTTTTTGTGGAGGTTGATGAAATACTCAGCCTCTACAACAGCTAAGGTCTTAGACCTATTCCTCTTAATAATAACTAATGGTTGATGCTCCCCGCAATTAGCAGAAGCTTGGTCGTATGCTTTCCAGATGTTTAAAGACTCCTGGCATTTACACTCAATAGAATAAGGAAAGGCATCTCTTGCCTCTTTACTCATAATTACATCCTCGCCACCAGCACCCATCGATGTTGACTTAACATTCTCTGGATGTATGTCTAGAAGTTCAATAAGTTTGTCTCTCACCCATTGTTGGAGTTTGCGGCCTTTTTGTTTTGCTGATTGTGGTTTCATAATATAGTGCTAGGTCGGGTTTTTGAGAGGTATTTACGGAGTTATACGTTACCCTATAGACCCCTAGCGGAGCCTGTTATTTTATAAAGAAGGTTTAGCTGGCTTGCCAGTCTCCGCTGCAGCCATACTTGGTGGTACTTCCGCTCTAGTAGGCGGAGTAAAACCATCTCCCTTCGGGGTTCTAAACGCAACTATCTCATTCGTAGTGTCTGGATAGCTAGGATTGTCACTTTCTTTTTCAGAAAAAGTACAAAGCAAAGTTTTACCTTGTAGATCTTCTGCGTTAGTAGGTGGTGTATCAAGACCAACAGCAGTAAGCAGGCGTTTAAAGTCAGAAGCTGCGTAGCCTCTAATTAGTTCTTGCTTCTCTGCATCATCGTTTCTATACCAAAGGCTAAAGTATTTTCTAACAATCCAACCATTAAACTTTGGCTCGTTATGTACCTTAACCTCTAGCTTGATACTTTCATTACCAGCAGCAGATACATGTTTAGTACATTCGCTGATAATACAATTATAATCACCTTTCGGTATATAAGAGGATGACTCCTCTTCCCTAGACTCTACGTTTGTAAAATCAATTCCATCAAAGTCAGACATTATGCTTCTCCTTTAAATCCTAACTTGTTAATAATATGTGATAGGTTAGGTTCCTCAAGGGCCTCTAACTTACCACTCCTGTCCTTAGCGATATAATTAGCGCCAAGAGTTGTTTGCAACCAACGTTCGGTTGACTTATTACCTTTGTCATCTTCGGTATCAAATGTTCTCAAACATAACACTTCATCAAAGAAGTAAGGTATTTGCGTAGGTAGTTTAGCTCCAACCATCATCGGTTGGTAGTGCAACATACCAGTAGCTTCATCTCGTACCTCTTGCTGTTTAGCAATAAATACAACATGTATGGGAAGATCTCTAAATCTACGCATCGTCTTAGTCATTATCTGAATGACCTCGCCATACGCTTTTCTAGGATCCTTGCTTTTCTTCAACTCGTTGCCCAGAACAATCTCTGACATTTCTGTCACGCTGTCTAAACAAACGGTATCGTAGTCTAACTTGCCGCTTTCTAGTAGCTGTGCGATTTCTTCTATTTCAGCTGCTTCTTTGACTTCAATAGCAGTCACGTTCTTAGCGTCTTTAATAGATAGAAGTCCAGCTTCCATACTTACAACAAGGGTCTTTCCAGGTACGGTCTGACAAAGAGTTGTTTTACCAGCTCCAGAGATTCCGTAAACCAAAAGTTTAGCACCTTGCATTTCGACCAAATCGCTCGGGCTTTTTATACGACTTATAATATCGCTCATATCATTTCTCCTAAAGATAAAATAATAGTATACAGATAAAAATATTGACTGTATACTTTTAGTTCAAAATAAATTTATACAAAAAGCAACTATGAGCGAAGTCAATAAAAATCAATGGAAAGTGAATTATTTATACAGGCTTAGGCAAATAGCTGATAAAGGACTTGAACCTTTATATGCTAACAGGCTGGAGCCAGAATACAAGGAGAGAGAAGTGGAAAGGATTAGTTTAAAAAGATATATAGAATTTATAGGAAATTCTGGAGCAGCAAAATTATTTGAATGCTCTGAAGCAACCGTCAAATCCTGGAGGTATGATCGAAGACAACCTTCAATTAAACAAGCAAAAAAAATAATTAAAGCTGCTAATGGTAAGTTAGATTTTGAATCTATCTATGGCTCTTTAGAAACTACATTTGAAGAATAGTTTAAGTGTTCAACGTCAAGGCAACAGCAGAAGACTCTGCGTTGGATCTAGCGCTTGCTTATGCGGAATCTGGTTTTAGTGTAGTACCTTTATTACGCCATAACAAAGTTCCTCCCAGAGAACTCGGAAGCTGGGAAAGATTTAAAAGCGAACAACCAACGACTTTAGAGATAACTAAATGGTTTCAAGGCCGCGATGATTTAGTCGTAGCTTTAGTGACTGGAAAGTTTTTAGTTATAGATGCAGATACTCCAGAGGCAGTCACGTGGGCTGCTAACAATTTACCTGTTACACCTTTAAAGGTAGCTACTGGTAAAGGTATGCACTATTACTATAACAACCCAGAAAATTTTACAACTTATGTCGCTCGTAGAGTTGCTGGTTATGACCCAGCAAAATTGATTGATATAAGAGGCGTCGGTGGCTTGATAATCGCCCCCTATAATATTCATGCTACTGGCGCCATCTATGAACCTCAAGTAATACCAGGTTGGGAATTGCATGATACAGGTGACTTGCCAGACTTCTCTCGCGAAGATTGGGTAAAGGTAACTGGCGCAGACAAGATCAACGGCAAACCTATAGCGACACCTCTCTCCCTTGAAGCCGCTGCAGAAGGAAGCCGTAATGATACTGCAGCTAGGTTGGCAGGTTATCTGATTGCTAAAGGATTGAATACAGACTTCACTCAATTCTTTTTGCAATCTTGGAATAGAAGCAATAAACCACCTTTAGAAGATTCAGAGATAGCTACAACAGTTAACTCCATTATGAAAACCCATGAGCGTAAGAACCAAGCTGCTCCTACCTATATATCCAAGAACAGGGTTATTAAAGAACCAGCAGAGTTATACAACCCTCCAGGAATTATTAAAGACATCTATGAATATTCAGAGCAGATAGCTCAGATATCGCAGCCAGCTTTAAGTTTACAGTCAGCGTTAGGTGTTGGATCTGTGGCTGCTGGTCGTATGTATAAATCAGATATGAATAACTTTTCATCTTTGTATTTCATGTGTATTGCTAAGTCTGGTCAAGGTAAAGAGAATACCAAGACAGTTATTGAGTCTGTATTAGATAACTCTGGACATGTAGATTTAATGGCTGGAGATGGTTATACATCAAGTGGAGCTGTCTATAGTTTGTTGCGACACAAACCAACGCATATAACTGTAATGGACGAGTTTGGTAAAAGATTAGAAAGTATAGCCAAGTCATCGAACTCTAATAAAGAAGACGCCCTGCAAGCTCTCATGGAAGCCTGGGGCCGTTGTCACGGTACTATCAGACCTGATAACTACTCTCTTATGAATATGTCTAGCAAGCAACAGCAAGAAGCTATGGATAGATCAACAATTAAACCAGCTATAACACTTATGGGTATGAGTGTTCCAAAGAATTTTTACGGTGCTTTATCTACAGGAAGAATTGTAGATGGATTTTTAAATAGGTTTATTGTTGTTGAGTCTAAGCTTCCTAGAGTTGTAGGCAAGATGGTTCCATTCAGAGAACCTTCTCACGCTATATGTGAATGGGTTAGAAAGATGCGAGAGACTAGAAATGAAATGGAGGAACTAGCTAAGAACAATTCAGAAATGGACTTTAGACAGCGTGTTCTTACTTTTGATAGTGAGAGTAAAGACCTATTAACCAAACTTGCATACAAACTAATAGATGAACAAGACGCTCTAGAAAAAGATGGTTTAGAAGTATTGCTGTCTAGGACTAGAGAAAAGGCTATGCGATTAGCTTTGATATGTGCTTTAGCTGACGATCATAATACCAATATTATTAGAAGCGATATAACTAAATGGGCGATTGATTATGTGTATTACTACGATCAATTACTTGTAGATAACTGTGAAGACAAGGTTGCAGGCTCAGAGACAGAGAGCAAGATAAAACAAGTCTTAAGCTTTATTAGATCGCAAGGAGATATAGGTATTAGTAAGCGTGATATAGATAGGCGTGAAATATTTAGAAGTATGAAGTCATACGAGGTAAAAGAAATTATAGAAAGACTGAAGAACTCTGGAGAAATCCAAGAGAAAGATGTTAAGACCAAAACAACAGGTAGGCCAACAAAACGTATTGTTGCTATTGATCCTGAGTTCTTTGATGATTAAAGGAGTGGAATATGAATCCAAAACCAAAGATGGAAACAATAAGCGACCAGAAACGCGAGGAGCGTGTGGCTGGTTTTATAGAAGGATTGTGGGATGTTAGGTGCAACAAGCTACCAGTATCTTACGGACTAGATTACTGGTGTGAGAGTAGCGATACCTGTTTCTGGTTAGAAGTTAAATGTCGTAGCTTCGGTATAGATAGGTATGACACTTTACTACTTAGCACCTCTAAATTAAGAATGGGCGCAGCTTTATCTTTAGCTACTGGCCATCCTTTTGTTTTGGTGTTTGCTATGACTGATAGCGTTTACTCACATACCTGGAAGGCAGGTAAAGAGTATGACGTTAGATTCGGTACGATAGCAGAGCCTATCTACGAAGAAGACTCAGAGCCGTATGTGCATTTAAGTAAAGATGAAATGACTTGCCTATCAGAACACCCGTTAGGATTTGATAGAGAAGAAATGGGTCTAACTTATAATAAGAAGAGTTAGGCTAATCCTTGTAAGCCTTGATCTATTTCGTTAAATCTTCTTTCGGCTATCTCTAAGTTAGCTGGAGAGTTTCCTAAAAGACTTCTACTGATTGGTGCTTGTCCTTGTGGAGATAAAGAAGCGGTTGATTCAACTTCTGGCAATTCTAAAGGTGTTACAGCTATAGGTGCTTTAGGATCAACGAGTCTGTTTTCATATTGTCTTTCTATATATTCATTAGTCTCTTTAATATTTTCTGCAGGTATCTGAATGCCAATTGATCTTCTTATAGGTTGTCCTGCTCCAAAATCTACATTTAAACCTCTGTAATAACCCATCTTTTCAAGTATCCCTGGCATTTCTTTAATTATTTGTTGATTTCCAACATCTCCAGTCAACCATCTTAAAAATCTTTTGCTTCCTAAAGCGTATGCTAAAAATCTTAATCCACTAAATTTTCCCATCATTTGAGTTGGTGCTGATAAAACCTTGAACATAAAGCCTTGAGTAAATAGTCCACCACCACCAGCGGCTCTTTCACCACCAACTGCGAACTTGGCTCGTCTTGCTGCTTCTTTTAATAATCTATATTGTTCATCACCAAAAGTTTCTTTTAATACAGATTCACCATATCCGTTTGGAGACATAATTGCGTCGTAAAATTTTCCGTCATCAAATAATTTCTCAATTACATCGTCGCCTGGTTTTAGGTAATCGTTCAATACTTTTCTCATAGCAGCAACTTGAAACTCTTTAAATTCAACAGACTCAGGGCCAAGTAGTTCTTTTATTTTTACAATGTCTTCTGAGTTTCCAGGTTTAAATAAAGTATTGACTATATTTTCTGAGTCTATGCTACCATTTTTTATTTTATTGTATATTTCTAATTTACTTATCTCAGTTAATTGATCTTGAGCAGCAATCTTAGCGTTTAAGTCATCTATAACGTGATCTACATTAGAAGTATTATTCAATATTCTTCTAAGCTCTGAGGCGTCTTGTGTGTTTACTAAATCATCTGCTTGTCTTAAAGATTTTAATAATTCAGATTTTTTAGTAGGCCCAAATAAAATATCTCCTGTTGTTCCGTATCCTTCTATGGCATTTGCTATTTGTCTGTAATTTGTTACGTTTCCATTTTTTTGAGTTGTTTTAACAATATGCCTTATAAACTCTCTTTGTAAAATTCCTTGCACTTCATCTGCGTTTTGAAAGGTTAATTCGTTTACTTTTATATCTGCATCTTTTAATATTTTTCTTTCTTGTGCTGTAAATTCTAATGACTCTCTTACAGGTCCCTTAGATCTGTCAACTCTTCCTGTTGGAACTTCTTTACCATCTATTATTTTTTTATATCTTTGTTTTTGAAATGAGGATGTGTCTACATCCAAGCTATCTAAAAATCTTTTTACTTCTTCACCATTATTGTTTTTTAAAATAACGTTGGTTAATATTTTGTCAGTATTATGTCCACCAGCTAAAGCATCATCCATTATGCTTTTAAGTGTTGCTTGTTCAAAAGATTGCATTCCAGAAGAATAAAATTTATTAGCTATTTTTATAGATTTTATTTGGGCTTTTATTTTTTTAGAATCAATTTTATTGTTTTTAAAAGCTTTATTAGTAATATCATCTATTACTTTTTGATGATAAGCTGCATCTCTTTTAAACAATTTTAATTCTTGTTGAGCAACTTGTTTGTAAGATACAAATTGAGGATCGGCTTCTATTTGATCTAATATTTCTTTACTTTGAATAATTGTATTATTAGACTCTACTCTTAGATTTTCTGCTTTTGCTAAATCAGCCTCGTATCCAGCTCTTTGTTCGGGAGTTAACTCTCTTGCTCCAGAACCAAAACTTCTGTCTCTTGGATCTATACCATCATTTAATATTTTTTGATTGTATGCTTTGTTGTCTACCGCTTTAGCTAAATTTATCTCTGCAAAGGCAATATCATTTTGAGCTTTGCTAATTTTCTTTTGTATATCTGCATTTTGAGAATCAAATACATCGTTATATGCTGCTTGGTTTGCCTGTACCCTTGCATCGTCACTTGTTTTTGAAACATCATCTATAAGATTTCTTAGAGGTGGGGTAGAAGGTCCTTGTATAACTTTTTCCAAATCTTTAATTTGTAAATTAATTAATTCTAATTGTTCTTTGGATTTAGCTACATTTTTTGTAAAAAAACTTTCCAAACTTTGATAAGCAAAAGAATCTCCTTTTTCTAAGCTTGCTAAAGTTTCATCTATAATAGTTAACATATCGCTTCTTTGGGCAGATGCTAAACTTGCAAATCCAGGCTGTCCAACATCTGTAATTCTATTTGCTGAAGCTAAATCAGACCTTAATTCTATTAATTCTTTTAAGCTTAAATTTTTACCAGTTCTATTTAACAAATCTTGATAGGCTTGTAATTGAGGTCCAGCTTTTACAGGATCTATTTTTCCAGATGCGTCTACAGAATTTTGAACCATTATATCTACGTACTCTTTTAGAGCAGTTGGATCAATAAATTCTGCCTGTCTTCCTAAACCAGCTTTTCCCGCAACAGCACTTTTTTCAAGTCCTTGACTAATATTTCTAGGTATCTCAAAAAATTTACCGATACTGTCATACAACTGCCTTTGAGTTGCATCCCAAGCAAAATAAGCATCGTGTGTTAATTCTCTTATATCGCTACCAGCTTGAGTTGTTGCTGGATCTTTAAAAGCATCAAAATCATTTAAAATATCATCACCAACTTTCTTTAAATTATTGTTGGCTTGGTCTAACTTAAATTCTGCATTATCAAAAGATGAAGAAATCCTGCCTGCAAGATTCTTACCTGCAGCTAAATCTGCGGCAGAATCTCCGTAACCAACTTTGATAGTATCTTCTATTGTTTGGTCAAAAGAGCTGGCCAAATCATTTGTAGACCTAACTAAATTATTGGTATCTGTAATTAAGGTGCTTCTTAGTCCTACTCTTCTTCCTTTGTATTTTGATACTTCTTCTGTAATAGATTGTAAAAGACCACTTAAAGGACTATCTAATGCAGATAATGCTACCGCACCTTGATAAGTTTTTCCTGTTTTTGAATCTACTATTCCTCTTGTAATAGCTGCTGCTTGTTTTAAGTCTTCAGCTCCAAGCGCTTGTCTTGATAATGCTTTTTGGCCAAATGTGTACTTAATTGCTTTTCCAGCCAATCCAAATAATGCTTCTCCACCAGCTCCTATAGCTGCTTCTTTTGCAAATAACTCTGCAAGTTCTCCAGGAGTATTTTTTTGCAATCCAGCAACATATTCTGTTGCTTCTTCTGCTGACTTACCAAGAGCGGCTCCAGTACCAGTACCAGCAGATATTACTCCTAACTGTTTTAGGCTTATATGTTTAAGTCCAGGAAATTGAGGTTTTAATTTACCTCTAGTAAATATAGATCCTGCAACAGAACCAACAACAGGACCTACTATTCCAGCAAAGTCTGCAAAATCTCCAAGCTCAAACATTCTATTAGAATCTATAACAACATTTTGATTTGATCTTGGCTCAATACCTAATTTTTCTAAACCTAGTGGAGTTAAGGCTAAATCCCCTTTGCTATTTCTAGTAAAACCTTCTCCGCCAACAGCTTCTTCTAATACTGTTTCTTTTTCAATAAGATTTTCTGCAGCTCCTAATTTTGCTCTTAACCAAGGAGCATTAACACCTGTTTCATAATCAAAATTATTTTTATCAAAATCAATTGCTAAGTTTCTAGTGGTTTGATCTACAAAACCTTTTCCATTTTCATTTTTATAATAATCTATGGCCCTAGCTTTTGCGTATTCTAAATCATCAGTATTAACCCTAATGTATCTTCCATTTGGTAGTCTTACCTTTATAGCCATTAGTCTATTAAGTCTTCTTGAGTTAATTGCAAGTCAGCATCATCTTGATTTTGCATGTTACTTGACTCATTTTTTACACCATAAGCTTTATCATAATAACTTAGTTCAGGTATTTGGGTTCCAAACCTGCTTTTAAGTGCTTTTAAGTCTGCTTGACTTGATTCAAAAGCTGATTGCATATTAAGCCTAACTCTTCCTAAATTATCTCTTGCCTCTCCTTTACTCATAAACCAGCTTTCAAAGTTAGCCATAATATCTTTAATTAAATCTCTATCTCTATCTGATACAGTTTTTCCACCTTCTTGTAATATTTCTGTAATTGATTGAGCTGTTAAATATTTACCTTGGTTTACTGCTCTTGTAGCAGCCCCAACAATATCTCCACCAACTCCTGTAAAACCAGATATATCATCTATCAATCTTCCTATAATTCCATTAATACCTGTAACAGATCCACTAGCAGCAGCAGAGTCAAGCTCATCTACAATAGCCATTAAAGTTGATTGCTTTTGTAATAATTTTGCAGATTCTTGATATCTTTTAGTTATATCTTGAAAATCTTGATCTGATACATCTGAATCTTCAGCAAGCTCTAATGCTTTTTTATTTGCTTCTAATCTAGCAAGTTCTTCTGCCTCATCTGCGTCACCAACTGCTTTGGCTGCGTTTGCAGCTCCAATAGCAAGGCCATCTGCTAAATTATTTGTACCAGCCATTGAGGCAGACATTGATTCAAGAAAAATATCTAAGTTTCTTCCAGTCCTTCTTTTCTTTTGGTCTTGATAAGCTTGAGATCTTAATTTATCAAAGTCTTCATTATCTTTTATTAATGCTTCAATACGTTTTATTTCTCTATCATTTTCTGCGGCTTCTGCTTTTCTTTTTTTCTTTTCTAATTCCTTTTTATCCTTTGGAGCCTGAAGCTTATTTAATTCTTCTTGAGTAGTTTTTTCTACATTTATTCCTTCTGCTTTATTTAAATTTGTTTCATCATCAGGATTAATAATATCAAGACCTGTAACTCCATAAAAAGACGATTGAAGAACTTTGGGACTATAGGTTTGTTTACCAACGTTTACTCCAAAAGTTGCTGGAGTTACTTTTCCTGGGTTTACTCTTACAGGATTTAATAAATTTTTTATAGTTTGTAATTTACTTATTTTTTCAGCAGCTTGTTTTCCTTTAAATCCAGTTTTAACAGATTTTATACCCAAGCCAGCAGCTGCTCCAATTCCTGATGCTGTTAATCCAGCACTTGCATAATCTAAGGGATCTGTAGGATCAAAAATAAGTCTCATTTTTTCTCTATCTATATAAGAATCTATTTCATCTTGAAGTTGTTTAGTTGTTTTATTTGTTGCATCAATTCCTAACTCTGCTAATTCGTCAATAACGTCTGAACTCAACAACGCTGGGGTGCTGTCAGCAAGAGGTGTATTTGTTTTAGGTTCTGTAAAATTATCTGTATCAGTCCCAAAAGAATATGCGGTAGGATATGGGTTTTCGCCAGTTGGAACAAATACCTCATCTCCAGTAGCAAACATACTTCTATTTAATATGTTTCTATTCATTATGCTGCGTAGCCTCCACCGTACCCACTATATCCACCACCACCTGCTCCTGCATTTGTTGTTGGTGCTGTACCTGATCCTGCTGGTTGTCCTTGTGCTTGATTATCTCGTCTGCCATATCTTTCATCTAGTTGAGCATATAAATTACTCATATCTGTAGCTCCAGGGGCGCCTTGTCCATAAGGTTGAGAGAAGCTTCTATATGTACCTAACATAGCAGCTATACCAGCATTTCTAGGATCGTTTGGCTCTCCATACTGAGTTTGAACATTTTTAAATCCAGGCTGATAGCTAGGCATAAACTGTCTCATATAATCTACAGCTTTAGTTCCAGCAAATCTGTTTTGTTGATCTGCTTGATACATCGCATCTATTTCAGCTTGTTTCATTTGTCTAGCATCTCTATCAAGACCCATTAATTCAGATCTTTCATCTCTACCGTATTGTTGATATAAACCTCCTAGACTACCCATATCTCTACCGTATGCAGCGTAATCTCTACCAAGTCCTCCTAATTCTCCAGAAACACCTCTGATATCACCTGCAGTAGTTCTGGCTATATCGCCTCTTAAGCCACCTATACCCATAATATCGCCAGCAAAATTTCTTCTTGCTCCTGACATATCTCTACCAAGTCCAGCTTCAAATGCTCCAGCTCTTTCCAAAGCACCTCTACCAAATCTTGATTCATCCATCGCCCTCTTCTGAGCTGTATCAAATCCACCAGAACGTATACCAGCTAGCGCTTCTCCTAAGCCTCTACCAAGTGCAGATCTTCTTTCTTCAGCACTTAGCCTAGCCCTAGAACCAAAAGCAGACTCTCCGCCTGTACTTATGTCTCTTGCTCTTTGAGCAATATCAGCTTTCTCGCCTTGTTTAAATACGTCATCTATTGTTTGTTGTACTACTTGTTGTTCAAAAGGATTGTAATAAGCTGCTGTTGAACGTGGGTCAAAGCCTTGTAAAGAAGCTCTTTGATAGTCTCTAGCCGATGGTCCTTGTCTACCAAAACTTGATTGTAAATCTCTAAAGCCAGATCCGTATTGTTGCTCTGCTTGAGATAAGTACGGCTGTTGCATTTCTCCAGCTCTTCTATAAGCTTCTAAGGATTCACCTAGTAAACCCTTTTGTTTTCCAATTGTCCCCATACCTTCTAGTAAAGCATTTCCTTGAAAGTCTAAATATGGCTTGTATCCACCTATACCAGAGTAAGCAGACTCCATCGCTCTATTAGCAAAGGGTGAAAATCCTGCTACGCCTTTAGCTTCAAAAGGTGTGCCGTATGCTCTGTTAGCAGCTCTTCTGCCTTCGCTTAATATTCCTTCGTAATCTGGGCTACCAAAGTAAAACTCTCTTAAATTAGGATCGCTTATTCTTTCGTCTGTTACAAAAGACCTAGCAACAGGAACCATTTGATTGGTATTGTTATAGTATTGAGTTTCTGCCATTATATTGCCTCAAAAATATTCATTAGTTCGCGCATGTTTTCTACGCCTTTTTCTCTAGAGGCTTTACCGCCTTTGACAAGCTCTATACCTGATTTTGTTTTATTCATACCAAAAGCGCCTGCTCCACGTGTAGCTTTGGCAGTCATTACAAACTCACCATCACTTAACATCGCTGGTATATCATCTGAAGTGCCTGTTCCAGGGCCTGCTGATTCGCCACCATCACGCATATCTAATTCTTTAATTGCTGCGCCACCTTGACTAAAGTATTGAACTGGACCACCCATATTAAATTTTAAGGACTCTTGAGCGGCTGGTAAACCAAACTCTTCTCTAGTTCCACCAGTACCTAAAGCTTTAGATAAAGAATATCTACCAAGAGAATCCATTGTTACTGCTGGAGTTGCGGCTAATCCACCCATACGATCTTTAGCAGAGTCGTATGCCATTTTTCCTAATAGAGCTGATATACCTGCAACACCTAAATTGCCCATACCTCCACCAGAACCTCCTCCGCCAAGGAATCCTCCAAGACCGCCTCCATCTCTAACAGGATCGGAACTTCTACCCTTTAGCATATCTTCTATTAATCCAAGTCTGCTTTGTCCATCAGTTCCACCGCCGAATAAATTTTTAATATCAAAGCCGCCACTAGATCCAGGAATTTTTAATTTTGCTCCTGCTTGAATCATATTAGCATCTTTAATTCCATTAGCTTCCATTAAAGCCTCTACAGTAGTTCCGCTTTTTTTAGCTATTTCGGTTAAGTTATCTCCAGGTTGTATTTCGTATTCTGTTCCTTGACCACCGCCTGTTAAGTTACCAAATAACCCTACACCATCTTTACCAGGCATAACATACTCGTAACCTTTTCCTATTGTATTGCCAAATAAACCTACGCCGTCATCGCCTTTAAATATAAATTCTCCTGCTTTATCTTTTAAACCAGTAATACCTTTGCCCAAGTTTCCAAATAGACCTACGCCATCTTTACCTTTAAAAAGATATTCTTTTGCATTTCCAAAGAAGTTACCGCCTGTTGGCTTACCTTTTAAACCACCAATACCTCCACCTAATTTACCTGCTCCGTAACTAAAAGCACCTGCTTTTAAAGCATCTTTCCAGCTACCACCAGCTAATTTTGTAGTTCCAGCCCCAATTGCTGCTGACATAATTGGCCCAACGCCAGGAATAAAGTTTGCTAAAGGTCCAACAACAGGAGCTACTTTTTTAGCTACTTTTTTAATTGACTTAAATGTTTTCTTTAACCAACCAAATTCAGGCATACCTGTAATTGGATTGATAGACATACCTTCTCCTACCTTATATTCATCTGGAGATAGGCCTGCTGCTCGCAGTTCTTGTTCTATTCTTTGCCTTGTTTCTGGAGATATAACAGGTGGTACAACCATTTCGCCTTGAGCGACGTGAGCAATATACTGGTCTTCGTCGCGTCCTAGCCTTGCTAATCCTGTTCCGCTGTTGTCTATTCTATTCATATTACAATTTTACCCTTTATTTTCTTCGCTGTTAATATCTTCATCTATAGATGTTAACCAAAAAACCAACAAATATCTATCTCCTTCCTCTACTGCTAGTCCTCTGTGCATGTGTGTATAACTTGGAAATATCAAACCACTACCTGTAGGTAATGGCTCTACGACTCCTCTATTTAAAAACTCTGTTCCTCCACCCTTGTAATCTCCTGTATTTAAAGGGACTACAATACTAACGTCTGAACTGGCGTCGTGATGCCAAGCTCCCTGCTTTTTATCTTTTAAGTTGTAGTTAGCTATCTGTATGTTTCCGCCTGTAACGTGGCGATTCCATATAGTTACAAGTATTGGGTTGATTAGTGATTGAACTACCTGCATCAATGAAATATATAAATCTGGACATTTTTCGCTAAGAACTATCTCTGGTATCTGTCTTAGCTCGTCTTCTTCTGGATTAGGGATAAATGCAAATTCTTTTTGCATGTTATCTATTTCATCTAATAATATTTTACAAAACTTGTCAGAAAACAAAGGAACTGTATAAACATCCTTTAACGGTTCTTGTATGACACTCTCTAAAGGTAATTTTTCTGGATTGTTTGTACCTTCGCTTTTATAAAAATCTACTATATTGGGTATAGATGCTTTTGCTTTTTTTAAAGTATCTTTGTTAACAAACCAATCAGAAGGAAATCCAAGCAATAAATTTTTTAGCTTGTATGATTCTTCCTGTATCTTTTGTTTTGCCAACATATAAAAATATCCTAAATTTTAAGTTACTGTTATATTTACTGCTATATCACCTTTTGTTATAACAGAAACAGCACCTAAAGAAGCTGTAGCCTTAAAACCATTATTAGGTGAGTTGGGTGTATGTAGTTGAGTCCAACTGTTTCCTATATAAACTTGCAATACTCCTTGAGAAGTATTCCAGATCACATCACCTTCTAAAAAGTTTAATTGCGCAATTTCTGTTTCGTTGAACTGCGGCGTTCGATTTGGGTCGAACTGTCCTAAGTTTAACTCAAGAATCCTAACTAATCTATTAAAAATTTCAGGAGACATCTCTCCCTGAGCAAGCGGAAGGCTAGTTTCTAATAACTTTGCCATTATCTTCTGCCGTCTGGTTTAATATCTAACCTAGTAGCTCCTAGTCTCCAACCTACGTTATCGTTACCATCTGAATCATCATCTGACTCAACTCTAAATACAGCCTGACGACTTCTTGCCCTTAGACTGACTTGCCCAGTTGATGAGCCTACAGAAGATATAGAATTGGTTGAAAGAGATTCTCCAGGATTATTTCTAGTTTTTAAAACAAGATTTACTTTACCTGAGTCTGAATTAGCTAAGAATTTTAAATCTGGGAACATTCTTTGCACGTAAGCAAACTGCTCCCCCTCTCCTACCTCAAAGTCTGAACTTTCTATAAATACGTTAGTCATAGGACTGCCGTCATCGTTAAAGCCATCTTCTTGTTCAAATAAGTAACCGTTGTAAGTGGCTCTAGGATAATCTTCAATACCACTATCAAGCCAGGCATGTCTCTCTAATTGGCCGTAATACCAAACCTGGTCTTCGTAGTTATAAATAACATATCTGTCTATCTCTGTTGCACTTTCTGAGCAATAGAACCAACCCACTTCAGACTTTTCAGTAATAGTAAACGCATGTATTTTAAATGATTGACTTAGGTTTATATCCCCATATACGTAATTATGAACGCTACAAGGTATCTTTTGTACGCTACCTGTATAGGCGTAAAAGTTTGTTGAAGACATCCAATAAATAGACTGGGCTGAAGTAATAACTGCTTTTGGTCCTATAAGTCCAGTACCTTCGTTAATAAGATTGACTGAAAATGTAAAAGGTGGCCCAACAAACTGCATACTGTATAAAGCAGTATCAGTCCATATTAGTATTTCTTGTCTAGATTTTGTAGCCCCAATAATAGAAGAACCAGATGAAAGTCTTAAATCTCCAGCAGTATTAGTAATTAACGGTTGGAACTCTAAATCATTTTCTTGGTCGCTAAATGATATAAGCATCGGGTCTATAACGCCTGTTCTTGCCCCACCTGATACTGGGTCTGAACCCAATACAATTAAATGCCTATCTTTCTCGGAGGTAATAACTTGCAAACCTACTGTTGGCACTAAGTTAGCTCCAGATACAGATGAAAGGTCTACTGCCCTTGTTGTAAGGCCATTATTTTCTACCCACCTATATATACCACCAGCTCTAGGGTTTATTATAAGGTTTTCTCCAAAGTGATCATGTGTCCAAAGTCTTAACTGATTAGTAGCAGATAAAGCTGTTGTAGAACCAAAAGTTCCTTCACCCCAAGTACCAGAACTCCAACCAGTACCAGTAATATAAACATCTAAACCTACATTAATTTGGTAAACCCCATCTACTCCAGAGCCTCCATTTCCAGTATCAGAACCATTTGCTGTAACTTCGTTACCAGAGGTATCTTTAGCTACAAAAGTGTATGTATTCGTAGTAACTGAAGCTATTTGATATTCTTGGTTTAAAACTTCTGCCGTTATTAATCCGCCTAGACTTACAGCGTCTGTAAAGGTAACAAAATCATTTGTAACAGCTCCATGGCCATTATCAGTTGCGGTTATAATACTGCTGCCATTAGTAGCAGAAAAAACAACGCCATTAGTTGTAGTCTTTCGTATGGGGGTAACATCTGAGTAACTGTCTCCTTCTCTAATATAATATTTCCAAGTAGTTCCTAATCCTAAATATTTTGTACCTCCTAGAGAAGTCCAGGCATGTAAAGCTCTGGCAGTTCCTAAATAAGTATTTGAACTATCTTTTGACCAGCCACCAAATTTTTCTGGTCTACCTTTTCTAAAACGTACAAGATTTACGTCAAACCAACCGCCTGTATTGTCATATTCAGTACCTTCTCTGTTGATACCTGGCTTAAATAAAATCTTGCTAAGAGGCATTAGTTATACCTCATGCCATTCTTTGCCTTCAAACAAAAGGGCTTCTGCTTCTCTTCTTCTGATAAGTCCTTGTAAAACCTTACCACCTGCTTTATTCCAGCGTTTTATTTGGGCTGGAATGTCATCATATTCTTTATTGTTTAAAACTTTTAACATAGTAGATGCTTTTAAATTAGCTGGACCTAAGTTAAACACCCAACTAACTAAAGCATCAAATTGATTTTGGTGTAAATCGACATTTACTGCATCTTTTATATAACCTTCATACTCTTCCATTTCATGTAAAAGTAACTTATCTGCTTCTTCTTGAGTAATAGTATCGCCTTCTTTAACGCCTTTGGTTGAACCATATCCTATTGTCAAGACTCCTGCTGCGCACTTGTAGGCCTCTAATTCACAACCTTCAAATTTTTTAATTAGAGATAATCCTTCTTGAGATATGTTCATGTTAATAATCTCCCCAAATTTTTGCTTTTTTACCACCATGGTATTCAACTGCATGTCCTTCTTCGATGAGGATTTGGCAAATATCTTTACCATCTTCTGTATAAGGGATGCCAAGTATTCTGCCATATTTACCTTTTCCTAGTGATTTAACTTTTAATTTACCACAACAAAGTTCTTTTAGTCTTTCCTTTGCCGCTAATCCTAATTTTTTTTCAGCCAAGTCTCTTGTTCTTGACTCTGGCGTATCAATTCCAGCCAGTCGAACCCTTTGTTTTTGCAGTTTGACATCAAAGCCAAGATCAAGCGAACAGTCGAAGGTATCACCATCGACTATTCGTTCCAAAGTCGCGTTATATACAAACGCGTCTGGTGCATTAGACATTATTTATCCTTAGCCTTAAGAATGTTTAACGCAAGTAAATCTATAAATTTATATAGTTTACCAATCCAAGCATCGTCTTTAGGTGTTGGAGTGACTGCAGCTATAATTGAACTAGCAGTTACAATTGCTGTTACCCACATCACCATATTGCTTATAAAATCCATATTATCCTCCCTTGAATATTAATGGTTCATTGATTTTAACAGATTAATTATCGTTTTTGCTAACTGTTACTTTTCTATAATAGACAACAACTTCTTTAAGCTCATTAATATAACGTTTTAACTCCTGCATGTTATAAGCCATAAGCTCGTAATCTGGTACTGACATAGCAACAAACACCACTTGTCCTTGGTCTTTTTCTATTTGAGCCAAAAAATCTTCTATATTTTTATCTGACACTACATACCAGTATGGATCTTTAAGATCTATTTCTCTGGGCATTATAGGTTGCACTATAGTTCTTTCTATAGGCTTAGACATTACCTCAACTTGTTGGTTACTTGGTATCAGACTGCAACTGCAGGCCATCATCAAGACTGTCGATGTTACGACTATCTTCTTCAATGCTATCAAATACATCTTTAGTTCCTTTGTTTATTCTGGGTTGTATCAGTCCAGGTTTAGCTGCTGCTAGTCTGGTTAAATCGTGACGTTTGAATATGTCAAGGTACCTTGACATTTCTTGTTGTATTTTTTGGTTACGACTTTGAATTTCTAATAAACTATCTGTTTGCAAGGTAAAATCATTTTGCAATGATTCTATAGCTAATTTTTGTTCTTGATTTCTTATTTCAAATGCTTGGTTAAGAGCAGATAGTTTAGAATTTTGATTCCATAGCAGATAAGTTGCCAAACTCATAACTAATATAATTCCTATGAATATTTTACTCATTTTAAATAGTATACACTTTCAAAGCTTTTTTCTTTCCTTTTACATACATTTTTTTACAAAATGTAGCTTCTGGTACTTTTTTACGCGTAGATTCTCCAATCAATAAATCAACCCCAGCTTCTTTAGTGGCTGACTCTAACCTTGCAGCTGTATTAACAGCATCACCAATAGCAGAGTAATCAAATCTCGTATCTGATCCCATATTACCAATTATTGCTTCACCTGTATTAACACCTATTCCTATTGCAATTGGTTCGGGTAATTCTTTTTGCAACATGCGAATTGCTGTTCTCATATCTCTGGCGCAGGCGACAGCACGTTTTTCATGTTCATCTAAATCTAGAGGAGCGTTAAAGATGGCCATACATGCGTCGCCTATAAATTTATCAACCATACCTCCATGTGCTTGTATGCAAGTTACTTGAACGGTTAAAACTTTGTTCATAATTTCAGTAACTTCTTCTGGTTTTAATTTTTCAGATAAATTTGTAAAGCCCCTAACATCTGTAAATAAAAAAGTACAAATTCTTTTTTCTCCTCCTAGCTTTAACAACTCAGGATTTTTTTGTAATTGTTTTACTTGTCTTGGATCTAAGTAATGTTCAAACTGTTTTTTGATTTGTTGACGCAATTTAAACTGTTTTCTGAAGTTTAAATAGAAGGCTATAGCTGCAGTTATGAATTGAGATACAAAAGTCCAAGAAAAATCTATTAAATACCCTTTTTGAATGCTAAAAACGCCTGAGAAACCCGTAGTAAAGAGCAAAATTACAGCTATACTTACGCCCTTAGTTATACCAAGAAAATTGATTACAAGCCACGTCAGAGTGACAAAAATTCCAAAAATTAAAATTTCCGCCGCCAAAGCCCAATCAGGAATTATTGGAGAGTTTTCTATTAAAATTGACTCAGATAATGCTGCTTGAATTTTATGTGGTTCTAATAATCCAACTGGAGTTGCAACTTGAGGCATAATTCCGTTAGCCGTTACTCCTACAAATACAAACTTACCTGCTACATTCATTTCTTTTAAATTGGTTTCTGGTGTATCTACCCAACTAATCCATTTACGACCAAGACTATCTGTTTTTACTGGTGGTATTCCTCTAACTGATATTTCTTGGATGCCATTATCATTTGTAGTGATAATGTAAGTTCTTGCTCCTGTTAGTGCTTTTAATACTTCTGTACCAAAAGCAGGAACATATCCATCTGGCGTTTTTAATAATAATGGTATTCTTCTAACTAAGTTATCTATATCGGTAGGTGCAGTTGCAATTCCTTGAGATGACTTGTCTTGCAAGATTTGAATATTTTGTACTACGCCTTGAGTCAACATTCCTCCAGGATTGTCTCCCTTAATAACTGTTCCAGTAGTTTTTGGATATTTACCGTTAGGAGTTTCAAACATAGCCAGTACGGATGGTATGTATTCAAGCGTCGTAGCAAATGTTTCATCACCACCCATACGATCAGCTTGAGGAAAACTTATTACCCAACCAACTCCAATAGCTCCTTGATTAATAAGATCAACTTGCATCTGAGCTAAGGTTCTTCTTGGCAAGGGCCATCCGCCTTCGTTAGCTACATCTTCTTCAGTTATATTAAGAATAACAAAATTACCAGAAGGTTCTGGCGTTGTTACAAAAGCGTCAAATATTTTTAACTTAAGTATTTCTGTAGGGGTGCTTTGAAATATTAAAGGTAGTGATAGTAATATAAGTATAGGTAATAATAGTCTTTTCATTAATCACTTTGAGTGATAGTAATAACGCTGTCACTCCCTCCATTTACCTTGATAACATTTGATATGCCATCTTGTATGAAGATAACAGTATAAGATGTACTACCATCTAAGTCTAATTGCACAGACTCGTTTACCTGTCTGCGCAGACTAATAACATTACCTGTAATAATTGTAGTTATTTGAGTATCAGGATCCTTACCTAATAAAGTACCACTTACTTGAGTGCTAGTTGCTTGAGCTAGTGCATCTTCTTCTTCTGCTATAGCTAGTGCATCTAATACATTAAGCAGATCTTCAAGATAATTTACATCTAAAAAGTTAATATCAAGCTCTGTAAACTCTAGGTCATCTTCACCTAAATAATCAACATCTAAGTAATCAATATCAAGCTCATTAAAATCTAATATGCTTTCTTGTTTAGCAGATACATCTTCTTCGTAGGTTATCTTTTCTTCTTTAGGAGGCGTAACAATTAACATGTTATCAATAATATCTAGACTAAGATCAAGGATTACAGGCTTGCTTGGAGATGATTCAAAAACGCTAACAGTTGTAGCTTGATATGGCTTATTAAGAGTCACAGTACCCATAGCTGTAGTTACCAGTATTTCGCCACTAGATAAGCCTAAAGCATCTGGTAATAATATTATAAGACTACGACCTAACTCATCTACTGTAGCTGTAAAGTCTGTACCTCTTATTGCTATATTGGCTGTAGGAGTTTTAAGAGTAATATTTTGTTTATCTATACGGTTTAAATTGCCAGTAATAAAGCGTGCTGTCCCAAGACCAAAGGTAATAGCCATTTTAGATTTGCTTGGATCAGGATCGTAAATGTATTCATCTATTAATAATTGTGAGTGTTCAGTTAATTTTACAACAGAGTCATCAAGAAATGTTATAGCCATTCTGCCATTAGTAGTTATGGCTTCATCATTACTTTGTATAGCAAACTTTAAATTTGCATCGTAAGGTTTGTCTCTTACTATTTGGGCTGAACCGTTTAGTTCAGATATGTCTCCAATATCAACAGCTTGTGCTTGTACCTTGGTCGTTTTGAACGACACAAACAGTAGAAGCAGAAGTGCCAGAGATTGACATAATTTTGAGCCAGTCATTATCTTGGGTACTCAGTTGTTGAATATTAAA
>VMHT01123784.1_pt1 | contig 24082 bp, 35 predicted proteins | sample 4693611 | NCBI WGS metagenome assembly VMHT01 (sample SAMN12280063, study PRJNA550983) | marine metagenome | isolation source: seawater sampled from same location over 5 years 0.02-0.2 micron viral filtrate | place: USA: collected off the coast of southern California halfway between the port... ...
TATGATGAGTAAAATAAAAGAATGGGCAACTGATTTAGCAGAAGTTTATTTGGATGAGTTAGCTACTGAAATTGATAGTGATAAAATTACTATACAAGAGGGACTAGACCAAGCGTTAAAGTCTAATGTAAATTTTGGATTGCTTGGTTTTAATAACGAGGATAAAAATATTTTGGAAGATGAGCTAACAGAATATTTTGAAAGTTACTGGGAGCGATAATATGATAGTAAAAAAACTACTAGAAATACAATCAACTATTGAGGGTAGAGGAATACCTTTTGATATGGATGATGAAGAACTAAATCAACATTACTCAGAGAGTAAAGGTGTGTTTATAAATATATTAGATATGGACTTGATACATTTAGTTAGGTCTTATTCAAAATGTTTAGGTCACATAAACACAACTGATAAAGAAATAATTCGAGAAGGTCTTGACAAAATATTAAAACAAGTATATAAAACTAGAGAGGTATTAGATGATTGAACCAGATATAAAAGCATATAGAGAAGATGTTGGAGAATATTATGACCACCATTTTAGTGAAGAAGAAATGGAAGTTATATATGAAATCATTCGAGGTAACGTACCAGTCGAAGCTATGCGTGAGGACTTAGAAAAATTCTTTGATGACCCAGACATACCTTTGACATCATTCTTTGATGTGTCTACTGATGAGGGTATGCTTGATAGATTAGAATACGATTGCGGTTATGTTGGAGGGGTAGGTACAAGAAGTGTTTACTTACCAAATTAATTATGTTAGAAACTAAATTAATACAATGTAAAATGAAGCTAGATAAACTAGCTGTGCGTGAACCGATGAATGGTAAACAAATGTATAATCGTATGTTATGGGAACGAATACGAAACATATTGATAAGGAGATATAATAGATATGACTAATAAAACATACTGTGCGTGTACTGTTGATATTCACAATGGTAAAACATATTGGAATGTGCCAAAAGATAATTACTATGATATGATTACACATCTAAGGCGATACGTTCATAGAGATTGTCATGTAATTGTTTACACACTTGAAGGTGCAAAGCCAATGAAATTTCACGAACACATATCAAACTTTAAAACAGATAAGGAGAAAATAGTAAATGCTTGACGCAACAAAATATATAAATAGATTACGAGTAGTTATTAAAGGTGCAGATGAATTACAGTATCACAAAGACTGGGAAAAATTTGATTACTTGTATCATCGGGTTAGTAGTATCGTAAAAGATTATGATGAAGACTTTGACAATGCTATGGAAGACATGGAGAAACAAGAAATGCTTAACATGAAACGAGACAATCCATGTAAGGAGGGAACAGACTAATGAATATATTTTTTTTAGATGAGTGTCCAACTAAAGCTGCTGAATATATGTGTGACAAACATATACCTAAGATGTTATTAGAAACTTGTCAAATGTTATCGACTGCTATTCAAAAGTATACAGGTGTAAATAAATATTTATATAAACCTGCATATGAAAAACATCCAATGACTATTTGGGTAGGTAACACACGCAACAATTTTTCTTGGGCGTTGGAACACGCATTTAAAATAGAACAAGAATATGAAATGCGATTTAAAAAAGTACATAAGTCTGGAAGAATACTTTCTCAAATACATTTCCATGGATTACATCATAGTATTCCAAGAGTAATGCATGAGGATTACATTACTGAACCACCTCAATGTATGCCCGATGAATACAAAGATAAAAATTATGTAACAGGTTATAGGAACTATTACATAGGTGCTAAAAAATATTTTGCTAAATGGCAAAAGGGAAGGAGTGAACCTAAATGGTGGACATAAAAACAAAAAAGAAAAAGTATTGGATAACACATGGGTACGAAGGAACAGAAATTCTAGTACCAATGGATAACCAAGATGACTACGCTGTGTTAGATGAAAATGCAGATGATATTTTATTTGGAGAGAGTGATGAAGAAATATTTTCAAAGCCATACAATGAGTAAAGTATTGATTTTATTAGTTTTTTTAGTAGTGTTGTGTGCCTGTTCGATGTTACCAACACTACATAAAAAACCTGTGGAAACAAAAACTGATAGTGTTATACTAACACCAGTTGAAGAAACAAAAAAGAAAATGCAAGAAGAAATAAATAAAATAAAAGGAGTTGACAATGGAGAATAATTATGCTATAATACAGAGTTATTTTTATGACTAATAAAGTAACACCAAAACATGATTTGTCTTGGTATATAAAATGGACAGCGAGTTATATTTTATTAATCGGTATGGCTTTAACTTCATTAAACATACAACCTTATAACTTATACTTTCATTTAGTAGGAGTTACAGGTTGGTTTATTGTTGGAATGTTATGGCATGACAGAGCATTAGTTTTTATTAATGCTGTTGCTATATTTATTTTTTTAACAGGAATATTAAAGGAGATAGTATGAAGGGAAATAAAAAGTTCGATATCGATTTAAAGTATGGACAGATACGAGAAGATAAAGTAAAGGATATGTTTTCTGATTGTCAGATAGAAGTAAAATCAGAACGTAGTTGGTGGAAGAAGACAGGTAACATTGCTATTGAGTATGAGTATAGAGGTAAACCAAGTGGTATCTATGCAACCACTAGTGACTTCTGGTTTCATCGATTAGAAGGAGACAAGGAAGAATTTTGTACACTTGTATTTAGAACATCTATTCTTAAAAAGATTGTGGATAAGTACAAGGATAAGTTAACTAAAAATGTTGGCGATAATAAGGCAAGTAAGTGTGTCTTAATTCCCATCAAAGAAATATTTACTGAGGAGTTTTATGGGTATGTTTAAAGAAATAGAAAATATAAAAAACACTTTAGAAAATATTGATGATAACTTTAACGATACTATTTTCCCCGAGCTTTGGGAAACAGCTAACACTTTAACAAAAGAAAGATTAACTAATACTGATTATCAATTTCTTGATATCAAAAGAAAGATGAATGTAATCCACATCTTGTGTGTGCTTACACATCTTAACAATAAATATAGTATGTCAATAAATATTAATAAATTTTTAGATAACATAGCTAAACTAAATTTTAATGCTGCGTCAAATAGTATCAAAGCAAATATTAATATGGGAAAAAATATACAGTTATCTAATTTTGTTATTAACTTAATTAAAACTATTTAAAAAAAGTTCTTGACTTTAAAATTAAATATGATATAATATGTTTTATATAAACTAATTAACTATGTTAAAGTATTTTTATTATTATTATTATAATATTATTAATAAATATATATAATAATATTTACAGGTTTCGGACAGGTGTTATTGCAAGGCACTTGTTTCTACTGGCTGAACAACAATAAGCTAGTTGTAAGGCAATGGTCTTAATCAGTATGACCAAATGGTTGAGGGATTAAGATTAGGTACTGAGTAGTGTATCTATGAACTGGATAGCTCACGGAAGGTTGCAGGTAAATCCATAAGTCCTGCGTAGAAAACCGAAAATAATTTTTTATCTTGACAATATTTAATTGTTATGATATAATACAAGCTTCAATAAAAAAATAAAAAGGAGGGCAATATGCCAACAGTTGAAGGAAAAGCGTATTGGGCTAGTGTGACTAGACCGAATACAACATTCGACCCTGTGTACCAAGTCGACTTAGCTATAAGCGATGATGCTGCTGATAGCTTTAAGAAGGAAGGTATCGCAGTTAAACAAGACGATAGAGGTAATATCGTTAAGTTTAAACGTAAAGTCAGTCGAGCTGACGGAAATAAAAATCCACCGCCAAGATTGGTGGACTCTGCCAAAAACTCTATCGATACGTTGATAGGTAATGGCTCTACTGTAAGGGTTATGTACAAACCTTTTGAGTGGAAGTTTGCCGGTAAGTCTGGCAAAAGTCTTGACCTACAAGCTGTACAAGTCTTAGACCTAGTGCCTTATGGCGAGGACTTTGATGTAGCTAGTGGGTACGTTGCGGAGAATAGTAACGAAGAATTTTAAACTAATAATATAATGAAACAGGGGGCGACTATGGATAATAAAACTGAAGGTTTTGTAGAGTATCATGTCCCCTGTTTAAAGTGTGGAAGTAGTGATGCAAGAAGTGTTAATGCCGATGGCAGTAGCTATTGTTTCTCTTGTAACAACTACTTCCGTGCTGAAGAACAGGGACAAATTAATAACGAAGGGGGCGACTTGCAAACAGCAGAACAATATCAAGCCGATGTAACATCTATTGCACATCGAGTTCAAGAAAAATATAATTCAGATACATCTGGAGATTATCTGGGTATAAAAGATAGAAACATTTCAGTAGATACTTGTAAAAAGTATGGTGTCAAAACTACTATCAATCCAACCAATCAAAGAATTGATACTCATGTATATCCATACCATGATGAAACAGGTACTATCCTTGCAACTAAGACAAGGTATGTAAAGAATAAACAGTTTTCCATTGTTGGTTCGACATCCAACTCTGGATTATTTGGACAACAACTATTCAATGGGGGTAAGTATGTGACGATAACTGAAGGCGAGGTCGATGCCCTTAGTGTGTATCAAATGCTAGGTTCGAAGTATCCTGTTGTTTCGATTAAGAATGGTGTCTCCTCCGCCTTCAAAGATATTAAGAAGAGTTATGATTGGCTTGATAAGTTTGAGTCTATTGTAATTAATTTTGATAACGATGAGGTTGGTAGAGAAGCTAGTAAAAAAGTAGCTGAGTTATTTAAGCCCGGCAAAGTTAAGATACTTAAACTACCAGAAACTTACAAAGATGCTAACGAAATGTTAGTGCATCGTAAGTATGAAGATTATACTAAGTGTTGGTGGAACGCACCTGTTCATGCACCAGATGGTATCATCAAAGGAACACAATTACTTGATGAAGTTTTAAAACCTATTGTCAAATCTAGTATTAACTATGGTTGGAAAGGTTTAGATGAGCTTACTTATGGTATTCGTAGCGGTGAGTTAGTTACGATTACAGCAGGTACAGGTCTAGGTAAAACGTCTGTCATTAAAGAGTTAGTGTATCATATTTTTAAAAGTACCGAAAGCAATATCGGTATGATTATGTTAGAGGAAAGTCCTAAGATAACTGCATTAGATATTATGGGGACTGAAGCTAACCTTCCTTTACGAAGACCAGATGTAAATTTATCTGATGAAGATAAAACAAACTACTTCAACAAGACTGTTGGTACAGGTAGATTTTATTTCTATAATCATTTTGGTTCTAATTCAGTTGACAATATTATTTCAAGAGTAAGGTACATGGCAAAAGCTTTGGACTGTAAGTTCATTGTGCTTGACCACATCAGTATGATAGTATCTTCTCAAGAGTTTGGTGAAGAAAGAAAAGCTCTTGATGAAATTATGACAAAGCTTAGAACACTTGTACAAGAAACAGATGTAGCTTTGATTTGTGTATCACATCTAAAGAGACCAGATGGTAAGGGACATGAAGAGGGAGCTGTAACTTCTCTTGCACAGCTTAGAGGTTCTGGCTCTATTGCACAGCTTAGTGATATGGTTCTTGGATTAGAAAGAGACTCACAAAGTGAAGACATTGTATCACGAAACACAACCTGTTTGCGTGTGCTAAAGAATAGATTTGTTGGTATGACTGGACCTGCTACTTATCTTTACTATGATAAAGATACAGGTAGATTAAATGAGATAGACAAACCAACAGGCGAAGAGAAAGAAGACGAAGATAAATTTTAAATGGGGGCGATTAAAGAATGGGCAACAAATTATTTCTCGACATTGAGACTACAGAAATACAAGGTAGTGTATTACCCAGTACTATTTTTTGCTTGGTTACTATTTGTGATAAGGGCAATATTGTACGTTACACTCCGGATAATCTTCATCAATTTAAGATTGATGCGAGTAATTATCAAGAGTTTATTGGACACAACATCATAGGTTTTGATGCTCCTGTCATTAAAAAAGTTTTAGATGTTGACTTATTTAAGATTGGTAAAGTTACTGACACTTTAATTTTATCAAGACTATTTAATCCTGTGCGTGAAGGTGGTCATTCACTTAGAGCATTTGGAATTAAGTTTGGTTTTAATAAACTAGACTTTAAAGACTTTACAAAATTCTCACAAGAGATGTTAACGTACTGTGTTAAAGATGTACAGTTAACAATTAAAGTTTACAATCTGTTACAAAAACAAGGAGTAAACTTTTCTCAACAATCAATTGATTTGGAACATGAAGTTTCAAGAGTAATTGAGAAACAAGTTTCGACTGGATTTTTGTTTGATATAGAAAAGGCACACCTACTATTAGCTAGACTATTAGAGAAGGTAGATGTTGCTCAACAAAAGGTAAGGGAAAGATTTAAACCTTTACCAACTTTCAAACGATTAGTTAGACCTAGAATAAAAGCTGATGGGTCTATGAGTATGGTTGGACTTGGATGTCTGGGAGAGGGGTGGGTAAATGTTTCTGGAGATTTTTCTCTTATCGAAATGAAAGAGTTTAATCTTGGTAGTCGTCAACAAATAGGAAGATGGTTACAAAATTTTGGTTGGAAACCTAGTAAGTTTACTGAGCATGGTCAACCAATTGTTGATGAAAAAGTTTTAGCTGAGATAAAAGATATACCCGAAGCTGAACTTATAAATAAGTTTCTTCTACTTCAAAAACGCATTGCCATGATTGAGTCATGGATTGAAGCTGTAGAAGATAATGGGAGAGTACACGGAAGAGTAATTACAATAGGTGCAATTACTTCTCGTATGAGTCATCAGTCGCCCAACATGGCTCAAGTTCCTGCTGTGTACTCTCCTTATGGTAAAGAGTGCAGAGAACTATGGACAGTCCCTAGCGGTTACAAATTAGTGGGAGTAGACGCAAGTGGACTTGAGTTAAGAATATTATCCCACTATATGAACAACAAGGAGTATATTAATGAAGTCATTAATGGAGATATACACAGTACAAATCAAGCTCTTGCAGGGTTGGAAACAAGAGATACTGCGAAGACATTTATCTATGCGTTCATTTATGGAGCAGGTAACAGAAAGCTCGGAACTATCTGTGGAAGGTCTGAAAGTTATGGAAGACAGATTAAAGAGAGATTTCTTAGAGGTCTCCCAAGTCTTGCAAAGCTCAGAACAAGAGTGGATGCAGCTACTAGAAAAGGTTTCCTCAAAGGTCTCGACCAAAGATGCCACATCATCAGACAAAAACATTCCGCCCTCAACACCCTCATCCAAGGAGCAGGAGCAATCGTAATGAAGAAAGCTCTTATCATTTTGGATAAGAGTGTAAAAGAAAATAGTATTGATGCTCTTCCTGTAGCAAATGTGCATGATGAGTTTCAATACCAAGTAAAAGAAAATCAAGCGGAAGAGTTTGGTAAACTAGCTGTGCAATCTATAGTAGATGCAGGTAATCAATTAGGACTAAGATGTCCATTAAACGGGGAGTACAAAATTGGCAACAACTGGAAAGAAACCCACTAAGACTTTAGACACTTTAGTACCAGATATTAATAAGTTATTAATTAATTTAGCTAAAGGTAAAAAATTACAAGTATCTAAAGAACAGTTAGAAAAGTTTCTAGAAAATATAAAAGAGTCTATTGTAGACTGGACTAATCCTACAAAACAAAAGAAAACTAATCTTCGTATGTCTATTCTTGGTAGACCTGCTAGACAATTGTGGTATGATAAACATGAACCAGAAAAACAATACGACCCCGACCCTTCATTGCAACTTAGATTTTTGTATGGGCATATATTAGAACATCTTATTTTATTTCTTACAGAGTTAGCAGGACATGAAGTAACAGACCAACAAAAGAAAGTTAGTGTGAGTGGTGTTGTAGGTCATATGGATAGTAAGATTGATGGTGAAGTTGTTGATGTTAAAACTGCTTCTGCTTATTCATTTAAAAAGTTTGAGCAAGGTACACTTAATGAAGACGACCCTTTTGGATACATCGCACAGTTAAGTGGCTATGAAGAAAGTGAGCAAACAAATCATGGTGGTTTTCTTGCTATCAATAAATCAACTGGACAACTTGCTTTGTTTAGACCAGATGATTTAATGAAACCTAATGTTAAAACTTTAATAAAAGATTTAAAAGAAAAGTTAGACCAAGATAATCCACCAGAAAAATGTTATGAACCTGTTAAACATGAGAAGTCTGGCAACATGAAGTTACCTGTTGGTTGTGTTTACTGTTCACATAAAGTTAAATGTTATCAAGATGCTAATGATGGACAAGGACTAAGAACATTTAAATATGCTAATGGTAAAGTATACTTAACTCATATTGAGAAAGAACCGAAAGTAGAGGAAGTAAAAATTAATGAGTAATTTTAAATCATATGAAATAAAAGAACCTGTATGGAAGGATAACAGTATTGGTATTGCAGAGTTTAGATTAAAAACTAATTTATTAATTAATATAATGTATACAAATAAAAATAATGAAAGAGTTTTTCCAAACACATATATAATAAAAAATGTTGATTTAACAAACAGACCATATCAAACTATACATGGTACAAAAATTTATAAATTTTTAATTAGTGAGCTAGAGGTATATGAATAGAAAACAAATGAAAGTTATCCGAAGAAAAGCAAAGACTATTATTGTAGAATGGTTACAGTCTTTGTTACCCGAAGAAGAAAAAGATAAAGTAAATGAAAAGAATATTTTTTCTATGATGCCTAAACAAACTCATTACTATTTTCAGAATCAAATTAGACTAAGTGCATGGTCATATAAGTGGGTAATTAAAAAATTAAAACGAAATCCGGACTTGACATTTACCGAATTAAATGATATAATTATGAGGAAAAATGGAAATTAAAATTTATTCAAAACATAACTGTATCTTTTGTGATAAAGCAAAGATGAGACTAGCTAAGTATAACCCAACTGTTCTCATGTTAGATGAAGATTTTACTAGAGAAGAATTTTTTAAATTATTTCCCAACGCTAAAACATTTCCACAGATTGTTATGGATGGAAAGTCTGTTGGAGGTTACATGGATTTAAATGATTTATCGGTCTAAGTTTGAAGAAACAATAATAAAGAATTTAGAAACTAAAAAAATTAAATTCTTTTATGAGAAAGAAAGATTAAAATATGTCCAACCGATTATTCATCGCTCTTATCTTCCCGACCTTTATTTTCCTTCTACTAACATCTATGTAGAAATTAAAGGAAGGTTTACTGTTGCCGATAGAAAAAAACATTTATGGATTAGAGAGAGTACTAAACATGATATTCGTTTTTGTTTTCAAAATTCAAGAGTAAAGATTAGAAAAAATTCTAAGACAAGCTATGCAGATTGGTGTAACAAATATAATTTTAAATGGTGTGAGAAAAAAATACCTAGAGAATGGATGGTAAAAAATGGAAGAAGGTAAAGCTTATATTGTGTTAACACCTATTGGTTTAGGTAAAACAAAAAAGATTGATGTTGAGTTTGTAAATTTATGTGAGAGTGATAGAGATATAATGATGTTAGGTCATGGTATATTTTGGTTAGCTAAACATAATAATGAACTTGCATCCTACATTGGTATGAGAGAGTTTGAAAAAATATTATTTAAGAAAGGAGATAGTAGTGAACATCACTAAGAAATATTTAGATGAAGCAATTAAATTAGTAGGAGGACAAAGACATATTGACTATGGAGATAAAGTAGATAACCATAACAACATTGCAAAGCTATGGTCTTCATACTTAGATGTTAATATAACAGCACATGATGTTGCTATAATGATGTGCTTACTAAAAATAGCAAGAACAAAATTGGGTAAGCCTACAGCAGATACATACATTGATGCATCAGCGTATATGTCTATTGCCGGGGAATGTAAAGAAAGGGAAAAGAATGAAAATAAAAATTGATTTAAGCAGGGACAAAAACTTAACACCATTTGGTGTGGCAACTGTTAAGGATAGATACCTTGACAAAAATGAAACATCACCACAACACGCCTTTGCAAGAGCGGCTAAGTATGTGTCAACATATCATGGAGAAACAGATTGGGATATGGCACAGAGAATATATGACTATGCTAGTAAGACTTGGTTTGGTTTTTCATCACCTATTCTTTCTAATGCAGGTACAAAAAAAGGTTTACCTATATCTTGTTTCCTTAACTATGTACCAGATAGTCGAGGAGGATTGAGTGAACACTATGATGAAAACATTTGGTTAGCTAGTAATGGTGGTGGTATTGGTGGTTATTGGGGTGATGTTAGAAGTGATGGAACATCTACTTCTCATGGTTCTAAATCAACTGGGTCAATACCTTTTATGAGAGTTGTTGATAGTCAGATGTTAGCCTTTAACCAAGGAACAACAAGACGAGGTAGCTATGCTGCTTATATGGATATATCTCATCCAGAAATAGAAGAGTTTTTATTTATGCGTAAATCATCTGGTGGTGATTCAAATAGAAAATGTCTTAACTTACACCATGGAATAAACATTACAGATTTATTTATGGAATGTGTTTCTAAAAATATTGATTGGGAATTAGTTGACCCTCATTCTAAAAAAGTTGTAAAGACAATAAATGCTAGAGAGTTATGGAGATTAATCTTAGAAACAAGACATGAAACAGGTGAACCTTATTTACATTTCATTGACACATCTAATAAAGGTTTACCAGAACCACAACAAAAGTTAGGATTAAAAGTAAATCAATCTAATTTATGTAGCGAAATAACATTACCTACTAATGAAGAGAGAACTGCGGTGTGTTGTTTATCAAGTGTTAATCTTGCACAGTATGATGAGTGGTCAATGTCTCCTACATTTATATCAGATATGGTTAGAATGTTAGATAATGTTCTTGAACATTTTATTCAAGAGACTTATGAATTTACTTATGATTATAAAGGTACTATAAAAAGTATGGACTCTGTTCGATTAGGATTTAAGAAGGCAGGATATAGTGCATATAGAGAAAGAAGTATTGGTTTAGGTGCTATGGGTTTTCATAATTATTTACAGAAATTAAATATTCCTTTTGATAGTCCTATGGCAGATGGTCAGAACATAAAAATATTTAAACAGATAAAAGAAATAGCAACAGAAACATCTAAAGAGTTAGCCCTTGAAAGAGGGGAAGCACCGGATATGGAAGGAACAGGTATGCGTAATGCACACTTGTTAGCTATTGCTCCTAATGCTACATCAAGTATTATTTGTGGTGGCACTAGTCCTTCGATAGAACCTATTAGAGCTAATGTATATTCACATAAAACTTTAAGTGGTACATTCCAAGTTCGTAATGGACAACTACATAATCTATTAAAAACAAAATGGAATATGTCGGAAGACTTACAAAAAGAATATGAGAATGATTACCAATCTTATAAAGATAGTATTTGGAAAAGCATTAGTGAACATGAAGGTTCAGTAAAACATCTATCCTTTTTAACTGATGTGGAAAAAGATGTATTTAAAACTGCGAATGAAATAGACCAGAATTGGATTGTTGAACACGCAGCAAGACGACAAGAATATATTTGTCAATCACAATCAGTTAACTTATTCTTTGTTGCTCCACGCATACAAGCATCCCAAGAAGAGCATGATAATTTTTTACGTTATACTAACAAAGTACATTATCAAGCTTGGAAAAAAGGATTAAAGAGTTTGTATTATCTAAGAAGTAGAGAAGCAAAAAGTGCAGAGAATATTAACTTAAAAGTTAAGCGAGTAAGATTAGAACAAGAAAATACAGAGGAGGTTTGTTTATCATGCGAAGCGTAAGTCCATTATTTGAAGAAAGAACTTATTATAAACCATTTGAATACCCGTGGGCATTTGATTATTATCAATTACAAAATCAATTGCATTGGTTACCAGAAGATGTACCCATGCATGAAGATGTAAAAGATTGGAATCAAAAACTCTCACCGGCAGAGAAGAATTTGTTAACACAAATATTTAGATTGTTTACACAATCAGATGTTGATGTGGGAGCAGGTTACTATGATAAGTATATACCATTATTTAAGAAACCAGAATTAAGAATGATGATGGGTTCATTTGCAAACATTGAATCCGTACATCAACATTCATATTCTTTACTGTTAGATACAGTTGGTATGCCCGAGTCTGAATACAAAGCATTTGCTAAGTATGAAGAGATGTCGGACAAACATGAATACATACAACAGTTTGAAACATCAGAAGTAAAAACAAAGAAACAACTAAAGGACTTGGCTAAAGCTCTTGCAGTTTATTCTGGTTTTACGGAAGGGTTACAATTGTTTTCTAGCTTTGCTATTCTTATTAACTTCCAACGCTTTAATAAAATGAAGGGGATGTGTAAGATAGTTGACTATAGTATTCGTGATGAGTCACTTCATGTTGAAGGTATGACTAAAGTATTTAGAACTCTGATTAAAGAAAACTTAGATATCTGGACTGATGATTTCAAGAAAGAACTCTATGACATATGCAGAGAAATGGTAGCACACGAAGATAAGTTTATTGAATTAGTTTTTGAGATGGGAGATATTCAAGGTCTAACATTAGAAGAGATGAAACAATACAATAGATATATTGCCGATAGACGCTTATTACAATTAGGATTGAAACCTAATTTTGGTGTGAGTGCTAATCCTTTAACTTGGTGGGATGAAGTAATTGGTGTTGAACATCAAAACTTTTTCGAGGGAAGAGCTTCGGCTTATACTAAAGCAAGTGTAAAAGGAAATTGGTCAAATGTCTTTGACGATGCCGAATAAAAAAGAAGCAGTACTATTTTCGTATTCACTTATTCTTGATAAAGAGGGAAAGCTAATTACAGAAGTTAAATCTTTACCTGTTGAAGATAAAGAACTTATGCAAAAAGCTTTCTCTCAGAGTCGGGAGGAGCGAGTCTTCTTTACCAATTTAGTACTGGAAGCAAAAAGAAAATTTATTGTTGTCCATGAATGGTTAGAAAAATATTGTCGAGTTATTTCTTAACTAGACTTCCACCAAAATATAATCCAACAATCGCACTCATTAGATGAGTATCGAGAGGTGTTATTACTACACCTGCAAAAGACCTATCCATAAGTATTTCTTTTTGTTCTATGAGAAATAAAAATCCTCTTGTAAATTCTGTCCATGTTAAATAGACAGGTATGTCATAAAATACAGGGACAAGTTTAGGATAAGCTATTACCATAAATACTGCGGTAAGAGCTATGATTCTTCTTGTCCATTGAAATCCTTTGTTCTCGTAGGTTCGGGCTTTCTCAATATGTTTCATTTGATTATCAGCCCGAGCCAATAACATTTTTTGTTCGTCTTGTTTAGCTTTAATGCTTTGACCCCATAGACTCATAAAGCCACCTAATAAAGATGACCCTAACATGGTTATCATTTCTACAGGTAAACCTCCCATTATAAAATAATAACTCCTATAACAATCGCTACAATAACAACTAGTGCAACAATCTTACCTTTACCAGTAAGACTATCCCATGGTTTTTTAATCATGTTAATTATTTTTTTCATAGTTTCCTTTCTTAAAATAAACTTATTTAATTTTATATTGTTCAGAAATTTTATTTAGTTTGTATTTTTTTCTCATATCTTTTTGAGTTGATACTGTATTAAAAACTCCATAAAAATTATCTTGAACTTTTTTTTCCTTGGCTTTAACAACAGGAACTTTAACTTGCCCATATTGTTTACCAAGGTATTTACTTCTTGTATCTGCCATAGCTCCTCCTGTTAACAGTAATAATATTAATACTAATTTCATTTTAAAGTGGGGGCTTTCACCCCCTACCTTTTATTTTATTTTAATTGTCTTTGGTTTTTTTTCTTCGGGTAGATTTAATTTCATATCTACAATAAGAACACCATCTTTAAATGTAGCATTATCTACTTCAAGATGTTCTGCCAAAGTCCATTGTCTTTTAAATGCTCGTTGAGCAATACCTCGATGTACAAAATTGTCATCATCTTTTTCTGAAGTTTTTGCAGAGATAGTTAAGATACTTTCTTTTACCTCAACATCTATATCTTCTTTTGAAAAACCTGCCAACGCCATTTCTAATTGATAGTTTTCTTTATCAATTTTCTTGATGTTGTAGGGAGGGTAGTTAGGTGTCTCATAATGAGACAACGTAGACAACTGGTCAAAGATATTATCAAATCCAACTGTCATATTTCTAAATGGGTCAAAGACCCCTGTAGGTAGGTTCATGTTAGCTCCTTTCATAAAGCGAGTTATTATAATAATGGAATACTACCTATAGCTATTCCATCAAACCTATATTATACACCTCTATCTTCAACTTGTCAACCCCTTTTTTTGTCAAGTAATCCGCCCCTTTTAAAGTTACAACTTTTTCCTATCTTAAAGTTTCCTTCTTCTGTTACAAATACATCAGCACTTCCTATTGGAGTAGTTACTGTTGCTCCAATTTGACCATCAAAATTATCACCTTTATTTAGTGGTTTGTATGTTGCAGACGCATAAGGTGTTACTCCAACAGTCATTGACTGACCTAAAATACTTGGTTTAAATTTGCTTGTTTTTCCAGAAACATCATATCCTATAGTTGCTCCTTCTTTACTATCAAGTGAACCAGTTAGTAATCCATAGTTTCCACCAACACCTGCGGCAATACCAACTGCACTATCATCCAATACATTTGATACATTTATATTTGGGACTTCTGTTGGATAAGTTTTTCTATCACCAAGCACTCCAAACGTAACTGTTCTATCGCCTTCTAAAATACCTCCTGTTTTTCCATATATACTTCCTCCTGCATTGTCTCCGATATTAAAACTTTTACCAAATTTTGCTCCTTCATAAGCTAAGTTTATATTTTTTTCATAAGTTTCACCACCCGGAAGTATGTCTGCATTTTCTGTTGTAAATCTTTCAATTTTGTTTCTTGTTTTTTTAAGAAGGCTTTTAACTTTATCTTTAGTTTTTTCTTTAGTAGAGTTACCACCGCCACTATTTACAGAACCTGCATTAGTAGTAGTAGTTGTAGTGGTAGAGCTTTGATTTGTATTAGTGTTGTTGTTACTATTAGTTTTACCACTACCTCCAGATTGACTAGAAATATATCTTTCTCTGTTAGTAGAACCACTATCACTTTTTATTGTTTTTGGTTTAGATTGATTACTACTTGCTATATATCTTTCTCTATTTGTAGAACCACTACTACCACTATAAGCTCTATTAGAAGTCATAGCTCTTCTCATAGCAGCATATGCTAACCCGCCAACATTAAAATTTTCTCTGACTCCAAATTTTTTTAGATAATCAAGAAGACTTGTATCATATTTATCGCTTGGATTATATTCACCATTTGTAGTAACAAACTTTTTTAGTCCTTCTTTACCACCTAAATGAGCAACAGCAATTAAACCATTTAGTGTAACCGGAACTCCATTTATTTCTTTTCCAATATAACCATCGAATTTATTTTCTTTAATAAAACTTTGTATATCATTTGTATGCCAAGCAAAAACTTTATCTTGTAATTTTTTATTATTTAAAAAAGTTTTATTATCAAACTGTTCACCTGTTGCTTTTTTAAAATCTTGTAATCGAGCATCCCCAAATTGATATGCTCCCATATACCCTTCAGTATTTACAGTCCCATAGTTATTAGAACTTTCAGATTTTTTTAAATCTTGTTGAAAAGTATTGACTGGTTTCTTTTTAGGAACTATCTTTGGTCCTTCAGTAACAAGTGTATTTAATTCTTTTTTATCGTAGACATTTTCTGTTTCTGGTTCTTGTTTTAAATCGTACTGATACTCAGTTGGTTCTACTGTTTGTTGAACAACATCACCTTTATTAAATAATTTTCTTACTTGATTTACAAAACCACCTTTATTAAAAAGAGAAGTCCCTTTAAATATATTAGATTTTTGATAAGCATCTAACATATTGGTATCTTTTTTACGTACCATGAAAGGAACACCCGCTCTATCTAAAATACTTCTAACAGTTGGAGCAGGAGCAAATTCTAACACAGATTTTAAAGCATCATCATAACTATTTTTATTTAAAAATGCTCCAATTGTATCTCTAAATGCTTCTCCAAAATCATTAAATATAGAAACAGCAGGGAAAAATTCTACAGGTGTTGACCCGTAGGTAGTAAGAACAGAGTTGTTAACTGTTGTAGGTAACCATCCTAAATTACCAGACATTTGTGTAGAAAAAGCTAACCATCTACCCGGTTCTTTTTCTATTTCTCTATTCATTTCAAACTCTCCCGTTCTGGCAAAGTCTCTTAAATTTTTAACTGCACCAAAAATACTTAACGCAGACAGCATTGTTACAGCTTGTTTTAAATTAGCATCTTCAATTCTTGATATCATAGCATTTGTCTGTGCAGATTTAGCCATAGCCCATGATGAAAATTGTCCAATTAATCTGAGAAGAGGATTTCTTGTTTGTGTAAATAATAATCTATTACCTACTTGCGGAATAATTGCATCTCTATTAGAAGCAGCATTTCCTACAACTTGAATTATATTTCTAACTGAATCTTTTTTTCCTGCTTCATTTAAATTTCTAGCAACACCAAAATCAATAATGTCTTTTGAGTTTAATATTTTTCTATTCGAATCAAAACGTATTGCTCCTACTTTTTGTAAGTGAGTAATATCTGCAAGAGATGCGGCATCTTTTAAATCATCTAAACTTTTTACACCAGATTGTTGAAATCTTCGTACTAATCTTTGTGCGGATTTATGTGCATCAACAGCTCCAACATTATACGCATACCTTCTAGCTAATCCTGTTATAGCTTCTAATCCAATATATTTAAAAAATACTTCATTTGATTTACCAATAAAGTTCATTACATTACCAGTACCACTATCATTTAAAAAAGGACTACTACCACCATCAGGTGTTGTATATGCATTTCGAATAGCAGCTTTAATAACTTTGTTTTCATTAATAGCCATATCCGAAGAAGCACTTTGACCTATACCTTTTATTGCAGATAAAAAGAATCTACTATTTTGAAATGGTTGTACAAGGTCACCAAGGTTTGCTATAGTAACTTTATCCATCATGTTAAAGTTTGCTAGTGTAGATAATATTGCTCCAATACTTCTTTCAGTATCTGTACCTCTTCTACCATATCTACCAAAATAAGAATTAACTGCATGACGAATTGAGTCTACATCTGCTTTGTGTTGACCGCCTTCGTAGTATGCACCTTTTAAATTAAATCCATTTTCTTCATACTGTCTTGCTAGTCTTCTTAGATAACTACTAAGTAATTGTCCTCTGTTTCCAAATGTTCTTGCAAACTCAACTGATTTAACACTTGTTCTTGCAAGGTCCATTAAAACAGTACCAACATCATTAACAAGATAAGGCTCTAACAGTTCTTCAACTTCTGAATATACACCTTTTTTACTTTGTAAACTTCTTTCAAATTCTATGTGTTGACTTATAGGTAAATTAGCATCTACCTTTTCTCCTTTATAAATTTTTAATAATGTGTCTTCATCAATAATTTCTTTTGTATAGTTACCTTCTAAGTTATTAATATAAATTCCTGCTAATCTTTTACCTTCTGATAAGTTTTTAGCTTTTCCAATATTAACATAAGCTTTTGCTACTCTGTTAACAAAATCATCTTGATTATCATTTATTAATTTAAAGTCAAACTTACGAGGAAAATAATTTTTAAGTAATTCTTTTTCAGTAAAACCAACTTCTTTATAGTAATCTCTAAACTCACCAAGATAAGTTTTAATTCTTTTTGCTAAAGCTTTAGCATTGGCATTTGTTACACCTTTTTTACCACGAACAATTTGTATAGCTAACTGTTGTGTTTCTTTATCAGCATCAGCTAAAACATCTTTAACTATTTTTGTTGTCCAAACACTCATGGATTGTTCCATTCGTTCTTCAACAGAATTACCTGTCCCAACTAAACCAATACTTTCGTCTTGATTTTTTGCTACTCTTCCAAGCCAATCTAATCTTACTGTATCAGTAGGTCTGTAAAACATTTGATTAGAAAACTCATCAAGTACTGGACCTCTAGCTGTTAGTTTACTTTGTTGTGTAGCAGATGTAAGTATACGAAGATTTCTACCAAGATTATTAAAGTAATTTGTTTTAATAGATTTTGCAAAACTTATTTGTTTTGGTAGTGGAATACTTTTAATACCACCTCTCATTAAGTGACGATGTAATCCTCCTAAAGCTGCTCCACCTGCAACCATTCCAAAAAAACTTTCATCATCCACATCAGCAAGTGTAGCAAAAACTGCACCTCCACCTGCACCAACTGTAGGTCTAACTGCCATTGATGTAATAGCTCGAGCTGCCGCAGATGTTAATCCACCTGCTTTATGTAATTCTTTTGTTATTTCAATTTGTAATTTAGTATTAAGTCTATTACTTTTTTTAATTTGTTTATCAACAAGACTATTAACTTCATCTGTTAATTGTTTTTTTATAGCATCTAATTCTTTTTTATTTTTAACTGTAGATAAAGTTTTATTACCAATAGATTTAAATTTTAAATCTAAACCATTTGGAATTTGTTTAATAATATTAACTAGTTTGTTTGGATTTAGTGGAGTACTTGTTGTAAATTTTGTTGTTACTCCTGCAAGAGCATCTTGTAATTCTTGTAAAGGTTTAACAAATAATTTATAATTGTTATCAACTTGAGATGTTAAATTTTGTATGCTTTTTACAGAAGATATTTTGTAAACATTATTTAATTGTTTATCATTTAAATTATATTTTGTTTTATAATTATTTCGTAACTGGTCGTTAACAGCATCTTGCATTTGTTTATTTTTAAATAAGTTTGGAAACAATTTATTTGCCGCAACACCTAAACCTTTTTGTGCTACCATAGCAACAGGAGATAACGCTCCACCTAATCCTGCTCCAAGAGCTACATCTTGTAATTTAACTTCACCTGTATTTGATAAACTTCTAAGAGAAACATCTGTTGCTCCTACACCTGCACCTAAACCTGCTAATGCCGCACCACCTTTACCAATAAGTTTACCTGCTTGAGCAGCTCTACCCCAAGGCATAAGAATATAAAAAGGGTCAAGAAGAGTTTGAGCAATTTGTCCTGCCATAACAGCACCATCACTTTCATAAGCATTATTTTTAGCCCATGTAAAACGTTCTTCTAATTCTTTTTTTCTTTGTTCTTTAACATCTTGCCTTGCATCTTCAAATGTCATTGGACCATATGAGTTATAAAAAGCTCTACTTAAATCATATAGCTCACCAAAGAATGTTAATTCTTTTCCCATTCCATATTTAAATTTTTCAAATGTAGATGGTTCATCAACAGCAGGACTTGTTGGTAATTTAAGATTACCAGTATATCCAAAACTATTTGTTGATATTTGTTTTTCTTTTGTGGGGGTTGTGACTATAGATTGATTAGGTAATTTAAGATTACCAGTATAGCCATAGATATTGTCTGTAGCCATTAACTACTCCTATTGCTTTGGTGTTCCGTCTGGATTATGTGTGTCTTTATATTTTTTATCCCAAGCTTTACCACTTTGTCCAGTAGGTCTTGGTTCAACAACACCTATTTTAACTGGTGCTTGATTAGATTCTAGTATTGGAGTTCCATCTGGATTATGAGTATCTCCATATAATTTATCCCATTTATTTCTAGCTTCAACTTGTGGTCTACCATCTCCTGTCGGTCTTGGCGGAACATTTTGTGGAGCTAAACTTTGAGTATAATTTGTATTTAATAATTTATTTTCTATAGATGGACTAATGTTAACATTATTTGTTTTTAATTCTGTTATAGCATCTTGAAGATTTAAATTGTTTTCTTTAGCAAAGTCTACAATAAAAGTTTCCATTGAAGGTTCAGCTTGTGTAGTTTCTGTAGTACTAATATTATCTTTTTGAACTGTGCTTTCTGTGCCATCCTCAGTATAAACTGACTTATTAGCTTCTGCTTGTTCTTCTAATTCAGCAATAGTATTTCTTATTACTTGATTAATACCTTTTTCATGGTCAGACATTGAACCTTCTTTATCAGAAATATATTCATTTACATTTTGTTCAATAATAGATTTAACTTCATCGCTATAAAAAATAGGATTGTAATCTTTATCAATCATAAGTGGAACAATGCTTGTATCAATAAGATACTTACCATCAATTGTGCCACCAAAATATGCCATTCTATCATTATCTAAAGTAATAGTTCTTGCGTTCCATTGACTTTTAAATATTTTACTGTGATTTTCTACAGTAGCTGCTTTAGTATTTTTCTTTAAAAACGGAACACTACTATCAGCGTAAATAATACTATTTTTTAAAAATGTATTTGATTTATTATATAAATCAGCAGTTTGTCCAAGTAAAAATGATGCATCACCATCAGCTATTACCATTCCATCTTCTGTTGTTTTTAATCCTTTTAATGATTTTTCATCTAAAGCTAAAATTGGGGCAGCAACAACATTATGTTTATTTTTATCTGCTCTAATATTTTTATGATTATCTATAACCATATTAAACAAAATATATTCTTGGTCAGTTTTATCAGTCCAATTATAAGCAAGAGGTCCTGCTGATGCTGTTAATAAATCTGATGTACTTGTATTATTAGAAATAACTTCTTCAGTTCCAAAGTCACCAACTACCTGTGTTCCTTTAACATTTAAATCTTCACTAACTACATTAGCCGCATCAGCTTCTCGACCTAAAAGTTTTTTAACTTGTTTACTTAGTGGACCATCAGTTCCTTGTCTAATTTCTTCTGCATAATCATTCCAAAATTCTGGTCCTTTTCTGTAATCTGCTTCTTGTGGAGATGTTAATTTAGGTAGTGAATAGTTAACTTGGAATCCAGTTACTTCACCATCATCACCAACAACATCAGAAAACTGATTTGTTTTTTGCATTACATAAGGAGTTTTTGATGCATCTGGAAGAGCATTAAAAAATGCCATTTCTTTTTCATCTGCTTTAATTAGTGTTAAAGCCGCATCATATTTACTCATACCTTTACCACCATTAGCACTTTTAATATTTGCTAATGCAGATTGAATACTTTGCATTTTTTTAGACTGGTCTTGATACTCAGCTAAGTCAACAGCATATCTTGTTTTTGCTTGTTCTCTATAAAAAGCTCTATTCTCTTTCATTTCTTCCATACGAGTCGCAAGTTTTTCTTGTCGTATTTCATCGTCTTTTTGTATTGCACCTTGGGCAACATATCCTAAACCTTCTAAAAAATTAATACCCATATTATTCCTCTATTCCTAACTCTTCTTTTTCTGGTAATGTTTTTACTCTTTGTAATAAGGATTCTGGTACACTATCTTTTCTTACTTCTGGTAATTGTTTACCTAATGTTTGTTTATCTTTTTCTTTTTTATAATCTTGTTCATCAATTAAATCATCATCTTGGTCTTCATATATAACAGGTTCAATTTCATATTCTTCAGCAATAGCAATAAGAAGATACATTGTTGGCTCTATCAACATCAACATAAGGTCCATATTAAATTGACCTGCTGTCATGCCTTTGTATAAAACAACTTGAGCTATTTCATCTATTGGTGTTTTGTTTTGTAGCATACCAATTAACGGAATAAGATTTTCTTTTTCTGTAATATTTAAAAAGATATCTTCTATAGCAGGTTTAACCTCTGTATGACGAGGTGATTGTTCCCATGGAAACTTTTGTTCGGGGCTTTGTGTTAAACCTTCACCCGGAGTAGGACTGTTAAAAGGGTTAACTCCTGCTTTTTCAAATTGGTTTGGTTGTGCTTTATCTATTTCAGCCATTTACTCTCCTATATTTTTTTACTTTCTTTGCAATGTTCTTTGGTTGCTTCACAAACTGTTTCCCCTTTTTTGTTCCTTTTCGTTTTGCTTTTGTCGTTGCCGCATATTCCGCAGATGTTAGATTTTCTATTGCTTTCTTGGGTAGATACCTTTCGCCAGTAACGCTTGATTTCTTCCCAGACTTCGTTTGCCATTCTTGTTTAGTCCAAGCTTTAAGGCTTCTTTGTGATTTTTTTAGATTTCCCATTTTTCTTTCGTAATGTTTTTAAATCCGCAGATGTAATTTTATTTCGAGGTTCAGCAACCGCAGCTAACTTCTTTTGTTTTTTTGTATATGCCATTATCTATATCCTCCTCCGGCTTTCTTATATTCAGATGCTAACAACTGTGCTTTTCTAGCACTCCATTGTCCTGCATTGCCGCCCTTAGTTCCTGCTTTTATTTTATTAAATAATCTTTTACGCATAGTAGGTTTAGTGTAATTATTTGCTTCGTTTACTTTTGACTTAGTTTTAGTTTTTGTCATATTAACCTTTCTTATGTTTTTGAGATTTAGGTGGAGATTTTTTAGAACCTCCCGGACCTGCCCATAAAACTTTGTTAGCCCAATATGCCGCACTTGTTTTTCCTTTAGCTATATTCTTTGCGTGTCTAGCTTTAAAACTTTTTCTTGCTTCTGCGGAGTAGTTATGACCCATTCCTGTTGAGTCTCCAAAGTGTATAATTTTTACGCTATCGTTATCTCTAATAGCAACAACACCTTTCTTACCATGTTTACTTGTTTTAATAGGTTTATTTAAACCTTTTAAATTATATTTTTTTAATTTATTTTTTTCTGCATCAGATAAACTCATGTATTAACCTCTTACAATATTTAGCTGTGATTCTTGTATTTGTTTTGCTAACTCTGGATTTATTTGAGCTAGTAAACTACCACCACTAGACGATGTTACATTTGTTCCTGCATAGTTTGAACCTACAACATTTAAGTTAGCAGGTGAACCTATTTGTAAAGCTGTTTGTGTACCGGGGTCACTAGCAAAGAAATTCTTTGCAGTTTCAACCGCAGCTCTTTTTACATTCTTCTTACTTAGTATACCACCATCTTCAGCACCTGGCATTTCAAATGCTTCACCATCTGCAATTTTATTTGTGTAACCTAAGTTAACATTAATATTATTTACATCAATAGTTTTCTTTATATTATCGCCACTAAAGGTATAGTTACTTGCCGCTCCTGTACTATACTCTGACATTGGAGCATTAAATTTAAAGTCTGGCGAAATACTATAATCTAATAATTTTGTTTCTGGAGTATATCCATTTAGTTTAATATATTCAAATGCAGCTTTATCATCAATACCCGGATAATATTTTTTAACACTATTAAAATATTTTAAACCATCACCTTGCATACCTGTAAACAAAGTATTTTTTTTCATAGCCGCAGCAATTGTATCTCTATAAAAACTGTTAGCAACGTTAACATTACCAAGAGCAACACCACCAGTTTGAGTAATTGTATTTGGATTATAAACCGGTACACTAATTTGACTCATAGAGTATTGACCTAGTTTAGTAGTTCCCATTCCGGCTTTACCGCTAAGAACTTCACCTGCACCTTGGTATAAATTTTTAAACCCTTCACTTACACTACCATTAGCAAAACCTTTAAATGTTGCACCAATAGTTTGTGAAATACCTTTTGCAGTTCCACCTACAAAGTTTGCAGAGTTATACATTCCTTTACCTACATGACCCATAACTTTTAAAAATGGATTAGTACTTAACGAACCTGTTTCTGCAAGTTTACCAAAACCAGTCCATAGTCCTCCACCTGTCGCACCAAATGCTCCAAGTAAATAAGGCATTGCCATGGAAACACCTATCATACCTATTGGTCCAAGTTTTTTACTAAACTTACTATATGCTTGAACAGCTTTACCTCCAAGACCTTTTACGCCTTTCCATACATTCTTAGCAACTTTAGCAATACCTTTACCAATACCCTTAAATATTTTTGATACTGGTTTTGTTATTGCTTTTTTTACTTTTTTAAATATACTACTAAAAAATCCCATTGATAGTTACTCCTATTAATTAAATAAGTTAATGGCAAACGCACCTAAAGTTTTTAACATATCTACTTTAGCTTGGTCTGATGCTGCTTCGTTTCCGAGTGCCGCTACTGCAAGTGTTGCTTTTCTTTCTTCATCATTTTCTGCCGCTTCATATTCCCATTTAGCAGCGTCTCTCATTTCTTGCCATAAGAA